>Ga0209617_10001114_pt1 | contig 12457 bp, 7 predicted proteins | sample LakEriepJuly2011_2_FD_187459 | JGI IMG/M metagenome (GOLD analysis project Ga0209617, IMG submission 187459) | Freshwater microbial communities from dead zone in Lake Erie, Canada - CCB epilimnion July 2011 (SPAdes) (version 2) | ecosystem: Environmental > Aquatic > Freshwater > Lentic >... | reverse complement strand
TAAAAATTTCAGATTGATAGCATTAAAATTAAGACCTGGCCGATCCAAAATGCGTAGTCATCAAAATATTCAACTAAGAATTGTTTGTCACTCTCACCCAAAAGTTCCAAAAATGGTCCATTTACAAAATGCCTGTTAACCTTGATTTGTGTAAGAATTGGTTCTTGGTTCAGTATTTTATTTTCTAAAACTCTTTGATAAAATTCATGATGAGTTTTAGCAAAAATTTCGTTATGATTTTCAGGTATTTTATAATCACAATGTAGACCTGAGTTCAAAATTTTATCAACTGAACTAATAAGATTGTTATCTATCTCAACAATGTAAGGAGTAAACATATCCATATACTGAGGTAAATTTCTTGAAAATATTTTAAGACCATGCGATGCGGCTTCTCTCAAAACAAGGGGATTACACTCCCATGTAGAATTAAATAAAAATATATCACAAGCAATCATAAAATCATCAACATCTGATTTTTCACCCCAAACAGTAACGTTAGGTGGTAAATTCTCCATAATTGGACCCCAATATGATTGGAAATTTATTGCTTGATTACCTATAAAATGGAAATGAAAATCTTGATTCTTTTCATAAAGTAATCTTGCAATATCAACTCCCTCTCCCTGATTTTTTCCTGAGGTCCACAACCCAACGTTCAGAACATGAGTTTTACTTGGATCTAAACCCAACTCCAATTTTGTTTTGTATTTCTGTTCTTTTGTTGGGATTTTATTTTCGATTGGAAATTCAGTTACAACGCTCGGAGATGACATGTTTTTGAATGTTTTTTCTTTGTGCCATGGTGAACAAAACGCATAACCATCAGGATTGAAATGTTTGGATTCCTCGGGATTAAACCACACGTTGTGACAGGTTTCAATTATCCGCCAAGTTCGATCATTTGAGTATAAATCATTCAACACATTTACTGGAACTTTATTGAAATGATCAAATCCTTCCAAAATCTCATCGACATGAATGAGTTGAATGTTGTTTTTTTTGATAATATCTATCAGTTGAGATTTGTCACCACCAATCCCACTCAAAGTCCAATATTTGTCAGTTGGAATTATGCCTTTTATGATATTTTTTTGAACCACATAAGTAGGTGAATATTCTGTAAACTCAACAAAATAAATGTCGTAATTTTCGGAATAAAATTCCAACATAGATTGAAGTCTTTTGAGTACAAAGGCAGGCATCCCACCTGTTGATAAGTGTGGTGCTAAATAAAGTAATTTTGTTTTTGGGTTCTCATTTTTTGGTGTATTCAAATTATCTAAGATATTGAATATTTTTATTATTTCATCCCTTCTTTTTTCACCATGAAAAACTTTTATATTATTTTTTTCTTCAGGTAATCTATAAAATGTTGAGATAAGTTCACCTGGTTTACCATCTGTCGAGAAGAAATGTTCTAATGTCGACGAATTCACTAAGTTGATATACAACATGGGTAGACCGTCCAATTTGTATTTCCACAATAAAACATTATATATAGTTTCTTCATGAAACGGACAATAAGTTTTCAAATCAACTAACTTAGCAAAAAGATTTTTGGTTTCAAACCATAAAGAAATAAAATTCTTACAGTTCGAATTTCCCAAAATAATATTTGTTGTGTGGTAATTTATTCGTTCATTTGGTGACATACCAAAAAACTTCATAAGGGGGTATTCCAAAGTTGATTCCAAATCAACAGAACCATCACCCTTCCAAAATGGATTACCAATAATTTCATCATTCTTAGTTACTAATACAAATTGGTGAGGTCCTTTAGTTGCTAATGGGACTTCTTTTATTTGGGGTTGAAAATCAAACAAATCATCACCATTTAGATTTAGAATACAATCTGAATCTAAATAAACCCATTCATCAATATCGGTATCACAAACATCCAACAAAACATCTACTTTGGAACTTAACGTCAAAAATGTTCTTATAGTTCCACGATTGACGTATAGATTACCATCTTTGTTGAAAAAATCATCCTCAGTTTCTACAGGTAAATTCAAATCAAGTCTTTTACATTCGGCAATGGACTTCAAATAAGGTGATGCGTCATAATCAACCGTATAAACTAAAATTGGATACTCAGAGTATTTTTTGATACTCTCCACTAAATTTATAGTAATACTTTCGTAGTTCTGTGTTGTATGGGTAACATAAGATCTTTTCATAAATCTAACAAAATTATTTTTTGTAAATCAACCAACTTCCCATCCATTCATTACTTAGGTGTAAATCGTATGCGTATTTTTCACAAAATTCGTCAACCGCTGGATTCACACCAAAAATTCCTGCGTATTTATATTCAGAATTTGGTTCATTATCATTTTTCATCCATATGTGTTTATCTTTACCATTTTCCATAGTTGGAGGGTTACTCCAATCCATCCCTAAGTAATCATGTCCCCATAATATACCACCTTTTTTAACCTTTGGATACCAAAGTTCGATATCTTGTACCACCCAATCATATGCGTGGTTTGCGTCGATATATACAAAATCTAAACTTTCATCTTCAAACAATTGAGATGCGATATCAGAAGATGCTCGAATCATAATTGCTCGATCCTCAAAACCTTCAATATTTTTCATTGCCTTACCATAAACACCTCCGTCAAAATTGTTGTGATTACTAGAATCTATATATTCATCACCAAGACCTCTCCAAACATCAACCATAAAAAGAGTTCCTCCCCAATGATTTAACATTTGACGTGAAAATTGACCCATAAATGTACCAATTTCCGCACCTTTCCCATTTGGAAATTTTTGTGAAAATTCACTGAACAACGAAGTTCTATTTTTATCTAATTTTATTCTTTTCATTTGTTTTGTTTTTAAATTATTATTTTCTTGAAAATTCCCAAAAGAATCTTTTTCTACATAGTCAATTAATGAAAAACCATTATGTTGATATACTAAAGGATTCTTAATTGCAAAAATTGGATATTCTAAGTGGTAATTTTCTGCCAACCACAAGTCTGGTGAATGCCAACCAGAATTTTCAAACTTGTTTGAAATGATTTCTCTTTGTGATTTGAAAACCATGTACATAGATCCTATTATAAAATGTGGTACTTTCCAAAAAGTACCATAATCTTCAACATACATTTCCGAATCAGGAAATATGGTGTCAAATTGAAGTTCGGCAAATGTAATCAAAGCGGCATTATTTCTGATACCAAATTCATAAGCCTCAATTATTTTATCATACATTTCATTTGATGATATGTCAAAAACAACATCAGATTCAACTACAATTAGTGCGTCAACATCATCTGTAAATTCGGTTGTGAGTGCTCGGCGGTGTGCGTTATATGCTCCGAAATGGCCGTAGGACAGGTGAGGGGTTTCCGTATTATCTAAATTTTCAAATACTCTGTGAGGTAATGCTGATGATTGTGATGGTAACTCAGTCCTATTTACTATCCGATCTATCTGAGTATATGTTGTCAATTTATTCGATAAAGATGAATAACATTCTGTAGATCTATTCTGTCGATCAATATTAGATTGCCATTTATCTTTTGGTATGTCAAGATTTTGATCCAAATCAAGTAGCAAATGTACTAATTTAATATTTGGAGTTTTGTATAAATTATTTTCTCTATAATGAGGTTCTACAATACTTGATATACGATTCAAAACTTTTTCAGGGAATGGGTGACACTCAAACGTGGATTTATTTTCCAAACAATTAACCAAAGGTGGTACACCATGAATTGATTTCCATTCTTTGACACCGTATTTCATATCTGAGGCGCACATCAAGTTACATCCGCCCTGAATATAATCAATTTTATAATCCTGACTTCCTTTTCTATAGGGAATTCTAAGTTTTGGATTGATAGCACTTCCTAACAAAATTATATGTACATCAGTAGTTCCTGCTAAATGTAACATACCTGAATCCATTGTTACAAGACACATTGCATTTTCCATGAGATAGTGTGCCTCATCAAGGTTAGTCTGATTCATTAGGTTAAGGCCCAAAGTTATGTCAAGTTCAAAAACTGGTTTTTGAACATTATGAAATCCCACTTCACTACTATCCCTTCCGATACAAACAACAGCAATGTTTCGATTGTTGAGTTCGGTTACCAATTGTTGCCAATTATTTATACTCCAAGTCCTGTTAGGCCAACTTTGAACTGGATGAATCAAAACATATTTTTCAGGTAAATTTGGAATGTGAACATGACTTTCTCTGTAATACTCAGTCTCCAATTCTTCATCCGTCAACATAAAACCTAAACCAACTGAGTGAAGTTGTCGAATATCCATCGTATTATGTTTGGTTTCCACACCTCTTTGGTCTGGATATCCGATATTGTCAAAACTTTTGTGATGAATATATTTCGAATAATCAATCTTACTATCGGCGACATCGGGTGTCAAAACTTCAGATACATATGAATTCCCTTTAAAAATCTCGGGATGAACAGTTATTACGGAAATTTTTTGTTGATAAGACTTTGAAATTTTCCTCAAAGTTGGCGTTGAGCTAATGGTATCTCCTAAACCACGAGCATTTCTTATATCATAAATAATTGGTTTCACAGGACACTAATAACCTTTTTTTATTAGAAATAAAAAATAGTATGGAAAATTAGTAATTTCAATAGTTACGTGTTATTTGAAAATAAATTATAAATAAAATTTCCATATTGAAAAGTTGAATTTTGAATGTTTATTATTATTTTCCAAAAATGGGATGGGCAAGTATTTTCAAATTTGAGATTATTGATGACAAATATAAAATAACTTATTGGGGCGACAAACCAATTCAGGTTTACATGTCAACAAAATTAATAGGTTTACACTCAGTTCACAAGACTATCAGGTGTAAATTTGAAACTAAAGGGAGTTGGTTTATTCCTATCTTAGATTATAGAGGGTGCTCAACAATACAAATAAAAAATGTTGATACCGATAAAATACTTTTTGAAAAGTTAATTGATAAATCGTTGAGTTTTTTACCCAATCGTCAAAATGTTATATGTGTTGGATTAAATAAAACTGGTACTTCATCATTTACAAGTGGATTACAAAATTTGGGTTATAGTTTGTTTCCTGAAACTGACATTTATCATTTCGTTGCCCCTGATGTATATCATGGGGACTTTGGATCGATGAGTTCGGCTTTGAATAATCCTCAGTACAATTTATATAATGATATTCCATTTTCTTTACCTAAAATGTATGAAAAACTATATCTAATGAGACCTGATGACATTTATGTGTTGACAGTGAGGAATAATGTGGATAAATGGATCCAAAGTGTAATTCGGTTTTACCGATTTGATCATTATGATTCCTTTATCAAAACAATTTTTTCAGATGAAAGTCAACAATATTTCATAGGTTATCTGACTTCGTTATTTGATTCGTGGGATTTTAAAAATTCGAAAAATTTAGAACAAAATTTGGCCGAAGTTTATATAAAACATAATAATGAATGTATAGAATTCTTCAAAGATAAACCAAACTTTAGGGTTGTTGAAATCGAAAAAAAAGGTGAACTAAAAAGATTTACAAATTGGTTGAATATACCAAATGATGTTGAGGATTTCCCTTGGGAAAATAAAACAGTATAATTTATCTTCTCTGATAACCATTCAACTGATTGAATTTCTCCAAAACTTTTAGAGAATCTTCATAGTTTTTTTCGGCACGTTCAATTTCTTTGACGTTATTGGATTCCAAAACTTTATTATACTCAGTTTCGGCCTCCTCTACTAATCTTTGTATGGTTTTCAATAGTTTCATCTCTACATAAATATCTCCAAAAAGTTATATTTTCATTTATAATGAAAGAACAACCTGAATTCATTTTTATTTCCGCCCAACCCGATGTGCCTTATTTTCATTGGCAATGTGAAATCTATATACAAAATTTCATAAGGATGGGTATTGATAAAAACAGAATTTTTGTTTTGTTTGCATTTGTTGATAATAATACCAAATTATCTGAAGGGGCTGAGAAGTTGAAAATTCTTACACCAAATGTTTTTGGTTTTTCAGACCAAAGGGAAAGGAAACATTATATCCCGAGTATCAAACCCTATCTGATTTACAAATTTTTGGAGAAGTATCCTGAAAAAGGAAAAATATTCTTCCTTCATGATTCTGATATAATATTCAATTATCTTCCCGACTTTGATAGTCTTACAAATGATGATCTACAGTACCTCTCAGACACCACAGGATACATCAATTTCGAATACATTATGGATTGTGATCGTAGATATAAATCCAATCATAAAGAATTGGAAAATGGAATGTTATTACGGGAGATGGTTGATGTGATTGGTGTTGAACCATCCGAGGTGAAGAAATACTCCAAAGATAGTGGTGGAGCTCAATACCTTTTAAAAAATCAAACTTGGTTTGTATGGTATAAAATATACAAAGACTCAACACTGTTATACGACAAGATGAAAAGATTTCACACAAGGTATCCAATACCAAACGGCGAGATTCAATTTTGGACTGCTGAGATGTGGTCAATCCTATGGAATTTATGGTGGTGGAAATATCAAACTAAAGTGACGGATCAACTCAAATTTTGTTGGGCAACTGACCCAATTTCATTTTGTGATAACCACCCAATTTTACACATGGCGGGAATTACTGAGGAACTAAAAAAAGAACATTTTTACAAAGGAGATTTTATCGAAAAAAACCCAATTACTGAGATTAACAACAATCCAAATAAATTTGATTTTATTTTGAAAGAATCTGCAACGGTAAAGTATGTTCATGAAATCAAAAACCGGTCAACCGATTATTTATTACAGTAGTATTAATCTATGGGAGCTATTCTAACACCTTGTACAATTGTATTCAACGACGGTAACCGAATTTATTATTCGGAGTTCCCGAGTACAACTCCAGGTATCGATACGCTTGCAGTTTCTTGGTTCACAGCAACAGAAGCCACTATTTGGTGTACAGATGTCGCGGTCACGTCAACTAAGTTATTTTTGTTGGATGCCTACAAAGATGCTATCTATGAATATAATATAAATTTCAATAACACTTCACAGGTTAGTTTCTCAAGAAAAATATCTGGTTTAGTAAATAGTGTAAATTTGAATGGATTGGCCGCAATCGATAACAACACTCTTATTGCGGCATCCAAGGATGGATACGTTTATGAAATAAATATTAGTGGCAACATCTGTATCAACACTCAAATTTTTCAGATGTTGGCCCCGGTTGGTAACGACGAGTTACAGGCCGATGGTGATGTAATATATGATGACAATTCGGATACTCTTTACGTAACGACTGTTGACCAAGGATTCAACAGTGTAAGGTATTTGGCTTCGTGGCAGAATTACTCATTAATAACTGGAAATCCTTCACTAACCCCTAACAACTATGGTCAAATCCCATATGGAGGTGTAAACAATGGTTTGTATTTCTATAATGGATATCCATACGTGGTAAATGCTCAAAATCCTGGACAAAATGCTGCCGGTAGAGTTACGTTAGTAAATGGTTTTTACGATTTTGGATCATTAATTACAATTCAAGGAATTACCACAGGGGGTGCCTATGGTAGAATAAATGGTGCTTCTCAAAGAGGGGGGTCGAATTGTTTTGTCACAGGACCTGGTTTTGGATCACCTACACCACCACCTACACCGACACCATCACCAACACCAATTGTACCTTGTGTAACGGATTGTTTAAAAGGTACGTACGAAGTAATTTCAGAAACTGCGTATATCGATATAATCGAGTGTAATGATCAACTATCACAGTATTACCCTTTACACAGATATTATTTTTCAACACCATCAAACCCGAACATTGGGTTGGTTGTTGAGATTTGTTTCTGTTCCACGGCTAATAGCACTGGTATCACACAAATTGGTGATATAATTACTGGTGAAACTTGTGGGTGGGAGTGTTATGATTGTAAAGAAATTTTTGTTGACCCTGCAGGTCAACCTGATTGTGAGATTGATTACACGATTTGTGTTGATGGTCGTGCTTCTTATGCAGTCCAAAGTCAAAGTGTACCCCTTACAGGTTTGACAATATGTGCCTGTGAAGGTTCAGTCATTAATACAGGGGACAATGTTGCTATAATTACAACAGTGGGACCTTGTACTGGTATCACAGTACCTTGTGATGTTACAACAGATTGTTCATCAATAGATTTAACGAATCCTTCTTTGACAAATGATATTGATGTATCATTTGTTGATTGTTCTGGTTCAACCGCACAAATTACTGTGTCTGCTGACACAACCGCTAACATTTGTGCTTGTGAACAAACCATTTCTTATGAACCTGTTTCAGACGGGGAGGGTGGATTTATCGAACTCACAATTGTAAATAATGGGGTTGCTCCGTGTATTGAGTATCAAAATTGGTATTTTTATAATTGTTGTAATCCAAATCAATATGTGACAATAGCAATCAAACCTGATAATTTTTCAGGAATGACAACCGTAATATATGATAATGGTTGTTATTACAAAAGTGATGTTGAATCTTTTGAAACTCCTGTAGATTTTATTGAGTTTCCATCTTATGAATTTTGTTCAGACTGTTTATTGGATGCTGGGATAACAAATTCCGGTTGTACATGCTATTGTACGGACATTCTAATCGAAGAAGAAGAATTAACAATATCAACAGGTAATACTACTAATCCAAGCCTAAATAACAAAGTTTTCATAGATTACGTTGATTGTTATACAACACTATCAGGATTCACTACCTCAGCCTTTACCGTATCTGGAACATACACAATATGTACAACTAGTGGTGATACAATAGATTTCTATTATTATCAGGATAACAATTTGGTTGGGTTTTCAGGAAAAGTCACCAATAGTGAAGTTATTTGTTCTAATGATTCTCCATGTCCGGCACCAGCGGCTTCACCCACTCCAACAACAACAGTAACAAATACACCAACCCCGTCATTAAGTGCGAGTGCAACTCCTACTCCTACAGTTACACCAACGGTCACACCAACGGTGACTGACACTCCGACTCAGACTCCATCATCAACGGCAACACCAACAGTTACACCTACGAATGACCTTACACAAACTCCTACTTCCAGTGTTACACCAACGGTAACACCAACGGTGACGGACACTCCGACTCAGACACCAACTTCGACAATTACAGACACACCAACTCAGACTCCATCATCAACGGCAACACCAACAGTCACTCTTTCGAGCGACCCTACACAAACTCCTACTTCGAGTGTTACACCAACGCCAACGCCAACAATTTCTGACACGCCAACTCAGACTCCAACTCCGACAGTTACTCATACTCCAACACAGACTCCTACGACCACACCAACCGTTACCCCTTCCTTTGAGCCTTTCGATATTTATTCGTTTCAATCGTGTTGTGATCCATCGGTAAAATTCAGATATAACAATGTACCAGGGACACTAACGATCGGTCAAGTATTTTTGATCAGTGGTGGAACGGGATATCAAGGTTGTGCCGAGGTTATACCTTACGAAGTATCAGGACCTATTTATGTTGGATTTGGTGTTTCATTCATTGAACAATCCAATTGTTTCGATCTTGACTGTCCACCTTGTCCGAGCCCAACACCAACTCCTACAGTAACTCCTAGTTCACCATTAGTGGATTGTGATTGTCTTTCTTATACAATCATAAACCCGTATGATCTTGTTGAATATTTGGCATATGAGGATTGTTTTTCTATTCCGCAAAACATTATCATTAACCCTGTCTCAACCACAATCATATGCGCTTGTGAAGGAAGTCTATTCAACGAGGGTTCTCTTATTGTAACTCAGGGTGGAGAATGTCCACCACCAGCGGAGTCACCACTTCCAACGCCTACACAAACACCAACTATTACAGTAACTCCGTCTAATGACTGGAATCTTTGTGATGATGATTTTTGTTTGGTGACTTATGATCCGACATTGGATTTATATAATGGAACATATTCTGTAAGTGGATCGAGTTTGTATAACAACAGATATGTTTTCTCGGGTGATGTAACAGGAGTTATTTACTATAATTCAACAACACTACAGTGGTGTTTGAGTGATACGATTGGTGGATCATGTTTATTGGGTGGTCCTTCACCATCAACATCTTCTTGTCCTGATTTATGGAGTGTTATTTTTACAAATGGTGTTTGTAATACAACTACATCCACGACTTCTCCTTGTGATGTTTTTGATTTTGATGCTTACTTTGACTGTGATGTACCCGTAACACCAAGTCCAACACCAACCAATACTCCGACACCTAGTTTTACACCAACTCCGACACCAACGACAGATATTTGTAATTACTTTACAGGTGATATTGGTATCTCTGGTTATACAACAACAACCACAACAACTCCGAGTGTAACAACAACGACAACAACTGTTTGTTATTCAGCATTTAGTGAAAGTAAAACCTTTACAGTGGTGAATAGTATATTTATATGTCCTGATGAGGTTTATGTTTTTATTGATTGTGTTACATCACAAATTTATTATGTTGAACCAATCAACGAGTTTGCCGATGTTGATTTGAATAATGGATATGCGTATTCATTCAATATAAATGGAGTACCAACTTGTGCAACCTTTGACGGAGTTCAAGAGATTTCACCGAATGTCGTTGCATCGGGTCCTGTGAGTATGTTTACAAGTTGTGAGGAGTGTACTTTTTCAACACCCACACCAACACCGACACCCACTGTTACAGCAACTCAAACTAATACGCCAACAGTCACACCTACAAATACTGTGACACCATCGGTTACCACTACAGGCACGCCAACAAACACGCCAACACCAACAGTAACCCCAACATCTTCATCACCGATTTCTGGTACTCCATTTTACCAAACAATTACATACAGCTCGACAACGGTAACATTCAACTCTTTGATTGATGAATCTGATGCTAAAACAGAAATATGTAATTGGTGGAATGCAACGCCACCAAAACAAACTACATCAACCCTTGGGGTTTGGACTGGACCTCTTGGATTAACTGTTACAGTTTACGATGATAATTTTCCTGGTGTTATACCATTAGCCGCGGGTAATTATGTTATAGGTAACTTTTCTACTGTGAGTGGACCTTCAAGTGTGAATTATTGGGTTGTATTAAACGGTTCGGGTGTCGTCACACAATACACTCTTATAGACCCAAATTGTTAAGATATGGCACTTCAAATAACAATAAATTCTCTCAGTGGTACACCTAACTATGATGTCTATGTATGTGATAGTACTGGTGGATCATGTATCTACTTGGCGACTATTGACGGGACTTTGACACCATACACCTTCAATGCACCTCCACCTTTGGATAATCAAACTGAAGGTGTTGTCAAAATAATTGATGCCAACGACTGTGTAATAACTGGAACAACCTAATATATTTATCTGAACCATGGCTATAAGGAATAAAATATTTTTAAATTGTAACGACAATACTAACACGGTTGTGTTGCAGTATAATGATATTTTCTTTAGTCCAGGTTCTGTTGCGTCTTACGATGGTATGTGTTGGGTTGATTCCGATGTCAACAGTAATTTGGTACCATTGGCCGATGTGACATTCAATGCTTTTGTGTCTTGTGAGGAATGTACATCATCAACCCTAATTGGTGTTGAATTCCAAAAGTGTAATGACACTCAGACCGCCATCTATACTATACCTGTATTATCAGCACCTTCAATAGGAAGTTTTGTTTATTTTGAAGGATCTTGTTGGGAAGTTATATCCTATCAGGATAGTTCCAATGGATCATTGGAGAGTTTTAATATTTATGACAGTTGTGAACTTTGTGAGGAACTCAATCCAGTACCGGAGTATGAGTGGAGTGCCTCTACTTTTGTAAATTGTTGTACCTCACAGAGTTTGATCTTCAATATAGTTGCATCAAACTTCAGTAATGTTTTGGGTAATACTGTTGTTTATAACGGACAGTGCTATTCATTCTCAGGGTACACATCTTCGGGACCAATCGTAAGTAGTTATTTCTTTCCGAACTATAATAGATGTTCTGATTGTGTAAGAGAAATTGCGTGTCCTACACCAACCCCGACTCCAACACTATCTCCAACACCAACGGTTACTCCAACCCTAACACCATCTGTTACTGCAACACAGACTCCGACACCAACGGTCACAAGAACACCATTTCAAACGCCATCACCATCTTATACAACTACCACTACAACCCGTAGAACTGAAAGGAATGAATGTGATCCAATTACATTATTCCCACTTGGGGTTACATGTGAGGTTGTGAACCCTACAACAAGAGTAAGTAATAATGGATCGATGAGTTTAACGATCACAGGTGGTACACCACCATACTCAATTCTATGGAGTAATGGTAGTGTCAATACCACAACTCTAACTAACTTGGGTGGTGGTTCGTATACCGCATTTGTTATAGATCGGA
>Ga0209617_10001113_pt1 | contig 12469 bp, 7 predicted proteins | sample LakEriepJuly2011_2_FD_187459 | JGI IMG/M metagenome (GOLD analysis project Ga0209617, IMG submission 187459) | Freshwater microbial communities from dead zone in Lake Erie, Canada - CCB epilimnion July 2011 (SPAdes) (version 2) | ecosystem: Environmental > Aquatic > Freshwater > Lentic >... | reverse complement strand
GGCCTTCAAAGAACTGGTTGCGCGCTTTCCAGACTCACGCTACGCCCCGGATGCACGCTTGCGCATGGGCTACATCGTGAATTCGCTGGCTCAGTCTGAAGTGCATGTGGCGCGCTATTACTTCACTCGTGGCGCTTATGTCGCAGCCATCAACCGCGCCCAAAGTGCACTCACCAATTACCGCGATGTGCCGGCCGCTGAAGAAGCGCTGTTTTTGCTGTACCGCTCCTACGATGCGATGGGTATGACCCAGTTGCGTGACGACACCCTGCGTATCATGCAAAAAAGTTATCCGGACAGCGCCTTCACGCGGGGCACTTCTCAGAGCGGCAAGGGCGCAAAAGATGCCAAAGACGCTAAGGGCGCGTGGTACAAGTTTTGGTAAGCAAATCCAGGCGTTGCAGCAGCTCAGACTCTGAGCTCAGTCTTTGCATGGGCGGCAAAGCCCGCAGCAGTCGCCTGCCATAACCCATGGCGATCAGCCGGGTGTCGCACACCACCAGCACGCCCTGATCGGTTTCCCGCCTGATCAGCCGCCCTGCCCCCTGCTTGAGCGCGACGGCCGCCTCGGGTAAAAAATAGTCGTTGAAAGCGCTCCGTCCCAGCGACTCAATGTGCCGGGAGCGCGCTTCTGCCATCGGGTCGTTCGGTGGCGGAAAAGGCAGCTTGTCGATGATGACCATTTGCAGCGCCTCGCCGGGCACATCAATGCCCTCCCAAAATGAGGCCGAGGCCACCAGAATGCAGCCGACCTCGCCCGCATCACTGCCCCGGCGAAAGCGCTCGATCAGCACGCGCTTGGGCAAGTCGCCCTGGGCCAGCACTTCCAGTTCGCCCGAGTCCTTGAAGCTCTCGCGCAGCGCATCGGCAATACCGCGCAGCGCACGCAGCGTGGTTGTCAGCACCATGGTGCGGCCACCCAGGCGACGGGCCCAGATGGCGGCCGACTCGGCCACACGCACCATGTGCGAGGGCTCACCCGGTTTGGGAAAGTCCTGCGGCACATAGACGGCGGCCTGAACAGCGTAGTCAAACGGACTGCCCACGCGCAAGATCTGCGCGCCGGCCAGACCACAGGGTTGGGTGAACCAGCTCAACTTGTCGTCATCGCCCAGGGTGGCCGAAGTGAATACCCAGGTTTTGGCCCCCTCCGGGCTGCTGCCCAGCACCTTGGACTGAACCGCCTGGGCAATGTCCAGCGGCGACTCGACCAACCGCAACTGCGCACCGACTTCCAGCCACCGCACAGAGCCGGTCTGGCAGGGCCCTGCAAAGTGCTTCAAGCGCTCACCGAACTCAATCGCTCTTTCTTGCAGACGCGCAAAGTCAGGAGCCAGCTCACTCACACTGTCCAGCGCTTGCGCCGCAGCTTCGCAGGCCTCGGCCATCTGTAACAGAGCCAGCGTCCAGGCCGCCTCGTCAAGTGTTTCGGGGACAGCCTCGGTCCAGCGCAGTTTGGTGCCCGGAAAAGCCTTGCCCACGCAAAGGCGTAACTCGCGCGCCGCCCGCTCAGTCTGCGCTGCAAGGGTTTGCCAATCCACCAAACCACGGGCCTGCTGCAAGCCGACTCCCAACATGTCCCGGCAAAAGTCCAGTAATTGCCCGGTGGTGATGTTCTTGCCTAAAAACTGAACTCCGGTTTCGTTGAGCTGGTGAGCTTCGTCAAAAATTGCAATGCGCACGGTCGGCAGCAGCTCGGCCACCCCGGACTCACGCACCGCCAGATCAGCAAAAAACAAATGATGGTTGATGACCACCACATCGGCGGCCAAGGCTTCGCGGCGGGCCAGATTGACATGGCAGGCCCGAAAACTCGGGCAGGCTGAACCCAGACAGTTGTCACGCGTTGATGTCACCAAGGCAATCACCGGCGAGCGTTCATCGAGCCCGGGCAGCTCTGCCAGATCGCCTGTGCGGGTGGTTTGTGACCATTCCTCAATGCGCGCCAGCGCATGCAAGGTGCTGCGCTCTGGCATCATGGCCTCGCTTCGAGCCTGCTGCATCCGGTGCAAGCACAAATAGCTGCCACGCCCCTTGAGCAGCGCCATGCTGACCGGCAGGCCCAAAGCCTGAACCAGCTTAGGCAAGTCGCGACCAAACAGCTGGTCTTGCAGTGCCTTGGTGGCAGTTGACAACATCACCCGCTCACCGCTGAGCAAAGCCGGCACCAGATAGGAAAAAGTTTTACCAACGCCGGTGCTGGCTTCCACCACCAGAGGGTAGGCACCCTCAATGGCTCTGGCCACCGCCATGGCCATGTCGGTCTGACCGGTGCGCGGCATAAAGTGATCCGTCGTTCGCGACAAAATGCCGCCGGGCGCAAAGGCGGCTTCGACCTGCTGCTCCAGGTCCATCAAGCAGTCTCTGGCAGCGGCAAGACGGGCTGCTCAAGTAAGTCGATGGTGGGGCCTGAGGCAGCGAGACAGTGGTTAGGCACAAGGCGACTTTCGCGCAGGCAAGCTGCAAGAAATGGGGTCAATGGGTGATTCAGGGCGGCGCAGGCAGTGGTTTACGGACGCTGTTGGATTTTTCCTTCAAGCGCTTGTCACGTTCAGCCTCGTTTTGAGCGGCTTTTTCAGAACGCACTTTGGCATCCAGCACATTGGCGGCGGCTTGTTCATGCCGGGTTTTGGCTTCCTCTGCTTTGCTTTGGCTGTTTTTTTGACGTGCTTGAGCGGCCTCAACATTGGCGGCGGCTTGTTCATGCCGGATTTTGGCTTCCTCTGCCTTGCTTTGGCTGTTTTTTTGACGTGTTTGGGCGGCATCCACATTAGCGCTGGCTTCAGCCGCCGACTTGGATTGACTCTGTCCACGCTGATCGTGGCGTTCTGAGCGACGCTCGGCCTCTTGTTGCGCCTTTTTTTCCTGCTCAGCACGTTGCTGCTGACGCTCCAGGCTGCTTTTATCTTCGGTCTTCTGAATCTGATCGGCAGCCCTCGCCTTACGGTCTGCCTCATTGATTAAAAGATCCTGACGGCGCAGGTCTGCCATGGCCGCGTTGCGACGGGGACGAATCTCTTGCAGACACGCATTGACTGCGAACCGGCTTTTGCAAGCGGCCTCTTCAGCCTGGAAACCGGCTTCAAGCCGCGCCCGCTCTGCAGCGATCTTGCTGCGCTCTTGCGCATTGTTGGTCTTTTCCTGATCTGGCGACTGGGCCATTGCTGCGCCAAGTGACAGGCCGCAGCAAAACAGAAAGAGGACGAGTTTCATGTGATCCTGGTGTCAACAATACGGCGCTCCAGCGCCAGATACTGCGTCGACTGCATTTCATTCAATCTTGAAATGGTACGTGGAAATTCATGCGCCAGTGGGCCTTCTGTGTAAAGAGCTTCGGGCGGCACGGCGGCCGACATGATCAGCTTGACATGCCGGTCATACAACACATCGACCAACCAGGTGAATCGTCTGGCTTCAGAAGCCATGCGCACCGGCATGTGCGGCACGTCGCTGAGCAGCACGGTGTGGAACCGGCTGGCCATTTCCAGGTAGTCATTTTGCGAGCGCGGGCCGCCGCACAAGGTCTTGAAGTCAAACCAGACCACGCCGCCGGCCTTGCGCCGGGCACGTATTTGCCGCGACTCAATATTCAGCACGGGGTCTTCGTCGCGCTTTTCAGCCAAACGTTCGAAAGCGTCTGCCATGGCAGAGTCGGCCGTCTGACCCAATGGCATGTGATAGAGCTTGAGCTGCTCTAAAGTGATGGAGCGGTAATCGGTACCGTTGTCCACGCTGATCACTTCCAGGTTGGCTTTGAGCAAGTCAATGGCCGGCAAGATGCGGTCTCTGTGCATACCGTTGGGATAAAGCGCATCAGGCTCAAAATTGGAGGTGGTGACAAAGCCCACGCCATTGTTAAAGAGTGCCGCCAGCAAGCGGTACAAGATCATCGCATCGGTGATCTCGGCCACGTGAAACTCGTCAAAACATATCAATTTGTAGCGCAAGGCCATGCGCCGGCCCAACTCATCCAGCGGGTTGACCGTACCCTGTAATTCGCGCAACTCACGGTGCACCTCGCGCATGAACTCATGAAAGTGCAAGCGCGTTTTACGCTTGAGAGGCACTGCGTTGTAAAAGCAGTCCATCAAAAAGCTCTTGCCCCGGCCCACTCCGCCGTGCATGTACACACCCCGCGGAATAGCCGGCCGGTTGATCAGCTTCTTGAGCGAGTTCGATCTTTTTACTTTGTAGCCGGCCCACTCTGTGGCGCAGCGCTCGAGCGCATCGACCGCACGCAGCTGAGCGGGGTCACTGCTGTAACCCCGCAGCTGCAGTTCGGCCTCGTAGGCAGAACGAACGGACATGGACGCCGGCTTACGTTCTGCGCTCAGAAGTTGAGCGTGCGCTTGTCCACCGCCAGGGCCGCTTCCTTGGTAGCTTCACTCAGCGACGGATGCGCATGGCAGATGCGTGCGATGTCTTCGCTGCTGGCACGGAACTCCATGGCCACCACGCATTCAGCGATCAACTCGCTGGCCATAGGGCCAACGATGTGTACCCCGAGGATTTCGTCGGTGGCAGCGTCTGCCAGCATCTTGACCATGCCGGTGGTGTCGCCCAAGGCGCGGGCACGCCCGTTGGCCATGAACGGAAAGGTGCCGGCTTTGTAAGCGCGACCGGCCGCTTTGAGCTGCTCTTCGGTCTGACCGACCCAGGCGATCTCAGGGTTGGTGTAAATGACCCAGGGAATGGTGTTGAAGTTGACATGCCCGTGCTGGCCGGCGATGCGCTCGGCCACGGCCACGCCCTCTTCCTCGGCCTTGTGTGCCAGCATGGGGCCGCGCACCACGTCACCCACCGCCCAGACCTTGGGCAGGTTGGTCTTGCAATCGGCGTCCACCACGATGGCGCCGCGCTCGTCGAGCTGCAGGCCCACGGCGTCTGCCGCCAGGCCGGTGGTGTTGGCGACACGGCCGATCGAGATGATCAGCTTGTCAACGTCCAGCGATACGGCTTCGCCCTTGGCGTTGGTGTAGGCGACTGAGACGCCTTTTTTGGCTGACTTGATCTCGCCGACCTTGACGCCGAGCTCGATCTTCAGGCCCTGCTTGATGAAAGATTTGTGCGCTTCTTTGGCGATTTGCTGGTCCACCGCACCCAAAAAAGTCGGCAGGCCTTCAAGCACCGTCACCTCAGCGCCCAGACGGCGCCAGACCGAACCCATCTCCAGGCCAATGACGCCCGAGCCGATGAGGCCGAGTTTTTTGGGCACGGCGCCCATGCGCAGAGCACCGTCGTTCGACAGGATGTTGTCTTCGTCAAACGGCGCGCCGGGCAAAGCGCGAGCGCTTGATCCAGTGGCCACCACCACGTGCTTGCCGGAGATGGTTTCTTCAGCCTTGCCGGCCACTTTGATCTCGTAAGCGCCGTCTTTAGCGGCAACAAACGAGCCGCGGCCATGAAAGAAAGTCACCTTGTTCTTTTTCAACAAGAACAAAATGCCGTCGTTGTTTTGCTTCACGACGGTGTCTTTGCGGGCAATCATTTTGGCGATGTCCATCTTCACGCCGGTGGCGGTGATGCCATGGTCTGCAAAGTGATGGTTGGCGTGGTCAAAATGCTCGCTGGACTGCAGCAGGGCCTTGGAGGGAATGCAGCCGACGTTGGTGCAAGTGCCGCCGGGCGCAGGGCCGCCGGCCGCGTTTTTCCACTCGTCGATACAGGCCACGTTGAAACCCAGCTGGGCCGCACGAATGGCCGCGATATAGCCGCCGGGACCTGCGCCGATGACGACGACGTCAAATTGTTGAGACATGATTTGCTTTCCGATCAGATGTCGAACAACAAGCGTGAGGGATCTTCCATCGCTTCTTTGATCGTGACCAGACCCAGCACGGCTTCGCGACCGTCAATGATGCGGTGGTCGTAAGACATGGCGAAGTAGTTGATGGGCCGCACCACAACCTGGCCGTTTTCAACGACAGCGCGGTCTTTGGTGGCGTGGATACCCAGAATGGCCGACTGCGGCGGGTTGATGATAGGTGTAGAAAGCATAGAGCCGAAGGTGCCCCCGTTGCTGATGGAGAAAGTACCGCCGGTCATGTCCTCCATGCCGAGCTTGCCGTCGCGCGCCTTGGCGCCGAATTCAGCAATCTTCTTCTCGATGTCGGCAAAGCTCATCTGGTCGGCGTTGCGCAAAATAGGCACGACCAGACCGCGCGGTGAGCCGACCGCAATGCCGATGTCAAAGTAGCCGTGGTAGACGATGTCGTTGCCGTCCACCGAGGCATTGAGCACCGGGAATTTTTTCAGCGCGTGCACAGCGGCCTTGACAAAAAAGCTCATGAAACCGAGCTTGATGCCGTGTTCTTTTTCAAACTTGTCCTGAAACTTCTTGCGCATCTCCAAGACCGGGGCCATGTTGATTTCGTTGAAGGTGGTCAAGATGGCGTTGCTTGATTGCGATTGCAAAAGACGCTCGGCCACGCGGGCGCGCAGCCGGCTCATGGGCACGCGCTGCTCGGGGCGATCGCCCAGGCTGGCTGTAGGCACAGACACCTGTGGCAATGTGCTGTTCGGAACGCCCGTAGGAATGACAGCGGCTGTGGACTTGACGCCACCGGCCACGGCGGACAACACATCACCCTTGGTGACGCGGCCGTCTTTGCCGGTGCCTGGTACGGAGCCGGCGGCCAGACTGTTGTCGGCCATCAGCTTGGCGGCAGCGGGCATGGCCACACCGGCCATGCCGGAAGACGCAGTGACAGCTGCGGCCTTCACCGGTGCAGCGGCCGGTGCAGCAGCGGTGGCTGCAGGCGCGGCAACGCCAACCTTGCCGTCGGTATCGATACGGGCGATCAGCTGTTCAGCGGCCACTGTGCCGCCATCGGCCACCAGGATCTCAGACAAAACGCCGGCGGAAGGCGCAGGCACTTCCAGCACCACCTTGTCGGTTTCGATTTCGATCAGGATTTCATCTGCGGCGACGACGTCACCGACTTTCTTTTTCCATTGCAGCATGGTGGCTTCGGCCACGGACTCAGAGAGCTGCGGAACTTTGACTTCAACAATAGCCATTTTTATCTTTCGGGAATAAATTCTGAATAGGGGTTGGCAGTGGCACAGGCTTACTTGGTCAGCACAAAGCCTTTGAGCTTGCCGAAGGCACCTTCGACCAGGGCTTTTTGCTGCTCCTGGTGCAGATGCGAATAACCCACGGCGGGGGAGGCAGACGCCGCGCGGCCCGAGTAACCCAGCTTTTGACCCGCGAGCATGTTCTCGTGGATGTAGTGCTGCACAAAAAACCAGGCGCCCTGGTTCTGCGGCTCGTCCTGGGTCCACACCAATTCAGTGGCGTTGGGGTATTTTTTCAGTTCAGCTCCAAATGCTTTGTGCGGAAAGGGGTAGAGCTGCTCGACGCGCAGGATAGCGACGTCGTTGGCGGCCGTTTCTTCACGTTTTTTCACCAGGTCGTAATAGACCTTGCCCGAGCACACCAGCACGCGCTTGACCTTGTCGGCCTTGAGGGCCTTGCTCTCAGGGATCACGGTCTGGAAGCTGCCCTTGGTGAACTCAGAAACCGGCGAGGTGGCGTCCTTGTTGCGCAAAAGGGATTTGGGCGTGAAGATGATCAGCGGTTTGCGCAGGTCACGCACCATCTGGCGACGCAGCACATGGAAAATCTGGCTGGCCGTGGTGGGCTGCACGATCTGCATGTTGGTGTCGGCGGCCAGTTGCATGAAGCGCTCAAGACGCGCCGAGCTGTGCTCGGGGCCCTGGCCTTCGTAGCCGTGCGGCAGCATGAGCGTCAGGCCATTGACACGGCCCCACTTCACTTCACCGGAGGCAATGAACTGATCGATCACCACTTGCGCGCCGTTGGCAAAGTCGCCGAACTGCGCTTCCCAGATCACCATGGTGTTGGGGTCGTTAGATGCGTAGCCGTACTCAAAGCCCAGCACCGCCTCTTCGGACAGGATGGAGTCGATAACGACAAACGGGGCCTGGTTTTCATTGACGTTTTGCAGAGCCACGTAGGTGCCGGTGTCCCACTTCTCGCGCTTCTGGTCGTGAATCACGGCGTGGCGGTGCGTGAATGTGCCACGACCCGAGTCCTCCCCGGACAAACGAACCGGGTAGCCGCTAGCGACCAGAGAAGCAAAAGCCATGTGCTCACCCATGCCCCAGTCCACAGGAATCTCACCCCGACCCATGGCGGCGCGGTCGTCATAAACCTTTTTCACCAATTGATGCGGTGAAACGGATTCAGGGATGGTGGTGATTTTCTCGGCCAGGCGCTTCCATTCGGCCAGGGGGATGGCGGTGTCGCCAGCGTCTGTCCATTTTTTGCCGAGGAAAGGGGCCCAGTCCACGGTGAACTTGGTTTTGAAGTTGGTCAACACCTGTTCGTCAGTGTGCTTGCCGGCATCCAGCGCAGCCCGGTAGGCCTTGACCATGTCGTCGCCCAGGGAATCGCCCAAGCCTTGGGCAGACAGTTTGTCCGCAAACAGTTTGCGGGTGCCCGGATGGGCACTGATTTTTTTGTACATCAGCGGCTGTGTCAGCGCCGGCGTGTCTTGTTCGTTGTGACCGAGTTTGCGGAAACAAACGATGTCAAGCACCACGTCCTTACGGAAAGTCATCCGGTACTCGAGCGCCAATTGGGTGGCCAGCACCACCGCTTCCGGGTCATCGCCGTTGATGTGCAGCACCGGGGCTTCAACCATCTTGACAATGTCGGTACAAAACACCGAAGAGCGCATGTCACGCGGGTCCGAGGTGGTGAAACCGATCTGGTTATTGATGATGATGTGCACCGTCCCGCCGGTGGAGTAACCCCGGGTCTGTGCCAGCGCAAAGGTTTCCTGGTTAACACCCTGACCGCCGAAGGCTGCGTCGCCATGCACCAGCACCGGCAGAACCTGTTTACCCAGCGGATCGGCACGGCGATCCATACGCGCTCTCACCGAGCCTTCCACCACGGGGTTGACGATCTCCAGGTGCGAAGGATTAAAAGCCAGCGACAGGTGAACCGGGCCACCGCTTGTACTCACATCCGAGCTGAAACCCTGGTGGTACTTCACGTCACCCGAAGGCAAGTCTTCAGGCGCAGTGTGATCAAACTCGGCAAACAAGTCGCCAGGCAATTTGCGCATGGTGTTGACCAGCACATTGAGCCGGCCGCGGTGAGCCATGCCGATGACGATTTCCTGCACGCCCTGAGCGCCAGCCGACTGAATCAGCTCGTCCATGGCCGCAATGAAACTCTCTCCACCTTCCAGTGAAAAACGCTTTTGACCAACGTATTTGGTATGTAAAAACCGCTCCAGGCCTTCGGCTGCTGTCAATCTCTCGAGGATCAGTTTCTTTTTCTCGGCCGTGAAGTTGGGCTTGCTGCGGATGCTTTCGAGTTTTTGCTGCCACCAGCGCTTTTCAGCCTGGTCCGTGGCGTACATGTATTCGGCGCCCAGGGTGCCGCAGTAGGTTTCGCGCAGCGCATTGAGCAGCTCGCGCAGCGACATGTTGTTTTTGCCGAAGAAGGTGTTGCTGGTGTCGAATACGGTTTCCTGATCGGCATCAGAAAAGCCGTAGAAAGCCGGATCGAGTTCGGGAATGGCCGGGCGCTCGGTGCGCTTGAGCGGATCCAAGTCAGCCCAACGCTGACCGACGTTGCGGTAGGCAGAAATCAGCTGCTGCGCGGCGGTGCGCTTGCGACCCATTTCAGCGTCGGCGCTGGCCAAAACAACCTTGGTGCCGCCGGCTTTGGCGCGCTCGGCAAAGGCGTTGATGACGGGCTGGTGCGGCACGTCTTTGGCATTGCTGCCGTCGGTGGCAGGAACATGCTGAAGCGCATCAAAATACTCGCGCCAGGTTTCAGGCACGCTGCCGGGATTGGCCAGGTAGTTTTCGTAAAGCTCTTCGACGTAGGGCGCGTTGCCGCCGAAAAGATAGGTGTTGCCTTGATAGGCGGCGTACACCGATGCCGGTGTGGGCGAGTTGGAACTCATATCCGCTGACCTCCGTTTCCCTTGGGGAAACATTAGCTGGTTAAAGCTGGTTAATTAACCTTCCGCAGCACGGCTTGACCGATTAGCGGATGCGACTGTGGCAGGAAGGGCCTTCAGAACAACTGTATTGTGCCACCGAACGGTTACGTGAAAATGACGGCCTTCTACGGTGGCGGTTCGGCAGGCACAGGCTAACTAGTCGGCCTGGCTGGCGATCTGCAGGCAGACAGTGCGGCAAAGCTGGGCCACGCGCTCGTCAATGATGCGGTAGTAAATTTGCACGCCATCGCGGCGTTTTCCCAGCACACCGGCCCGGTACAAGGTGTTGAGATGTTGCGACATATTGGGCTGGGTGGTCGGGATTTGACTGAGTAGTTCACTCACGTTTTTTTCAGCCACGCAAAGACTGCTGATAATTTTCAGCCGCATGGGCGCCGACATGACCCGAAAAACCTCGGCAGCCGACTCGAACACCTTGTCAGGCTCAGAGGACTCAGCAGCATGTTTGGTGGCGGATCGCTTGACCATGGTGATGGACTTTCTCAAGCCGGTACAGGCACTCTGTAGGGACCGGCGAGCTCGACTATAGCTTTTTCAGGCACAAGACTTAGCTGCTCATCCGGTCCTTGATTTGCTGCAGCGCAGCCGGGTCGTCCATGGTGGTCAGATCGCCGGCATCGCGGCCTTCGCAAATGGCCTGGATGGCACGGCGCAGCAATTTACCGCTGCGGGTCTTGGGCAGCGCCGTGACAAAGCGCACTCGTGCCGGCCGGGCAACAGCACCCAAATCACCATCGACACGCTTCATGATCTCGCCTTCAAGCTTGAGCGCAAGCGAAGGATCGTTGAGCGCGCTGGCATCTTTGAGCACCACAAAGGCCATGGCCACCTGCCCTTTGAGCTGGTCTGCCACGCCGACAACGGCCACTTCAGCGACCATCGCATGGCCGGAAATACTCTCTTCTATCTCGCGCGTGCCCAGACGGTGACCGGCGACATTGATGACATCGTCGGTACGGCCCAAAATGAAGTAGTAACCGTCCTCATCGCGGATGCCCCAATCAAAAGTGCTGTAGACCATTTTGCCGGGCACGCTCTTCCAGTAAGTGTTGACGAAGCGCGCATCGTCTTGCCAGATGGTTTGCATGAAGCCCGGCGGCGTCGGGCCTTCGAGCACAACCACGCCTTTTTCGTTGGGCTGGGTGAGCTCCTCGCCGGTGCTCTCATGCAGCAGTTTGACGCTGTAACCGTACATGGGAACGCCCGGGCTGCCGAACTTGCTGGGCGTTTTTTCAACACCGTTGGCCACTGTGAGCAGCGGCCAGCCGGTTTCGGTTTGCCAGTAGTTGTCAATGATGGGCACTCGCAAGCCTTCGCTGATCCAGCGGGCGGTGGGCTCATCCAGCGGCTCACCGGCCAGGAAAAGCGCACGCAGGCTGGACAGGTCGTATTTTTGAAGCAGTGCGGGGTCTTGTTTTTTGAGTACCCGCACAGCGGTGGGCGCGCTGAACATGGCCGTGACCTTGTATTTTTCGACCAGGCTCCACCAGATGCCGCCGTTGGGCTGGCCGTCCATGCCCTGGGTGGGCAGGCCTTCGTACATGATGGTGGCCATGCCGGCAATCAGCGGGCCGTAAACGATGTAGCTGTGACCGACCACCCAGCCGATGTCGCTGGTGGAAAAGAAAGTTTCGCCGGCACGGCCGTCGAAGATGTGCTTCATGCTGGCCGCCAGCGCCACCATGTAACCGGCCGTGTCGCGTTGCACACCTTTGGGCTTGCCGGTGGTGCCGCTGGTGTAGATGGTGTAGCTGATGTCGGTGGACGCCATCGGCTCGCAAGGCACTTGCGCGTCAAAGTTTTGCTGGCGCAGTTCAGACCACAAATGGTCGCGGCCGGCCACCAGGTTCATGGGCGCGAGTTGGCGGTCTGACAACAGCACTGCAGACGGCTTGTGCGCGGCCAGACGAATGGCTTCGTCGAGCAAGGGCTTGTAAGGCATGGCCTTGCCGCCGCGCGAGCCGCCATCGGCACTGACGATGACCTTGGGTGTGGCGTCGTCAATGCGCGAGGCCAGCGAGCCGCTGGCAAAGCCGCCGAACACCACACAATGAATCGCGCCTATGCGGGCGCAGGCCAGCATGGCAAAAGCAGCGTCAGCCACCATGGGCATGTAGATCAGCACACGGTCGCCCTTGTGCACGCCCAATGCCTTCAAGCTGGCCGCCATGCGCTGGACTTCCCGGTGCAACTCGGCAAAGCTGTAACTTTTTTCGCTGCCGGTTTCGGTCGAGATGGCGATCAGCGCGGCCTGGTCGGCGCGGTCCTTGAGGTGCCGGTCCACGGCGTTGTAGCAAAGGTTGCTCAAGCCCCCTTCAAACCAATGGACAAATGGCGGCTTATCGTAGTTGCAGACCCGCTCGAAAGGCTTGAACCAGTCAACCAACTTGGCCTGTTCTGTCCAGAAGGCATCGGGCTGCTCAATGGACTGACGGTAAAAATCGGCATAGCGCATGGGG
>Ga0209617_10001111_pt1 | contig 12482 bp, 12 predicted proteins | sample LakEriepJuly2011_2_FD_187459 | JGI IMG/M metagenome (GOLD analysis project Ga0209617, IMG submission 187459) | Freshwater microbial communities from dead zone in Lake Erie, Canada - CCB epilimnion July 2011 (SPAdes) (version 2) | ecosystem: Environmental > Aquatic > Freshwater > Lentic >... | reverse complement strand
CCCATCGACTCCCCTGCACTATTCGAAGATCGCGTCGGCGACAATCATCACCACCTCGTATGCAGAAGCTGCGGTGTTGTTGTCGACGTGGACTGCGCAGTGGGCCTACGCCCCTGTTTAGAAGCTTCAGATGACAACAACTTCATCATCGATGAAGCAGACGTGACGTACTGGGGCGAATGCCCTGCATGTCAACAAGCAGCAACATCTCAAGTTACATATCAAACCCGAAAGGAAAACCAATGACAGATACAACAAACGCTTGCCCATTCAGTGGCGGCGCAACAACAGCAAACGACATGGGACCAACGAACTCAACATGGTGGCCAAATCAACTCAACGTGAAGGTGCTGCATAACAACCCGATGGTTGGCGACCCGATGGACGCCGACTTTGATTATGCAAAAGAATTCGCGTCACTCGACCTCGATGCAGTGGTCAAGGATCTCACCGTGTTGATGACCGATTCACAAGATTGGTGGCCAGCCGACTACGGCCATTACGGCCCATTCTTTATTCGTATGACCTGGCACGCTGCAGGTACATACCGAATTCAAGACGGACGCGGCGGCGGCGGCACCGGTATGCAACGCTTTGCTCCATTGAACTCGTGGCCAGACAACGGCAACCTCGACAAGGCTCGTCGCCTGTTGTGGCCGTTGAAGCAAAAGTACGGCAACAAGTTGTCATGGGCAGACATGTTCATTCTTGCTGGCAACGTCGCACTCGACTCGATGGGATTCAAGTCCTTCGGATTCGGTGGCGGACGAGCAGACGTGTACGAAGCAGACGAAACCTATTGGGGCACAGAAACAACGTGGCTTGGCGACGAGCGCTACACGGGCAACCGTCTGCTTGATCAGCCACTTGCTGCCGTGCAAATGGGTTTGATCTATGTCAACCCCGAAGGCCCGAACGGCAACCCAGATCCCGTGTTGTCGGCTCACGACATTCGCGACACATTTGGACGCATGGCCATGAACGATGAAGAGACTGTTGCACTTGTTGCAGGTGGTCACACATTCGGTAAGGCTCACGGCGCAGGCGACCCAAACAAGTTTGTTGGACCATCACCAGAAGGTGCACCAATTCAAGAAATGGGCTTTGGTTGGATCAACTCGATGGGCTCAGGGAAAGGCGTTGACACCATCACCAGCGGTATCGAAGGTGCATGGACAACGAACCCAATCAAATGGGACAACGACTACTTCAAGATCCTTCTCGAAAACGAGTGGGAGTTGACCGCAAGTCCTGCCGGCGCAAAGCAGTGGGTTCCAAAGGGTGGCGCGATGGCGGGAAGTGTGCCAGACGCACATGACTCATCACGAAGCCATGCTCCGATGATGACCACAGCTGACTTGGCGTTGAAGTTTGATCCTGAGTATTTGAAGATCTCGAAAGATTTCTACGCAAATCCAGACAAGTTTGCCGATGCATTTGCTCGTGCGTGGTTCAAACTGACCCACCGCGACATGGGACCAAAGTCCCGCTACGTCGGAAAACTTGTGCCACAGGAAGACCTCATTTGGCAGGATCCAATTCCAGCTCCAGCAAAAACTCCATCAGCAAAAGACATCGAAGCCGCAAAGACCAAGATTCTTGGTTCAGGCCTCAGTGTGTCGCAGTTGGTTGCAACCGCATGGGCTTCGGCATCGTCATACCGCAGCACCGACAAGCGCGGTGGAGCAAACGGTGCACGAGTTCGTTTGTTGCCACAAAAGAATTGGGAAGCCAATAGCCCATCACAACTTGCAACAGCACTTGCTGTTTACGAAAAACTCAGCACAGAGACCGGCATGTCAATTGCCGACCTGATTGTGTTGGGTGGAAACGTTGGTGTTGAAAAGGCTGCACAAGACGCAGGTGTAAAGGTCAGTGTTCCGTTTAGCCCAGGTCGCGGTGACGCAACCCAGGCACAAACGGACGTCGAGTCATTTGCAGTGCTCGAGCCAACATTTGATGGCTTCCGCAACTTCTTGAAGCCAGGTCACGTACAACCAACAGAACAGCTGTTGCTTGAAAAAGCAAACTTGCTGGGACTGTCGGCTCCAGAAATGACCGTCTTGGTTGGAGGCTTGCGAGTACTTGGCGCAAATCACAATCAATCATCGGCAGGTGTATTCACCAAGCGTGCAGGAACATTGACGAACGATTTCTTCGTCAATCTTTTGGACATCAACACCGAGTGGAAGCCAACGGGCAAGGACGAAGAGACCTTTGAAGGTCGCAACCGCAAGTCGGGTGAAGTTGTAGCAACTGCAACTCGCAACGACTTGATCTTCGGTTCAAACTCACAATTGCGCTCAATCTCAGAGGTATATGCACAGAACGACAACGCGGGCAAGTTTGTCGGCGATTTCGTGAAGGCATGGACCAAAGTCATGAACAATGATCGGTTTGACCTCAAGTAATTGAAACCGTTTAAAAGGCCCTGCAGAACTCAGTTCTGCAGGGCCTTTTTACATTATTGACACACCGTTGCCGTACACTGACGGGGCAAGCAAAGTTAACGGGGCTGACAGGTTTCGACGTCAGTGTCGCTGGCCGAGCGTGCGACCCGAGTTGCTCAGACTCGTAAAACGGGGCAAAAAAACAACTGCCAACAAGCAGTTCGCTCTCGCCGCCTAATTAGGGGGTAGAGAGCAACCGTGAGCCGCAAGGTCGCACGGGGCCAATTCACCGCAGCCCGGCAACAGAAGCGGGGAATGACATTGGGAAAGACCGATGACGTTGAGAAAGACCAATGACCGAATGGAAAGACGTTCCGCGGGTTAATGCTTCGGCATTAACCAATCGACCCGCCGATGTTGCTGCGTAGCAACAGTGTCGGGAATGGTCGTATCACGGGCGTTCAACGGCTGATGGACGGGGGTTCGATTCCCCCCAGCTCCACTAGTTGCAAACGATAGTTTTTAGATGTGAAAAAGACACCTTCTCGGTTCGCGCCTATGTCCGATCGTCTCTCTGGACTTGGAGCCGCGAAATGGGCGGTGCACGTTGAAGGACTAGCGCGAACAGCTGCTGGCGAAAAGGTGACGTTTCTTTCCATTGGTGAACCCGACTTGCCACCACCTGCAAGCGTGATCGATCAAGCCGTTGCATCAATGCGCGGCGGACGACTGAAGTATGCAGCCGGACAAGGTGAACAAGTAGCGCTCGATGCAATTGCCACTCACCTCTCGCGTAGATCTGGTCAAGAAGTTTCGCCTGATCAAATTGTGTACACCGCTGGCACACAAAACGGCTTGTGCACCGTGTTGATGACGCTGGTGCAAACTGGCGACGAAGTGTTGGTGCCAGATCCGTACTACGCCACCTACGAAGGTCTTGTTGCAGCATCGGGTGCAACATTTGTTCCCGTTCCAACGCTTCCCGAAGATGGCTTCCATGTGACCGCCAAGCAAATTGAGGCGGCAATTACTCCGCGGTCGCGTGTGTTGTTACTGAACACGCCAAGCAATCCAACCGGTGCAGTGTTGTCACAAAACGAAATTGATGAGATTGGCGAAGTGTGCGAGCGCCACGACTTGTGGATCGTTGTTGACGAGGTCTACGCCGACCTCACCTACAGCGTGCCATTCTGTTCACCATTTGATCGCCCGCAACTGCGCCATCGCACACTTGCGGTGTCTTCAATTTCAAAGTCGCATGCTCTTCCAGGGTTCCGCGCCGGCTGGATCGCTTCACCACTTGAAGTGACTCAGCGACTTGTGCTCGTTGCAGAAGCCATGCTGTTTGGCTCGCAACCATTCATTGAAGATGCATTGGCCGTTGCCCTGTCGCAGCGCCACCCTGAAGTCGAGAACCTCAGCGCTGCATTTAAAGATCGCGCACAGCAGTTAGTCGGAGCATTTGAGGGATCAACTGCAGCTAAGGCGCGTATGCCTGAAGGTGGCATGTTCATCATGGTGGACATTCGCGAAACGGGAATGTCTGGCGACGACTTTGCATGGATGTTGCTGAACGACCACGACATTGTGGTCATGCCCGGCGAAAGCTTTGGTACTGGCGGCACTGGTCACATTCGACTTGCACTCACCAATGACGTAAAGATTCTGCGCGAGGCAGGAGCGCGAATTCGCGTCGTTGCCGAAGCAGTTGTTGCCGCTCGTTAAGAAGCTGAATTACGCGGTGCGATAGACCACGAACACTTTGCGAAGTGTTTCGTGAACTGTCCACACACCTTTCCAACCAATTGGAAAGATGCAACTTGAACCAACTGTCAGCTTCACAGGCTCGCCACCGTCTTCGTGCACGGTCATGCTGCCCTTGATTACATAAATCACTTCTCCGCGTGTGGTGAACTCCCACCGCGATGCACCTGGCTCACATTCCCAAGTTCCCGACGTAACGGTTTCGTTGTCAAGAAAAACTTGTGCACGAGTCAAGATTTCGCCGGTGAGCGGCTCGGCAGATGGCTGACCCAGTGGCTTTTCAGCAAGTTCGGATGCAGGAATTTCTAGTGCGCGAAATGAAATTGTCATACACACATTCTAAGCCATTGACCGCAAATTCTTTTTTGTAAGCAAAAAATAGATCGCTGTCATCAGCATCAAGACTCCCGCAACAGAAAATGTAAGCGGAGCAGAATCAATTCTTCGCGCAATAATCCCCACCAGTAGCGCACCGATAGGAGCAAGTCCTGACATCAAAAGTGAATGTACCGCCATCACCCGACCCATCACGGCAGGCGGAGTGTTGTTCTGAATTAATGTCTGGCTGAGATTCATGTAAAAACCTCCGCCCAATCCCCACGCAAACAGCAGCAACCCCATCATTGCGATAGATCTCGATTGACCAAGCGCAATCTGAACGAAGCCACCCCAGCAGAGACCGCAGATAAACCACAGACCCTTCTGGACCAGTTTGTGATTAAAACGGAGAATTCCCATTGAAGTTACAAACTGACCAACACCAAGCATTGCAAACAAAAATGTTGTCTGACTACCCGTTGCTCCAGCTTGTTCTTTAGCAATTTGTGGACCAAGCACAATCCATGGAGCCATCATGTACAAAATTGAAGCAGAGAGCAACACATAAAAAGAACGGACCTCGGCATGTCCACGAATGAAATTGAGGCCGCCAAAAATCTCTTCTCGCATTCGACGACGTTTCAAATTCACCCCCGGCGGTAGCCGCAACTGAATGAGCGCAATAAATCCGATCAAATGCATTGCTGCTTGCAACCAAAATGCACCCTCTATACCCCAGGCCGCGATCGCTGGACCCGCAGTTGCCGGACCGATCATCAGACCTAAATTGCTACCGATTGTGTTGACGGCGATGGCACCGACAAGTTTGTCGGAGGGAACAATCGATGGAACAATCGCTGAACGTACTGGAGACCCGATTGCAATAAAAATCCCAGCAATGAACGATCCAACGATTGCCCAACTAATAGTTATTTGGTCATAAGTGACCATCCATGCAATCACAACGGTGATAGCCAATGCACCCGCTTGGCTGACCACAAGGAGGGTTCTTCGGTTCATATGATCACTCATCACTCCAACAATGAGAGAGATCAGAATTACTGGAATACCCATCACAAAGAGAATCAAACCGCTGATGTCGGACTTTGCACCAAGCTCGAGAGCCAACCACACAAAAGCAAATCGTTGTGTGCTTTGCACCAAAATAAACAAAAAGCTATTGAACCACAACAACCGAAATGGTTTGATCGCAAAAAGATCTGCTGAGCGAATGCGGACACGATCGACTGGGATGCTCACTTCAAACCAGCATTACACCATCGTCTACATAGAAGCGAGTTGGCATTTAGAGAACCGCTAAACCCAATAGCCACACCGTAAAGATTGTTTTACACCGTAAGCGCAAGAAGCTCAGCAAGCGACAAGCGTCCCGTGTACACCGCCATTCCAATTGCCGCGTCAATGTTCATATCGAGCAAAGCCCGCACATCATCGAGTGTTGTTATTCCACCTGCAGCCGTAATAGGAAGCGATGTTGCGCCACGCAGTTGAGCGAACCACGTCAAGTCAGTCCCTTGCATCATCCCCTCTTTGTCAACATAGGTGCAGAGAAAACCAGCGCATTTTTTCGTAAAGGTTGAAATTGCTTGCTCAGCAGAAACAGCAAGCGAGGTTGCCCATCCATCAACGACAACCATGCCGGCTTTGGAATCGAGTGCAACAACAATTTTTTCACTGCCTATCTCGGCAACAATGTCATCGAATGCAGGAGTAAACGCCGCGGTTCCGACAATGACACGGTGTGCGCCTAGATCAACGAGTTGTCGTGCGCGTTGTGGCGTACGCACTCCACCGCCAACCCTGCATCGTGCACGGCTTGTCAACATCTCAATAAGTGCGCCATTGTCGCCCACACCCATTGCAGCATCGAGATCAATAATTTGAATTTCAGGAAAACCTGCAAAAAGTTCAAGCATTTCAAGTGGATCTGGACCAACAAGTGCACGCTCACGCCCTTGAACAAGCTGAACGACCTGGCCGCCTTGAATATCGATGCACGGCACGACAATCGGTTTATTCACACTCATCTACGCACCTCATGTCCTGCCCGACTCACTGCAAGTTTTACTTCTGCAATAGACAACTCTCCAAAGTGAAATACCGAAGCCGCGAGTGCTGCATCTGCTTGATACAACACATCTGCAAAGTGTTTCGCAGTACCCGCCCCACCAGACGCGATGACCGGTAATTGCACCGAATCACGCACGGAAGACGTGAGAGCGATGTCGAAACCATTCTTCACACCATCTGCATCCATCGAGGTAAGTAATACTTCACCAGCACCAAGATCTTCTGCCTGAATCGCCCATTCAATTGCCATCAGCGAAGTTGCAACTCGCCCGCCATGTGTAAATACTCGCCAATCATCGCCATCCCGTTGTGCATCAATTGCAAGTACGACCGCCTGAGAGCCAAACTCTTCGCTTAGCTCTCGGATGAGCCCTGGCCTTTCGACTGCCGCGCTGTTGATACTCACCTTGTCTGCTCCTGCTCGAATCACCTTTCGAGCATCATCAACTGAACGAATTCCGCCACCGACTGTGAGCGGTATGAAAACCTCCCGAGCAGTTCTTGTTACAACATCAATGAGTGTTGGCCGATTCTCCACAGTTGCTGAAACATCCAAGAAGACCAACTCATCAGCACCTTCCTCGTTATAGCGAGCAGCCAGTTCGACAGGATCGCCCGCATCGCGGAGATCAACAAAATTGACGCCTTTAACAACGCGGCCTGCCGAGACATCAAGACAAGGGATGATTCGCTTGGTCAACATGGAAGATCCACGAACGAACGAACGATTCGCTCTCCCAGTGCAGCCGACTTTTCAGGATGAAACTGAACTCCGAAAATGTTTTTCCGTTCCACAATTGCTGAAAATGTTGTTCCATGCTCTGTCGTTACAACCGTTTCTGTGACCACAGGGCAGAAATAGCTATGAGCGAAGTATCCCCAAGTTCCGTTTAGTTCTTCGGGAAAAATCTGTGAATTCTCTTTTACGTCGAGTGAGTTCCATCCCATGTGAGGAATGCGCTCACCGCGATCGAATTTCCGAACGGTGCCGGGAAAAACTCCAAGCCCACGATCTTCAGGAGACTCTGTGCTTCCGTCAAAGAGCAGGTGCATTCCCAGACAAATACCAAGAAATGGAATTCCTGCTTCTACTTTGGAAACAATTGCTTGACGCAGACCTCGCGCGTCGATAGCAGCACACATCTGCCCAAAATGCCCCACGCCTGGGAAAATGATTTTTTCAGCATCGCCTAATTGCTCGCCATTTTCTGCGATCTCATAGCTGACGCCTATTTTCTTGAGAACATTTGCAACAGATTGCAGGTTTCCTGCACCGTAATCAACAATGCAAATCACAACAACCCTTTTGTGCTTGGCAACTGATCTTTCATCTGCGCGTCGGTCGAACATGCATAACGCATAGCGCGAGCAAAGCATTTAAATATTGCTTCGACTTTATGGTGACTGGACCGACCGTACATCACCTTGGCATGCAGGTTTGCCCCTGCGCTGTTGACAAACCCTCCAAAAAAGTCGTGCAGTAACTCGGTTTGCAAATCGCCAACTAGTCGAGCCTTGATTAAGTCTGAATACACGAGGGCAGGACGACCACTTAGGTCAACCGCAACTACCGCAAGAGTTTCATCCATCGGCAAGACGAAATAACCAGCGCGATTAATTCCAACTTTTTTACCTAACGCTTTCTTGAATACCTCGCCCAACACAATGCCAACATCTTCAACGGTGTGATGCTGATCGATATCCAAATCTCCTGTGGCCTTCAGGGTCAGGTCAAAACCGCCATGTTTAGTAACAAGTTCAAGCATGTGGTCTAAAAACCTGATGCCCGTAGAAATGTCGTACTTGCCTGTGCCCTCAATGAGCAACGTTGCAGAGATGCTGGTTTCTTTACTCACACGCTTGACTGTTGCTTTTCTCATAGTGCTTTCTCCAATTCTTGAATAAATAGTTCCATTTGTTCTGTAGTTCCAACCGTGACCCTGACACTTCCTTCGAATTCATGGCTCCTGTTGCGAACAAGAACTCCTGCATTACGAAGTTCGGACACAATGCGTTCAGCATGCTTGCCAACCATGAATAGAACAAAGTTTCCATTGGAATCAAATTGCTGAATTCCCAATCTGTCCAACTCGGCAACGACGAAGCTGCGTGCTTGAATAACTTCTCGGACGTAGTTTTCTACGTATTCCTTGTCTCCGATTGCAGCCAATGCTGCTGCTATCGCCACGAAATTAACGCTGTATGGAGATTGCGCTTTGCGTACCCATCCCATATTGCTTGCAGATGACAAAAGAAAACCACACCGGAGGCCTGCCATCCCATAAGCCTTTGACATAGTTCGACTAATGAATAAGTTTTCGTATTCATGCAGTAATCCAATTGCGGTAACACCACAGAACTCCACATACGCTTCATCAATCAGCACCATGGCGTTTGGTGCAGCATCCAAAATATGACGAATTTCTGGAATTGAAATAGCCCCACCCGTTGGGTTGTTCGGATTCGCAATGAACACTGCCTTCGTCGAAGGAGTGATCGCACCCAGCAATTCATTCATTGGAAATGACAAATTGCCGTGAAGCAGGTACTTCACTTCCTTAACGACCACACCACTTACTTCGGCATAAAAGCGGTACATGGCGTATGACGGACTGGTGATAATGAGTTCGTCACCTGTATCCATAAATGTGTTTACCAGCAGTTGGATTGCTTCGTCTGTTCCATTGGTTATCGCCATTTGCTCTGAGTCGACGTTGAAAAATGAAGAAATGATTTCTCGTGCCGAGCCATACTCGGGGTACATAGCCACGCTGTTTGCTGAAAGTGCCTGTGCAACTGCAACAGTGACCGACGGCGAACAACCCACGGTATTTTCGTTGAAATCAAGTCGAACGGCAGCGCCCCTTCCCTGCGTCGGCGGCGAATAGGCCTGCATTTCCTGTACAGATTTACGCGGTTGCATCATTCCTCGTTTCCATGCTGCGTGCATGTGCTTCCAAACCTTCTGCGCGTGCCAGAGCCGTAACCGCAGGTTCAAGTTCACTCAATGCTGTCTTGCTTAATTCTTGAACAGTGATGACCTTGACAAAATCGTTCACACTAAGCCCACCACGCACTGCAGCATTTCCGGATGTAGGCAAAATATGATTTGGCCCACTTGCATAATCGCCTGCAGCTTCCGTGCTGTACTGACCAACAAAAATAGATCCTGCACTGTTGACACGCTCAATGTCGCTCTTCTGCTCAACCGACAAGTGTTCCGGCGCAATGGTGTTCACCAAATTGAAAGCCGAGTCCGTAGTGTCACAAACAACAATCGCACTGTTATCAATAATTGCCCGCTGTGCAATTTGCACTGTCGACAATGAAGACAGTTGAATCTCAATCTCTGCTTGTACGCGTAATGCAAATTCCTTGTCTGTCGTGAGCAAAATTGCTCGAGCATCCACATCGTGTTCTGCCTGAGCAAGCATGTCGGCTGCAATCCACTGGGCATTTCCCTGCGATGCAACGATGAGAATCTCGCTTGGGCCCGCAACGAAGTCAATAGCAACATCTTGCGACACCAACTTCTTTGCCGCTGCGACGTATGCATTCCCCGGCCCAACAATGCGCTGAACTGGCTTCACAGATTCCGTCCCATACGCCATTGCTGCAATTGCTTGCGCACCACCTGCGTGCAGTATTTGTTTCACACCCAGCATTTTGGCGACCGCAAGAATTTCACGACTCGGATGCGGACATGCAACAACAATGTTCGGAACACCTGCAACTTGTGCGGGGATCACTGCCATGAGCAAGGTACTGATGAGCGGATAACGACCCGCTGGCACGTATACCCCAACGGAATTGAGTGGACGAACTAGTTGCCCTAGTGAGCGACCATCAGAGAACTCGCTCATCCAAGAGGTAACTAGTTGTGCCTCAGCAAACGACTTAATGTTTCTGCTTGCTTGCTCTACTGCTTGTTGAAGGTTGGCTTCTAATTCGCCACCAGCATCCAGATACAGCGGTTCATCAAGTGCGACAAGATCAAAGCGTTGTCGATACTCCTTCAACGCTTCGTCGCCACGTAATCGAACATCTGCGACAATTGGCGCCGAAATACCCATGGCCTCGCCAACGCGATCCACAGATCGACCCAGCACAGTCGGAGCCTCCTCCTCAGAAATGATTCGAATCATCAGTTGACGATCTTGTTCAACGGATATTCAACAATTCCCGTTGCACCAGCCGCTTTTAGACGCGGGATGATTGTTCTTACGGTTGACTCATCCAAAATGGTGTTGAGCGCCAGCCAATTTTCATCCGAAAGAGTTGACACGGTTGGCGTTTTCAGTGCTGGGAGCACATCGAGTACTGCCTGAAGGCTGGATCGTGGTGTATTCATCATGAGTCCAACCTTGCCCATTGCAGCAATTGCCCCATCCAGCAACATCTTGATATCAAGTAGTTGTTGTTTCTTCGTGGCATCTTTCCAACTCTCAATATTGGCAATGAGCTGCGTGTTGGACTCCAACACCGTTTCAACAATTCGCAAGTTGTTAGCCCTCAGCGATGAGCCTGTTTCGGTCACTTCAACAATTGCGTCTGCAAGTACCGGCGGCTTTACTTCCGTGGCACCCCAACTGAATTCAACTTTCGCGTTAACTCCATTGCGTTCTAGATATCGCTTTGTCGTCTCTACGAGTTCAGTTGCAATAACTTTTCCTTCAAGGTCTTTCACCGAAATAACATCGGAATTTTCTGGAACTGCCAGCACCCAACGAACTCGGCCAAAACTTTGTTTGGCATAGACCAAATCTGCAATTGGTTCTATGGTCGCCCCGGTCTCCGCAATCCAATCAAGACCAGTAAGGCCTGCATCAAGTACGCCATCTTCCACATAGCGAGCCATTTCTTGAGCACGAATCAACATGCACTCAATGTTTGGGTCGTCAATCGCCGGAAAATATGAGCGACTATTCACAGTGATCTGAAAGCCCGCGCGGCGGAATAGATCGATTGTTGCGTTTTCCAAACTTCCTTTTGGAATTCCTAATTTCAGTGTCATTTTGCTCCTCCGTAGATGTCTTCTGGTGAAAAGGTTTGTTGTTCGGTAGTAATCCATTCATCTCCCACTCGCAAGCGGAAAAAACAGCTTTGATAACCCTCGTGGCATACACCAGGGCCATTGGCATTTACGCGCACGACGATGGCGTCGCGGTCGCAATCCGTTCGCAGCGAGACAACCTGCAATGTGTGGCCCGAGGACTCGCCCTTCACCCACTGCTTGTTGCGTGACCGGCTGTAGAACGTGACTAAACCCGTCTGCAGCGTGTTGAGATAGGCCTCTTCGTTCATGAAGCCCACCATCAATACGTCGCTCGTGCTGTTGTCCTGCACTACAACGGCTGCAAGGCCATCAAGTTTGCTGAAGTCAATTTCTTCTAATGATGTCATTTGTATTCCTTCTGTCGAGTTTTTGAATCAATCGGGATAATAAAAAAACCCGCCGGTGAAAACCGACGGGCTCTGAGCAGTTTGGAGAAACTGGATGCGTTACAGATGAGCCCGTTGCGTCACGTGATGCACGTGATGATGGGCGACATGTGTAATCAACATCTGAGTGAGCAGACTAACGGGCAATAGTGGCTACAGCAACGTGGCTGGAACTGAACTCATCTCAAGATGAAGTTCGCTGCCCGTATACGGATTTGCCAGTGCAACCTTTTCGTTCAGTTCAATTCCTAGACCAGGCTCGGTTGGCGGAATGATGAACCCACCTTCGAATTTGATCGAGGTTTTCACCAAGTCTGAGTGGAAGCCTTGCCATCCCTGAATGGTTTCAAGAATCAAGAAGTTAGGCGTGCAGGTTGCCAATTGAATGTTTGCGGCTGCAACTACCGGGCCGCAGTACAGGTGCGGCGCAATTTGTGCGTGGTACACCTCGGCCATGCTTGCGATCTTCTTGCCTTC
>Ga0209617_10001107_pt1 | contig 12504 bp, 10 predicted proteins | sample LakEriepJuly2011_2_FD_187459 | JGI IMG/M metagenome (GOLD analysis project Ga0209617, IMG submission 187459) | Freshwater microbial communities from dead zone in Lake Erie, Canada - CCB epilimnion July 2011 (SPAdes) (version 2) | ecosystem: Environmental > Aquatic > Freshwater > Lentic >... | reverse complement strand
GCAAGCGCCGAAGTCGCGCGTCACTCGTCGATCCTCCATTTTCTCGTGCGCGCAGCCGTCGGCGACCGTTTCTGACGGCGCTTCGTGTTGAATATCGCGCTATGTCAACGCGATGTCGCTACTGCAACTCTTCCTCCTACGGCCCCGGCTGCACCAATAGCCCGAATCGGGTCCACGAACACTCAGGCGACGCCGCACGCTGCGAATTCTGCGGCAGCACGTCGTATGGCCCAGGCTGCGTGCATTCCCCGACCAAACGACATCGTCACGGTCCGGGGTCGAAGTGCCGATGGTGCGGACTTACCTCGCTCGGACCAGGCTGCACGAGTTCGCCGTCACGTATGCATGAGCGCTGACGCGTCTCGCTCACGCACCCGATCCGACTTCGATACAGCGCGCGGCGATCAACGCGCAGGCGCGTGCATCGCTCAACGCATCGTGGTGTTGAAGCGGGATCGAGAGATGCGCGGAAACGCTCGCGAGATTGTGTCGAGCGAGCCGCGGAAACGCGCGACGCGACATCGCAACAGTGCACGCCACGCGGAACGGCAGTGGAGTGCCGAGCGCACGTTCGATTTGAAGGCGATCAAAGGACGCGTTGTGCGCAACGAAGAGCGGTGCAGGGTCGCCCGCATCGGCATCGGGGAAGAGCTTTGGTGCGCGCGTTTCTTCGACCGAACTCTGGATGAATTCGAGCACCGAAGTCCACGTCGCGGCGAGCGTGGGTGCGCCCGCGACGCGATCGGGCGTGATGCCGTGAATCGCGATGAAACGCGGATCAAAACGCACCTGTGGGTTGAGATACCAGTGTCGTTCGCGGATGACTTCACCGCGAAGGACGAGTGCCACGCCGAGTGCACAAATCGCGCCGTGCGTTGGCGCGGCCGTTTCGACATCGAGTCCAACAATTGGACCCGGATGCTGCGCCGCGATGCGGGGAATTCCAGCGCGAGGAAGTCGAGGAGCGCGTGCCATGCGTTACTCGCGTTCAGACGCGGGTGGGTTGGAAGTCGCTTGGTTGTTGGTTGAACGCGGCGCGGCCTCCTGCAGTGCGCGTTCGCGTTCGCGTTCCTGTTCAGCTGCAGCGCGCGCAGCTTCGCCCGAGAAAAGTCGGTCGAGTTCTTCTTCGCGGCGCGAGCCGACAAGCGCGAATTCGATACGACCCGCACGATCGATGAAGACCATCGTTGGGAACGCAGAGACCGAATTCATCGGCGCGGGAAGCATCGCGTCGCGTCCGACAACAGCGACCGCGGTCGATGCGCTTGCAATCGTCGCGAAGGCCTTGCCGTCGTCGCGCGCAGAGAGCGGTGTGACAACGAGTAAACGGCACTGCGGGTGACGCTCCGCCACGCGCACCGCAGTCGAAATCGCTTCCGCCGAGGGCGTTTCGCCAACGCCCGCGAGGAGGAGGACCACGCGCTCGACACGCTCGTCTTTCGGCGGGATCTCGAGCGAAAACGTGTTGCCGCTGATCGACTCGATGGCGGTCAGCGAGAATGGCTCAACGACTTCACCGCGCCATCGCTCGGTTTCGCGCATCGCATCGCGACCGAGAAGGACGCCCGCAAGGATCGAGCCCCAGAGCAGCGCACAAAGGATGCTCGCCGCAACGCCGACGAAACTCAGAACGACACCCGCGACCACCATGCCGCGTCGAACACCTCGCTGCCAGAGGTCGATACCTGCGCGCAATCCAAGCGCACCAGGAATCATGCCGAGGATGATGATGCTCGACGCGATCGAAATCAGGCCGAAAATGAGCGGTCCACCCGCGAACTTCTGCGCGAGAAACGCGCGATCGGCGGGATGCAGTTGATCGGCACCGAGCGCAGGGTCGGTCTCTGGCGTGGGCTCGGCGGGTGACGCTTCCGACATGGGCGAGACTCTACCGTTCCTCTTCCTTCGGTGGATGTGGGACTGGATTTGCGTGGGTGTTCGCGAGTGGGTCCGTGCCTCCGTCGAGAGGCGTCGCCTCCTTCGCGTCTCGGTGAAGTGCCTTTCGAACCAGTCGACGCGTACGTTCGGGGAGCCAGCGTTCCGCGCGATTGATGCCGCGACGGGCGACGCCACTCGACGCCGCAAGCAGCAGTACACCTGCGATGACGAGTGGAAAGCCGGGCACAACCGGCACGGGGCCGAGTGCAACACCTGCGATCACCAATACGGTGCCAAGCACGATGAGCGCAACGCGAACGATCGGATTGCGCCGACGGGGCGGGCCTTCGAAGAGATCAGGTGAAGGTTCTCGGGTGTCGGTCATGTTCCGGTCATGCGTCGATGCAGGAGGGTCCGCAAACGCGCGTTTGAGTTGGCTTTCCTGCGAGTTTGCAATTCAGGCGTAGCCGTTCGCAATCCGTGGGTTACATTCGCAAGGCTGCATCCGCGGGGCTCGACCTGCGGCACACGCGCGGTTTCTTCACGCGTTGCGCAGCGATTCTGACCGTAAACCCGTTCTTTCAACCTATGAACTTCAAGACTACCGCGTTTCCAAGCGCTGCGTGCGCGTCGATTTTCCTCACTGTGACGTCTGCTCAGGCGGCGGTTCGCTACGTCGATGCCAACCTGACGACGGGTGCCAACAACGGCACGTCGTGGGCGGATGCCTATCAGGGCGTTGGCGGTCTCGCGGCAGCGCTCACGGCGAGCGTCTCGGGCGACCAGATTTGGGTTGCCGACGGCACCTACAAGCCGACGACCGGAACATCGCGCACCGTCTTCCTGACGCTCAAGACGGGCGTCGCGATCTACGGCGGCTTCGCGGGCGGTGAAGGGAAACTCGCGCAACGCGACTTCGTGGCGAACCCGTGCATCGTGACCGGTGACCTTCTGGGCAACGACAACGGCGCTGCGAACCTCACCGACAACAGCTACCACGTCTTCGTGGGTTCGGCGGCAACGGCGACGGCGATCCTTGATGGGTTCACCATCAAGGGCGGCTACGCGAACGGCGCGACCGCGTCGAATTACGACAAGGGCGGCGGCATCATCGTGACGGGTTCAGGGAGCCCAACAATCCGCAACTGCACGTTCACCGGCAATCGCTGCACTTTCGGCGGCGGTGCGGGATACATCCTGCAAGCGGGCGCGACCTTCACGAACTGCCGCTTCGAGAACAACGTCGGCGGCTCGTACGGTGGCGCGTTCGACATGAACACGACGACGGTGACCTTCGAACGCTGCTGGTTCCAAGGGAATTCCGCGGCGCGTGCGGGTGCATGCGAAACTTTCGGCACCTCACAAACGCGCTACACCAACTGTGTCTTCACGGGCAACACTGCGACGGGTACTGGTGGTGGCGGTGCACTTTGGATTGGAAACGCGGGCACCGTGACGGCTCGGAACTCGACGTTTGTTGCGAACAACGCGACGTCGCTCGCGGGCGGCATCATCAATACGAGCGGTTCGTCGACATTCTCGAACTGCATCATGTATGCGAACACGGGTCCGGGTGGCAGCACATCGGCAGCAAATCAGATCTCGGCGTCCGGCGGCACCAACACCGTGAGTTACTCGATCGTGCAAGGTGGCGCGACGGGCACTGCGAACCTCAACGTTGATCCGCTCTTCGTGAACCAAGCCGCTCGCGACTTCCGCCTTCAGGCAGCGTCACCCGCGATTGATTCCGGTTCGAACAGCATGGTGCCCGCAGGCGTGACGACCGACTTCGATCTCAATCCGCGATTCGTCAACGACCCGACCGTCACCGACACCGGATCAGGCACAGCGCCGATTGTCGATCGTGGTGCCTTTGAGAAGCAGTTGCCACCGCCGCCTCCGTGCCCAGCGGACCTTGATGGAAACGGCGCGGTCGACGCAGCGGACCTCTCCGGGCTGCTCAGCGCGTGGGGTACCGCTGGCGCTGGCGACATCGACGGTTCCGGCAGCGTGGACGCCGCCGACCTTGCGGTGCTTCTGGCAGCGTGGGGTGATTGCTGAATCATCCTGCGGTTTCGCGCGCGAACCTGGGGCTAGCCTTCGCCGAGCCTCCGCTGAGCCTTCGCACGTCTTTCTGCGGAGAGGTCAGCAAGCGCGAAACCACGGAAAGTCCACCGAGCGAGGCCCTTTACGTCTGCCCAGAACTCTGTATACTTTGCCGCTCGGTTGCGACCGTAGCTCAACTGGATAGAGCACGAGCCTACGAAGCTCGGGGTTGCAGGTTCGACTCCTGCCGGTCGCGCTCCAAAATGAAAGACGTCCCGATTGCTCGGGACGTCTTTGTTTTTGATGTTGTTCCGGGGTTGCTGATGGGGTTGCTGATGGGGTTGCTGATGGGGTTGCTGATGGGGTTGCTGATCGCGTCGGCGCGGCGGCGTTCCTGCTGCGACGTCCTCGCCGAAGCGACCGTTCAGCGCGCAGCGATTTCCGCGCTGAACTCAGCGCCCGTCGATGGGGCGGCTGGCTGAAGCGCCGCAGCGTCAACCGCGTCGGTTTCCACCGCACCCGCCGCCGCCTCGATCGACTCGGTCGTAGGCACTTCTGTCGCACCCGAGGCGGTCACGAGCCGTTCTATGGCGAGCGGCATCACAAGCACGCCAACGCCGCACACGACGGCCGCAATCCGAGGCCAGGAGCTTGGAACCGCATGCACCGCGTCGGTACGCGCGGTAGGGCTGCCGAGCATCGGCACGGCAACGAGTTGCAGGTAGTAGAAAGCGCTGACCGCGGTCGTCACGGCAGCGATGATGACAAGCGCCGTTTGGCCGTGGTCGATCGCCGCCGCGAACAGTGCGAGCTTGCCGAAGAAGCCGATGAGCGGGGGAATACCGATGAGGCCGATGGCGCTCAACGCGAGCATCCACGCGAGCGCGGGCTGGCGCTGACGGAGACCAGAGAGGTCGTCGAGCGTCTCGACTTCTTCGCCCTGTCGCTCGAGCGAGCCAAGCACCGCAAAGACCGCGGTGTTCATGACGCCGTAGCCAATCAGGTAGAAGAGAATCGAGTTGTAGCCGGCGCCAGGTCCGGTCACGATCCCGATCAGCAGGTAACCCGACTGTGCAATCGAGCTGTAGGCAAGCATGCGCTTGACGTTGCGCTGCAGCAGCGCACCGATGTTGCCAAGCACCATCGTGAGCACCGCGATCATCCAGAGCGTCGCGAGAATCGCGTTGGGAAGAACCGCGGTCGCCGCGCCGGAGGCGTCGGTCGCAGGCGTCCAGAAGACGCCGAGGAGCACCATGAGCGCCACCGCGCCCGCGATCTTCGGCATGAAGCCGAGGAACGCCGTCGTCTGTGAGCCAGCGCCTTCGTACACGTCGGGCGCGTAGAAGTGCATCGGAACTGCCGCGAGTTTGAACGCGATACCGAGGATCGCCATTACGCCGCCGAGAATCGCAAGTGTTGGGAGTTCCGGCATGTTCGCGAAGACCACGCGCATCTCGGCGAGGTCAAGCGTGCCCGAAGCGCCGTAGAGCAGCGCGAATCCGTAGAGGAACGTCGCCGCCGACAGTGCGCCGAGATAGAAGTACTTCACCGCGGCTTCCTGCGCGCGACGGCTACCGCGGCTCACCGCGACCATCACGTACGTCGGAAGGCTCGAAAGTTCGATCGCGAGGAAGAGCCAGATGAGGTCGTTCGCGTTTGCGATGAGCATCGTGCCCGCGAGCGAGAGCAGGAAGAACGCGAAGTACTCACCGCGCATGACGCGGATCGGATCGAACGCGGCGCCACCCGAATCGAACGCCTCTTCAAGTCGGCGATCGATCGCGGGGCCAGCGATCATGACAAGCAGAATGCCGATCACGGCGATCAGTGCCTTCACGAAGCCACCGAGTTGTGGGAGCAGCAGGTTGCTCGTTTCGACCGCGTCGGTGCGATAGACGTACGCGGTGACGCCGATCGAGCCGAGCAGGAAGAGCGCGGTGACGGTTGGTACGGCGCGACGAATCGCCGTCGAGCGCGCGAGTCCGAGGACCGCGACGACGACTGATCCAACGAAGAGCAGGATCTCAGGCGCAATCAGCGTCAACTTCGACGACATATTTGATGCGGCGAGCAGCGAGGAAATCATGGTGGTATCCGGCATGGGAGACGGTTGCTTTCCGGGTCGCGCTCAGCGCGTTTGATTCACTTCGTTCGTGCGCGATGTTGGCTCGGTCGCGGTGACAACATCCGCGATCGCAACCTCTGGGGAGCCAGCGGCGGTCGCCGGGAGGAGCGAGCCATTCGCCGCATACTCAGTCACCAACGCGGGGTAACCCGCGAGCACCTTCTCGGCGCTCGGGGTGATCGCTTCCAGCATCGGCTTTGGATAGAAACCGATCGCCAAGCACACAATGGCGAGCGGAACAAGGATGCCGATTTCGCGTGCGCTCAGGTCGCGCGGCAGCGTCGAACCATGTGTGGCGTGCGAGCCGCCGTGGTCCTGCGCGCCGCCGTGGCCGTGCGCATCACCATGACCGTCGCCGTGTGGCTCGCGAAGCGGCCCCCACACCAACTTGCCGAGCATGATGAGGAGATACATCGCGGCGAGGATGAGACCCGAACCCGCAATCAACGCCCACCACGGCCCGAGAAGCCCTGGGTAGTTGCTCGCGCCTGGCTCGGCGATGAAGCAACCCATGAGGCAGAGGAATTCGCCGACGAAGCCGTTGAGACCAGGCAAGCCAAGGCTCGCGAACGTGAACAGCACCATGAAGAACGACCAGACGGGCATCTTCTTGAAGAGGCCGCCGAGTTCATCCATGTTCTTCGTGTGGTAGCGCTCGTAGATCATGCCGATGCAGAGGAAGAGCGCGCCGGTCGAGAGGCCGTGGTTGATCATGTACATGACCGAACCGGTCGCGCCGAGTGGGTTCAGCGCGAAAAGGCCGAGCATGCAGAAACCAAGGTGGCTGACCGAGCTGTAGGCGATGAGCTTCTTCGCGTCCTTCTGCACCCAGCAGATGAGCGCGGTGTTCACGATCGCGATCACGCAAAGAATCGCGAAGAACTGGTCGAGTTCGACGCCGCCGACGGGCGCGGTTGGAAGTGCGATGCGATAGACGCCGTACGTGCCGAGTTTGAGCAACGTGCCCGCGAGGATGACAGAGCCCGCCGTCGGCGCTTGATCGTGCGCGAGCGGCAGCCACGTGTGCACTGGGAAGAGCGGAACCTTCACCGCGAAACCAGCCATCAGCAGGATGAAGACCCAGTACTGGGTCGTGCGGTCCATCGCCGTCGAGCAGTGATTCGCGAGCGCAGCGAGGTCAAAGGTCCACTGACCGCCGTGCGCATTCGCGTAGTTCGCTGCGATGTAAATGATGCCCGAGAGCGTGAGGACCGAACCGAGGAAGGTGTAGAGGAAGAACTTGATGCTCGCGGGGCGACGATCCTTGCCGCCGAAGATGGAGATCAAGAAGAACATCGGGACGAGCGTGAACTCGTATGCCGTGTAGAACATGATCGCGTCCTTCGCGAGGAAGACGCCGACCATCGCTGCTTCGAGCAGCATGAACCAACCGTAGTACTCCTTCTCACGCTCGGTTACCGCAGTGAAAGAGCCGATCATCGCGAGCGGCATCAGGAAAGTCGTGAGGAGGATCAGCATCAATCCGACGCTGTCGGTGCCCATCGTGAGCGAGATGCCAAGCGATGGCATGATCGAGATGCCCGCCTCGGCGGGATGCATCGAACCATCGCTCCAACCGGGGAACGACCATGCGAACGCAAGCGAGACCACGAACGCCGCGAGGCTGCCGAAGGTCGCGATCCATTTCGCCGTCCGCGAGGGAGCGAGCGACACGGCGGCTGCAGCCGCGATGGGCACGAGGAGGAGAAGGTAGGTAAGGGCTGGAAGCATCGTGCGTTCCGAATATCAACTGCACGTGGAGTGCGGTGAGTGCGGTGAGTTTGTCTGTGTGTTCGTCTTCGAATTGGTCGCGGAGTGAGCAATCTGCTCTTGAGGTCTGCTCGATCACGTGCTGATGAGCGCGTTCAAGCATCGCCTCAACTTAGGCGGCGCCGCCCTGCAGCCAGAGCCAGAAGACCCAGGCTGCGATGAGGGCAACGCCGAACGCCATCGTCCATGCGTAGCCTTGGAGGACGCCGTTGTAGAGCGGTTGGAAGACGCGTGCGAGTCCGGCGGGGACACGCGCGCCGCCATCGACGAACACGCCGTCGATGACGTTCTTGTCGAAGAACTCAAAGATGTGGCCGAGTGCGCGCGCTGGAACGCGAAGAAGCGCGTGGTAGATCTCGTCGACATACCACTTGTTCTCCATCGCAATCGGCAGCCAACGCGTGAGGCTGTTCGAAAGCAGCGTCTGGCGCAGTCCGTCGGCGGCCTTGCGATTGAAGAGGTGGAAGAACGCTGCGATCGCGATACCGAGGATGCCAGCAACGCTCGCGACGACGCTCGTCGCGGTGTGGACGTCGGCGATACCAGTGAAGGAAAGCGCGTGATGCGCATGCGCGTCGCCAGAGCCGTGGTCGTGGGCAGGAATACCGCCCGCGGCCGACGAATGCGCCACCATTTGCATGACCCAGTTGTTCTCTTGGTGTGGTCCACCGAGGTACGCAGGAACGGCCGCGAGAATCGCACCGAGGCAGATCAGGAGCAGCACGCCATTGATGGCGAGGCGCGGACCGTGGGGGTGCCACTCGCCGTGGCCGTGACCGTGACCGCCGCCATGACCGTGACCATCATCCGCGCCATGTCCATGTCCATGGCCGTGGTCGTGACCATGATCGTCGCCGCCATGACCATGGAGTTCATCGCCCGGCTCGTACTTCGTTGGGCCGCCGCACACGCGGAACCACACACGGAACGTGTAGTACGCCGTGAGGAACGCGGTGAAGACCGCGATCCAACCGAGGAGGACGAATCGATCGTTCCCGCTACCGAACGCTTGCGCGATGATCGAATCCTTCGAGAAGAAGCCTGCCGTGAACGGGAAGCCTGCGAGGCAGAGGCAGCCGATCAGGAACGTCCAACTGATGATGCCGAAGCCCTTCACGTTGCGGAGGCCCGACATCTTGCGGAGGTCGAGTTGTCCCGCCATGCCGTGCATGATCGCGCCGCAGCACAAGAAGAGGAGTGCCTTGAAGAAGGCGTGCGTGAAGACGTGATAGACCGCGCCGAAGGTCGTGCCGACGCCGAGGCCGAGGAACATGTATCCGAGCTGCGAGACGGTGGAGTACGCCATCACGCGTTTGATGTCGTACTGCGCCATGCCGATCGTGGCAGCGAGGAGCGCCGTGATGCAGCCGATCGTCGCAACGAGCGTGAGTGCACCTGGATCGAGTTGGAAGAGCGGGTACGTACGCGCGATGAGGTAGATGCCCGCGGTGACCATGGTCGCCGCGTGGATGAGCGCCGAGACCGGCGTCGGGCCTTCCATCGCGTCCGGCAGCCAGACATAGAGCGGGAACTGCGCGCTCTTACCGAACGCGCCGAGCATCAAGCAGTACGGAATCGCAGCCTTCGTCCATTCGCTTCCATCGTTGAGCGAATCCGTCGACGCAGTGACCGCTTGGAAGAGCGCGTCGTATTCAACCGTGCCGTAATTCACCCAGATCAGGAAGATGCCAAGCGCGAGGCCGAGGTCGCCGATGCGGTTGACGATGAACGCCTTCTTCGCCGCCGCGACGGCACTTGGCTTCGAGTAGTAGTAGCCAATGAGGAGATAGCTCGCGAGACCGACGCCTTCCCAACCGAGGTAGAGGAGGATGAGGTTGCCGCCCATGACGAGCGAACCCATCGCGAAGAGGAAGATGCTGACTGCGCCGAAGAAACGCGCGTAGCCCTTGCCGACGTCAGACTCCATGTACTCGGTCGCGTAGATCGCGATGAGCGAGCCGAGGCCAGTGACGAAGAGCATCCAGAGGAGCGTGAGCGAATCGACGTAGAGGGAGAATGGCGCGAGGAACGACGTCCACTTCGCGCCTTCGGCCGCGCCGCTACCCCACGCGAACGAGACCCAATCAAAGAGATGGATCGTGCGTGGTGCGTCGGTTGGGCAGCGCATGAAGAGCATCAGCGTCAACGCGAACGCTCCGAGGAGCGAGAGCGCCGTGATGATGCCCGGCAACTTGCCCTTCACGCCGCGCGCAGCGCAAAGTCCGCAGAGGACGGCAGAGATCGCGGGCAGCAGAAGGATCAGTCCGGCCCATGAGAGGTCGGGTGATGCGACCGCGGGCTTGATCGTCGCGCTGGCGCTCGCGGCTTCCGCCGGAATCGCAGCGAGGATCGTGGAGAGGCTTGCGGTAAGGCTCATGTGGTTCGTTCGGAGCAGGGTGGCGTCGGGGGAGGAAGACCGTCGGATCAGAGAGGCAGATCAGAAAGGCATGCAAGAGCGCTTCGGTGCGCCGAAGCGTTGCTGTTGAAGCGGATCACGCTTCGCGCAGTTCGCTCCAAGCCTCGCTGTCGAGGGTTTCGCGGCGTCGGTAGAGAAGAACAACAAGGCCGAGTGCGAGCGCCGCTTCAGCCGCTGCCACGGTCAAGATGAAAATCACGAAGACTTGGCCGGAGAGATCGCCGTGGACTTTGCCAAACGCGATCATCGCCAACGCCGCCGCTTGGAACATGAGTTCCGTGCAGAGGAACATGATGATCATGTTGCGGCGGCTCAAGAAACCGACGAGCCCGCAGGCGAAGAGCAGGGCGCTCACGAGAAGCGCGATGTTGATCGTGGCTGCGTCCGAACTCGCAAATGTGAGCGGCGAAACAGCGGTGGGGAGTGACGAGAGTGCTTCGTTCATCGCAGACCTCCAGCTTCGCCGTCGACGGTGATGCGTCGCATGCCTGCGAGACCGCGTCGTTCGTCTTCTCCGAGTTCAATTTGCTTGCGTGCGAGAATGACCGCACCGAAGAGTGCCATCAAGAGCACGACGCCAGCGATTTCAAGTCCGGCGGGGAACTTCGACACGAGATCCACGCCAACTTGGCGGCTGTTGTCTGGAAGCATCGTGTCCGGAATCGAGACGACGACACTGTTGCCATCGGCGAGTTTCGCTTCGACGCTTCGTCCGCCATCCATCCGGCTCAGCGCAGTGCCGTCCGCTTTGCGCACGATGCTTGCGATGGCTGGCATGGCCGAATCACTTGCGGCAGTTGCGCTCGTCGCTGCTGCGGCACGCTCGGCCTTCCACTGCGTGGCGTATGCGTCGCGCGCGGTTTCGAGGAGGAGTTTCGGCATCGCATCGAGGCGATCCCAAGCGCTCTCCACGCTGCGCGTTTCACCATCGACACGGCGATCTGCGAGGAACTTCTGCGTCGTACCCGAGAAGTATGCGTCGGCGAGTGTCGCGAGCATGACGAAGCCCACGAACACCGCAGAAATCGACTCGCGCGGAACGCGGTCGTACCACGCGTCGCCAACACCTTCGACAGGCGACTGTTGCGCGAGCATGAGCACGAACATGTAGGTGATGAGAATCGCGCCGGCGTACACGATGATGAGTGCAAACGCCATGAATTCCGCGCCGAGCAACAGGAACATGCCCGCGGTCGCGATCACAACAAGAATGAAGTAGAGCGCTGCGAAGACCGGCTTCGGATGCGTCACCATGCGAGCTGCACCCGCGAGCGCGATCGTTCCGAAGATCATCGGGAAGACTGGCGGAATCGTCGACGCTTCGCCGTCGGTCGTGGCGCGCTTGATGACTTCGACAAGCAGCATGGCGAAGCCCGCGAGCGCGATCACCGTGCCGGCGATGCGCAGTCCGTCCAACCGGAACTTGTCGCTTGGGTTGGAGCTCGACTTTCGGCTCGGCTGCATGAGCAGCGCGAGACCTGCAGCGGAGATGGCGCTTGCGGAGAGAAGCGCGATGGCCTCAGGACCGAGCGTGGCTTGGGCGAGGGTATGAAAGGGGGGTGAAGCGAAGTCCATGCGTGTCCTGCGATGGCGCCTAAAACGCGGTGCCTAAAACTCGTGCCTCAAACTCGTTCCTCAAACCGGATCGCGAGACCCAGTCTGGCCGGCGCACGACGGGGAGCGGAGCGCGATCCGCGAAGTTCTCGGTCGCTCGCGCGACGTCAAACCCTTCGCAGACCAAGCCGCCTCGTCGGAGCCGGTGCCTCGGTCGGCCGAGGCGAAGTTTGGGAATGTATGGCTCGCGATCGAATCCCGCAACCAACGGCACGGTCAGGTTCCCGCGGTGGACCCAACAGGGCTCGGGTAGGATCCGCACCCCATGTCGCCCGCCATCCGGCGAGTTCTTCCGAATGCGATCACTCTTGTCCGATTGGGACTTGCGGTGGTCTTCTTCGGGGTGCTCGAATCGATCGATCGAACGGCTCCCGCGGCGCAAATCGCGCTGCTCGGCGCGTGGGGTATGGGCATCTTCGCGACGGCGGCCCTTTCCGACATTCTTGACGGCTATCTCGCGCGTCGCTGGAACGTCGTGAGCGCGTTTGGTCGTTTGATGGATCCGCTTGTTGACAAAGTTCTGATCCTCGGCGGTTTCATCTACCTCGCCTCGCCCCGCTTTGAACCAATTCCTGCGAACGCGATGATCGGGTCGGGGATCGCGGCGTGGATGGTCGTTGTGATCCTCCTGCGCGAGTTGCTCGTCACCGGCCTG
>Ga0209617_10001106_pt1 | contig 12505 bp, 7 predicted proteins | sample LakEriepJuly2011_2_FD_187459 | JGI IMG/M metagenome (GOLD analysis project Ga0209617, IMG submission 187459) | Freshwater microbial communities from dead zone in Lake Erie, Canada - CCB epilimnion July 2011 (SPAdes) (version 2) | ecosystem: Environmental > Aquatic > Freshwater > Lentic >... | reverse complement strand
CCCCACAACTCCATATTTGCTAAATGTATAGGGTTCTATTGAAATCAAGCCGTTTTTATTAAGTGTCTTATGTAGGGTTCAGTGGCATAAATTTTATGATGCACTGCAGAATGAAGTAAACAAGCGCCTAATTGTCACCGTCATAAAAGGTAGTCTGGTCTTACCACTCCTGTGACAATGCCAATGGTACCGGTATTTGCTGGTATAATGGTAGGTACCGGTACCGCACCTTACGGTACGGTACCGTTACCTGTTGATAGGTACGGCTACCTACCTACCTACTGTACGGTAGCCGGGTAGGTACCTATCAATCCAACTGTAGGTATTAAGGTAACGTACCTACCGGTACGGTACAAGTTCATATAGGCATCGGTAATACCGGTAGCGGTTATACTGGTACCAGTAAACTGACAAGCCTCTTCAAAAGCTGCATTTTTTCCGTTTTTTTCAATTCTTGTAAATACTTACCGGTACGGTACCGGTACCTAGGTACCAGTCAATACCCGGAACCGGTAAGTCCCATCCTTCTTGCCATATGTTGTTGCTGTATCCTGATACCCTTACCGTATTGATCTAAGATTTTATGCGGGGCCTTGACATTACTTGGCCCATTGGAAGGGTTGGTTTGAAAGTCTCGCCTGTTTTGGGCCCAAATCGCACTCGCTGTCGCTCGTGCGATTTCAGGGCCTGAAACAGGCGAGAATTTCAAACCAACCCTTCCAATGGCCCGCTAATGTCAACGCCCCGCATAAAACTCAAAGCCCCGCACCATATAATCAACAGTTTGATTAATAGTAGTTATTAAATGCATGGTACCGTTACCGTATGGATCCATGTGCCGGATACTGTAGACTGGATTCTGGAATCTTTTCCCTGCTTCAACATGGGATCTGAATCAGGTTCCTCTATGGGATTGAAGAACCTTATACTTTGCTTTAAATCTAACTTAATTATCCACCATTAATTTTAACTAGGTAGGTAGGTATGGTACGGTAATGGTAGGTACCCATACGGCCATACCTACTTAAAGGGACAGTAGCATGAGATTTTCGAACTCGTTTTTCATAAATTGGTAGTAACCAGTCCCTTGATTCACACCCTAAAATACTTTCATCATCTGTTGCGATTTCACCGAGTTATTGGCATTTAAAACAAAAATCTGCGTGTTTAAAGCACGGAAGTTTTTGAATCTCCATGTTTCACTACATGAATATTTTTGAATCTCTGTGTACGGTATTGAAACACGAAGATACGAAAAGTTCTGTGTTTTATATACGGAGATTTTTGAATCTCCTTGTAATCTCCCTGTATTGAAACATGGAGATTGGAAAATATGAACAGTTTTGCCTTAAAAAATCCTCCATGTTTCAATACATGGAGATTATTGAATCTCCGTGTATTTATACATGGCGATTTTTAATTTAAAGGCATAAAACTCAGCGAAAAAAAATATTTTAGGATGTGAATCAAGGGACCAGGTACTACAGATTTATGAAAAAGACCAGATGTTGAAAATCTCATGCTAGGTACTATACCTTTAAGTACCGGTACAGTACACACCTATTTTTGAATAGTTTGGTAAAAGAAGACCGTACATTTGCGCAGGAGACCTACCGCAAGGTGATGAACTGGAGGGAGACCCTGGAGTTTCCTCCTGAAGTGCCCATCTCCGAAGGGGCCAAGGAGACCATCCTTAGGTACCTACCTCCAGGCTTTTCATCCTCGTAGGTACCATAGGTACCGGTACCTACCCTATCCTACGCAACCCTTAACGAACCACAGGTACCTTCGGAATTAAGCATAGATACGTAGGCAACGGGTACGTACCTACGGTATTTGTTCGTCGTATGGATATGTCTTGATTGATCGATCGGAAGTAAAATTTTGTTTGTATGATCAGGATGGTTTTACCGGTAGGTACTAGTTTGTACCGTAGTAGGTACCGGTACCAGTACCGGTACCTACTTTGTGCTTAATCTGGCTGTATTGAGTGCTAAGGATTGATCAGACATTAACGTGCCTAATTTGCTTTGGGGGTGGAAGTTAAGTAGGAAGGTACCGGTACCGGTAGGTACCTATTATGAAGGTACCGATAGGGTAGGTGCTAGTAGGTACCTACCTACCTATCTGACTTACTCTAAATATGGTGTGAACAGGTAAGGTAGGTGCGAGTGTATCAAAAGATGTACGGTAGGTAGGTAGGGTAAGGTAGGTATTGATTGAATAATTTTTCCCCCTACATTCTTAGGTTTTTCTGATGTGATACCAATTTGATAGAAATATTCTCGTGGGATTTTTAAAAAAATTGTTTGCTAGTCTAGTAGGTACCGGTAGGTAGGTACCGGTAACGGTAGGTACCCGGTACCGGTACACTTACCAGTCTTCATCTAAATTCAGGATCTGTCAATTAGCATTGTTTTTATGACAAAATATTTACTTTTTTATTTATAAAATTGTTAGGTGATCGGAGTAAGACAGATTATAAACACCTTTTGATCGGTGTAAGACTGTGAAAATAAGCCTGCCGAACTCAGATCATGCACATATCTAGCGTCATATTTGTCAAAGGAAAGTTTCTTAAAGGGACTGTTGCATGAGATTTTTGAACTCTTGTTTTTCCATAAATGGTTACCCCATAGGCCCTAGCTAGATTCACACCATAGACTATTTCGATTTTGGCTTCATTTCTCAGAGATTTTGGCAAGAAAAATCGTTTCAGTTTCCAGGGGTAGTTAAAATTTACAAAGAAAGTAGGAAATTGATCCTTAGATGGCCCCATGTTTAAAAAAATACGTGGGCCCAGTGTAGAAGGTAGGCACTTACCAATTAGGTCAATTTTTTAGAATGACATCATGTTTTCCTTGTTTAATATGCAGTTAAAAATTAAAAATTGAATTTTTTGAGCCATAATAAGGCATGTGCCGGTACCTACTGGTACTTTCCGGGGGTAGATTAGCATAAAGTAATAACTTTCCAGATGTTAGTTAGGCAGAAATATTTACTTTCCATGTAACTACCACTGGAAAGTAACTACTTTCCGTGTATCTACCCCTGGAAAGTAAACCAATTTTCATGATTATCTCCAAAATCGAAGCCAAACTCAGAACTATTCCATGGTGTGAATCTAGGGCCTAGGTGCTATCAATTCATGAAAAAACAGAGCTCAATAATCTCATGCTACAGTCTCTTTAAATCTGTTTTGTTTATATTTCCTACCTACGGTACTGGTATTTACCTAAACTTTGGTAGGTAACTACCTACCAACCAACCTATGTAGGTACCTAGGTACCTACCTACATACTAGGTATATTACAAAAATGCTAAAAATGTGATTTTATGGCCTGAAAATACCCACTTTTTTGGTCAATTTGGACTATTATGAAACTGTTTTGGACACAATTATGTAAAAATTACCCATTTTCAACTCATGAACTATGTGTTATGCTATATTTCTACTGATTTTTTGCTATTTATGTCATATGTTTGGACAAATTTTTTTTAAAATACCATCATTTTGGCTTAAAAACTGCATTTTATACCATTTTTGTACCACTTTTTGGGCTTTGCCATCTTGTAGGGGCCTTGGATATTTTTTAAAAACTCATCGGGTGATCGATGTTAGGTCTAATAGGTCTAATCTTCGTTTATATACAAAAATATGGGGGGTGATCGGTGTTAGACAAAGCCAGTGTAACACCGATCAGCTTACTTAAAAAAAAATGGTGCTTCCGATATCAAAACCATTGAAAATGGTTTTGATATTGGAAGTACCATAATTCACAATGACTTTGGTGCAAAAAAATGGCAAAAAACCATAGAGAACTTTTTTTTAAACCACTCTGAATGTAATAACCTGATCGGTGTTCGACAATTCTACGGTACAGTATTGTGGATCCAAAATTATTTTTTTCGGATCCGGATTTTTATCCGACTTTTCAGGAAATTCCGAATCCAGATTGGATCCGGATCCAATTTCGGATCCGACCTAATTTATCAGTAAAAAGGCAAAACCAAAATTTTAAAATAAAACTGCAACATTAATTTTGATTTTAAAGAAAAGATTTTTAAAGTCTAACTGAATTTTTTTTCCTTACAGTAAAATTTTAAGTAACCAGTGGGGTCTCAGCAGATTTTATGCTATTTTAGTCACCAAAAATTTGAGCTCGTAGGATCCGGATCTGAAATGAATAATTACGGATCCGGATCCGAAATGAATAATTACGGATCCGGATCCTGCTAATAATTTCGGATCCGAACGGATCCGGCTCCGGATCCACAACACTGCTACGGTATTTGTATTCCGAATTTTTAAATATTTTGAAAAGATGAGACAAAGTTTCAGAGAATAAATTTGACTTATTTTTTGGCCAGAAGCCGCTAATTTGTTTTACAGTACCGTACCGGTACCGGTACTCAGTGATTTTAACTTCTTAACATTTTCCGTAGGTTTCTTTATGAATTTTTCATCTTACTTTAAGCCTTAATTCTGGCGGTCAGGGTTGCGGTTCCATTCCATTTTTTACTGGATCCGGATCCTGCAAATCAGAATTTGAAAACCGGATCCGTATCCATCGTCTGGATCCGACCGGTTCCGGATCTGCAATCCTGCTGGCGGCACATACCTTACGGTACCATACGGTTAACATGCTTTCTGAAAGCTCCAAATTTAGATCCGGAGAAAAAAGTTACGGAAGATGGAAGACTTTGAACATGACTGTGTTTCAGCTGCAGCTAAGACCGGTGAGTCTGGCCAGCCCTAGAAGGACTGGGTCTTCATCAACTACACATTCAAGAGGTTTGAGGGTGAGTAGTCTCTTGTTTTCCTTATTTTTCCCAGCTAACGTATCGGTAGATACCTACTGTACCGTTCCGTACCAAGGTACCTACCTACAGGTACCATATTAACTGAGGAGAGTGCCTTACGAGTCTTAGTACCCTAAACAAGGTAGGTACCTGTACATCTTGCTTCCTTTTTCCAAACCAAATAAAATACCTAGTTACCTTAGGTACCTTACTTAAGTACCGGTACCTGTGGTGTACATAGGCAGATTAGGTTGATCGATAGGTTTGTAGGTATTTGGATACCTACAATGGTTACCGGTAACTGGTAAGTACCTCACGGTAATGAATTTTGCCGGCTGATGATCTAAGTAAACAAGCTTAAAGGGACAGTAGCATGAGATTTTCAAACTCTGTTTTTCATAAATTGGTACCTACCTACCCAGTCCCCTGATTCACGCCCTAAAATATTTTCCTCATCTGTTGCGATTTCACCGAGTTATTGGCCTTTCAAAAAAAAAAATCTGCGTGTATAAAAAACATGTATTGAAACACGGGGAGATTGAAAAATATGAACAGTTTTGCCTTACAAAACCTACACAGAGATTTTTTAATCTCTGTGTAGTGAAATACGGAGCACGGCGATTAAATTTTGTCCCAAAAAATTTTTAATACCAATTATAAAATTGCCATTACATACACTGGTCATTGATTTCCTGAAATTTTTTTTTCCAAAATCAAACAATTTTTTTTGGAATCTCTGCGGTTTATACACGGAGATTATAACTTTAAAGGCCTATAACTCAGCAAAAAAGCAACAGATGGCAGAAATATGTTAGGATGTGAATCAAGGGACCAGGTACCGGTACTACAGATTTATGAAAAAACTAGAGGTTTAAAATCTCATGATACTGTCCCTTAAATGCAATAAAATGAAAGCTTTGTAGCAGCTCCTGTTAAAGTGTAATAGATGAGCGTATATTGTGTAAATCCGACAAACTCTCAATAAGATAATAAATGCGCCAGTCTAGCATAGCACCTTGTTTTCATTACACGTGTTAAATACTCTTCCATGTAATACGAGTATTTATACTGGTGACCCCGCGTACACAAGCCTCAACAAACATGTACAAAGAAATTGAAGAAGTGGAGGGCACGCCTGGTCCCGCGAGAGACCACCCAGCGCCCTCCTAGAGTGTGAAGCTGCCTGAGTTTTGGCTGGAGAATTCTGCTGCCTGGTTTGCCTTGGCCGAGTCGAGATTCAGGATGAAGAACATCTACGACGAGTGGGTGCGTTATGACCACGTCGTCTACGCGCTCAGCTGGGACAGCCTACGTCTCGTCCTCAACCTCGTGACGTCACCCCCGGAGGACGAACCGTATACCAGCATCAAGGAAAGCCTGCAGTCTTCTCATCAGCTCACAGACTACCAGCGGATCGAGCAGCTGCTGGCGATGGACGCCCTTGGATCCCGCCGCCCATCCGAGTTGCTCGCCCACATGCTGGAGCTCTGTCCCACCCGCGAGGAGACGTCAAAGTTTTTGCCTTCATCTACCTCCACCGCCTCCCCCAGGAACTGCGGATTATGCTGGGCGAGGACGACCACCAGGAGGTGCAGCAGCTTGCCAAGAAGGCCGATTGCCTGTGGGCACTACACGGGCATTGCAAGCACGGCGCAGTGGCCGCCGTCTCCGTGACCGCCGTCTGGGACGCGCCCGGCAGCAACATGAGAGGCGGCCAGGCTCGGTCCCGCAGGGGCCTGAGCGGCACAGCGCCTGTATGCTCGGCGGCAAACACGACACCGTCTTACCTGGCTCAGGAGTCCGCTGGGCTCTGCTTTTACCACTGGTGGTTTGGCGATAGAGCCTCCAACTATGAGTCCCCCTGCAGCTGGCAGGGAAACTGATTGCCCGGGGGTACCTCAACGCCGTCGCCGCCGGCAATCTCGTCCACATCAAAGATGACCTCACAAACCGGCGTTTTCTTGTCGGCACTGGGGCCGCCTACAGCATCGTCCCGCACCGTTCATCAATTTTCCCTTCAGGCCCCCAGCTGTTCAGCACCAATGGCTTGCCAATCAAGTGTTGGGGCGAGCAGCCGATGACGCTGTCCTTCGGTGGCAGGAGCTTCGCCTTCACATTCCTCCTCGCCGATGTACAGTTCCCCATCATCGGTGTCAATTTTCTGCGTCACCACCGCCTTCTCGTGGATCCTGCCCAGTACAAGTTAGTCCATACAGCGTCGTCACAGTCCTTTGCAACCGTCACGGCCGTGGGCAGCCCAACACCGCCGTTGCCGCCCCTTCAAGCGCCTTGCCCACCGCCCCTCCTCCCTCGCCGACACGGCTGAACCCCTTTGCGGCGGCTGCCGCCGGGTACGGTCCAGCTTCATCACCGCCGGAAAGGCTCTACCCAACCGCGGCCGCCGCCGGGTACGGTCCAGTTTCATCACCGCCGGCAAGGCTGTACCCCACCGCGGCCGCCGCCGCCGGGTACGGTCCAGCAGTCCGAGGCACCTGCTTCTTCGCCTCTTCCAGTGGCGGCACCCTCTCCATCCTCTCCTCTATGTTGTCGATTTTCCTGGAGGAGTTCAGTGAGTGATGTGGTGAACGCTGCTAAGTCCCTTCCCGCAGCTACCACCGGTGTTGTCCATCACATTCAGACCTCCGGCCCGCCCCTGTCCTGACGTTTTTGCCGTCTGTTCGGCGTCAAGCGAAAAGCAGCCAGGGCGGAGTTCCTTCAGCTGGAGCGAGATGGGATTGTGCGGCGGTCTGATAGTCCCTGGTCGTTGCCTCTCCACGTGGTCCCCAAGAGCGACAAAACCTGGCGGCCGTGCGGCGATTTCCGCCGCCTCAACCTAGTGACTGTACCGGACGCTTACCCCTTGCCGAATATGCAAGACTTTTCAGTGAAGGCGGCTGACTGCGTGATTTTCAGTAAGATAGACCTTCGCAGGTGGTATCATCAGGTGACGGTCAACACAGCGGACGTCCCAACAACAGCGATCTCCACGCCATTCGGGATGTTTAAGTATCTGAGGATGCTCTTTGGCCCCAGAAACTCCGGCAACACTTTTCAGCACCACATGGACAGAGTGGTGAGTGGGCTGAAAGGTGTCTTCGCCTACCTAGATGATGTGTTGGTCAGCAGCACCTCTGCCGCCCATTACGCCGCGACCTGCGCCAGCTCTTCTGCCGCCTCAGGGAGCATGGCCTTGTGATCAATGCCGAGAAATGCCTGTTTGGTGTGACGGAATGGGACTTCCTCGATCACAGGGTCTCTGCCACCGGTGCTTCTCCCCTGACCGCCTACGTAGAGGCTGGTGGAGCCCTTCCCGCCGCCGACCACAGTGAAGGAGACCAATCAGTTTTTTGGCCTCATCAACTTTTCCCGGCGATTCCTTCCGGGACTAGCGGCAACTCTGAAGCTGCTTACCGATGCTCTCCAGGGGTCCAAGAAGGGAGGGGACGCGGTTCCGTGGACCACGGACAAGGAGGCGGTGTTCACGGCAGCGAAGCGCGCCCTCGCCGCCGCCACACGTTTGGCTCATCCTCACCAGGCAGCTGTCATCAGCCTGGCCATGGACGCCTCCGCCACGCACGTAGGAGCTTGCCTGCAGCAGAGACCGCCCGGGACAGCGGCGTGGCAGCCTTTAGGCTTCTACTCCAAAAAGCTGGACGCCGCCCGAGTCAAATACTCTGCTTTCGACCGAGATCTTCTCGTCTGCTACCTGGGGATCCGCCACTTCCGTCATCTCTTGGAGGGCCGCCAGTTCGTGTTGTACACCGACCACAAGCCACTCACGCACGCCCTGGCACGGACAACCGACGCTTGGACGGCCAGGCAGTGCCGCCAGTTGTCCTACATCGCGGAGTTTACTAGTGATATTCAACTCGTGAAGGGGGTAGATAACCTCGTCGCCGATACGTTCTCCCGCCCCCCGCACCTCCCTCGGCGGCCCCGGTTGCAGCTGTCGCCTCTCCACCGCCTCTTCCCTTCACGGCGGCGGCTCTGGCAGCGGCACATGTAAGTTGTGCAGAGGTGACCACTCTCTCCAACTCCAAGTCCCTGGATGTGCACTAAATCGACTGGGACTCCTCTAATGTGCTTTGTGATTTGTCCAGCGGTCCGCTGGTTCCCGTCGCCCTGCGGTGGCAAGTGTTTGAAGCTGCACATTCTCTGGCCCACCCGGGCGCCCGCGCCTCCCGTCGCCTCATCTCTGCGCGCTTCGTGTGAAGAGGCCTGGCTAGAGATATACGGCAGTGGTGCCGTGACTGCCAGAAGGTTAAGGTGACGCAGCAGCCGTCGCCTGTGCAGCCCATCGCCGTCCATGCCCAGCCGTTCACTCACCTCCACATTGATCTGGTTGGGCGTCTTCCTACCGCAAAAGGCGGCCTGCGGTACCTCCTAACCATGGTAGACAGGTCCACCAGGTGGTTAGAGGCCATTCCCCTGCACGACATGGAGGGGACCACTGTCGCCGATGCCTTCCTCAGCGGCTGAGTGGGCTGTTTTGGAGTGCCAGCGTGCGTCACTTAAGACAGAGGAACGCAGTTCACCTCCTCTGTCTGGTCGTCCCTGTGCGAGAAGTTGGGAGTGGAGCATATCCTTACCACTGCTTAACACCCCAAAGCTAATGGGATGGTAGAGAGCAGCCACCGCCAGCTCAAGAACGCGCTCAGGGCGCAGCTGGCGGCAAGTGATTGGCCGGATCATCTCCCCTGGGTGTTGTTGGGACTGCGGTCCGCGCCAAAAGAAGCGAGTGTAGTCTCTTCTGCTGAGCTGGTATTTGGCCAGCCTCTCTCTCTTCCCGGCGAGTTCATGGACGCTGACGAGCCGGCAGCGGCGGTGTTCTTGGAGCAGATGCGGGTCTCCAAGTTGCCGCCACCTCCCACAAGACCTCTCACCTATGCCCAGGTGGTCTCCAAGCCCTCTCCCGGGCTGGAGACAGCGGAGTTTGTATATATTCAACGCGGTGGCGCTGGGCCGCCGCTGGCGCCCATCTACAACGGCCCCTACGAAGTCATCGCCAGGCAGCCCAAGTTTTCCCATGTGAAGATGGGAGAAAAGGTGGAGGTCATCTCAATCAACCGACTTAAGCCGCACCTTGGGCCATCGCCAGTTGTCCCTGCAGTACCACCTCCGCGAGGCCGTCCAGCTCTGCCGCCGTCGGTCACCTCGACGTCAACGCTGGTGGGGGGGGCCCTGTAGCAGCTCCTGTTTAAGTGTAATAGATGAGCTATATTGCGTAAATCCGCCAAAATCTCAATAAGATAATAAATGCGCCAGTCTCGCTTTGCACGTTGTTTTCATTACACGTGTTAAATACTCTTCCATGTAATATGACAATTTATAGCTTGTTGATTGATCCATAGTTGGTTGGTACCGTAGGAACCTACCTACCTTTTTGGATACCTACACAGAATACCGTTTAGTAGGAACCGTAACTTACAATAATACCAGAGAAACAAAGGTTTAAGTTGAAAGTGAAAATAAAATAAAGCGAGTTTACAACAGAATTTAGCATATTTGATACGGTAGATCCTTATTTGGATTGGTAGGTATTTGGATCCCTATACTGAATGCTGACAAGTAACGGTAAGTACCTTACGGTGATTTTCTTTGGACAAAAAAACTGAAAAAACGTTTATCACAAATGAGAACTTGTTGGTGATTGATCGATAGGTATTTAGGCTCCAATTTTTTATCACTTCGTATCCTGTTCAAATCAGTATCGCTGATATCGGCCGTGGGGAAACCTGCTTCCGCGCGAGCCCAAAACTGTACCTACCTACTTACCTACCTTCCTACCTTACCCACCTTTTTGAAACTGTAAAACCTGAACATCAAAACCAATTAGTTCCCTTTTTTTAAAATTAAACATAGTACATAGGTATAGGTAGGTACCTGTACCGTACCGTAGGGCATTGATAGAAAATTTCGTTTCGTTTTGCTAGTTTCTTCAGCTCTGGAAATGAGAAGATACAGTATCGGTACCGGTACCTACGGTACCTACCTTTTGTTTTCTTTCTCTTAAGGTTCAATGAATCTTAGATTAGGAAACAAAGTAACGGTTAAATATTTTCTTGTGACAAATATTTACAAAAATATTCATTGTTGCACATTTTTCTCCGTTTCTGAACAAAAAATTCCTTTGTAAAGCCTTCTTTTTGATAAATGTTCACATTGATCGCAGAATAATGCTCCGGCACTGTATTAGATCCGAATCCGCATAAATCGGCATTTGTTACCTCACCCAGATCCGGATGCTGGCCACTTCTTGAAATATCTCCGATGGACCTTTTTGAGGCACAAATACATTTTAATTAGGGTACGGGTACCCGTTCCATGGATCCATTTTCGCCAGGATCTTCGTGCTTTCGTCACCAGGATCCAACTTCTACGCAGATTGATAAGGAGAACACGGCCTACATATAGGTACAGTAGGTACCGGAACCTATACGGTACCGGTACTTGATTGATATTGTTATAAATATTTGATTGTTTCAGGACTGACGCAGCGCGGCCCACCTCTGGCCAGAGATGTGGTGAAGCAGTCCAAATACCGTGTCTTATGGAAGTGAAAAGTCTGCAGACTTTCCCTTTACCGGTAGGTACTGAGTAGGTAGGTTCTGTCCCGCATATTTTTTGCATGGTTTATGACATTTTTTTTTAATGTCACATAAAGTGTCCACATTAAGAAACTTTTGTTGTTTTACCTAAAAAGAAAATAACAAATTAAAAGATGAAAAAGCTCAATTTACAAATAATGGTGTTATACAACTTTATTTAGCTAGGGAAGGATCCGGATCCGGTGGATAACTTCCGGATCCGGATCCTGCCTAAAGGGTCGGATCCGCAACCCTGATCCTGATCCTTCGCAGTTGGCTTATCGCCTTTTTTCATCCTAAGGTACCGGTAGTTCTTGGCAGGGTTGCGGATCCGGTCGGACCCGGACCTTTTTGCAGGATCCGGATCCGAAAGTTTTTCACTGGATCCGGATCCCTCCCTAGTTATATAAAGTTGTATAGCACCATTATTTGTAAATTGAGTTTTTTCAAACTTTATTTTTTATCTTCTTTTTGGGTAAACTAAAAAAAGTTTCTTAATGTGGACACTTCAGGTGACATTTAAAAAAATTGTCATAAACCATGCAAAAAATATGCGGGACAAGAAAAATGTGGCTTTTTTAAGCAGGATCCGGTTTTAAAATTCTGGTTTGCAGAATCTGGATCCGGCCGAAAATGGACCGGATCTGCAACCCTGGTTTTTGGACACTTTATAATGTAGTAATGTTTTTATTTAGAATTTTCGTATTTTGTGTGCAGGAGCGTGATGTGAAGCTATACTTACAACTGCTGCGACGTACATTGTTACCAAAAACTCAGATTTTTACACTGATTTCAAATCCGAACGCAAAATTGGAAAAAAACACCAATTTATTCGCAAACAACTGCCCTTTTGCTAGTTTTTCTTATTTTAGCACCTTTTCTCAATTTTGCCTTGAAATAAAAATAAAATTCTGTGCATTTTGGTACGGTACCGCTACCGCCTCAGCTGCTGGAACTTAGGTACCCGCCTTAGCTACCGGTACCGTACCTGCCTCAGCTACTGGAAAGTAGGTACCGCCTTAGCTACCAGTACCGTATCTGCCTCAGCTACTCGAACGAAGGTACCCGCCTTAGCTACCTGTACCGTACCTGCCTCAGCTACTGGAAAGTAGGTA
>Ga0209617_10001104_pt1 | contig 12518 bp, 7 predicted proteins | sample LakEriepJuly2011_2_FD_187459 | JGI IMG/M metagenome (GOLD analysis project Ga0209617, IMG submission 187459) | Freshwater microbial communities from dead zone in Lake Erie, Canada - CCB epilimnion July 2011 (SPAdes) (version 2) | ecosystem: Environmental > Aquatic > Freshwater > Lentic >... | reverse complement strand
GAAGTACTTTCTAATCCAACTTCCTGATCTGGCCCAGTCGATCCTGCCCGTCGCCGTCCTCTTCGCCACTCTCTACGTCTTGGCTTACTTCTCCAGACACCGTGAGTCGGTCGCCCTTCTGGCCTCAGGAATGAGCCCTGTGACTCTTGCAAAACCATTCCTCATCTGTAGCGCAGGCCTCTCCGTGATTCTCTACTTACTCTCCTACTCTCTCTCCCCCACCGCCCAAGCGGGTCGGGAAAAGGTGAAAAAGCAGATCAAACAGGAAGCTTTGGAAGAAAACACATTTCAACAGATCGTATACCGCTCGCCTATGCTGCCCAACGCCACTCAAAGTGAAATCTGGTACATCGGCCGCATCTATCTGAAGGAAAAAAAAGCGGAAAACCTGGAAGTCCTATTTCGCTCCGAACCCGAAGGTCGCGATCTATCCAAACTATTCGCTAGCTCTGCCGTCTACCAAGGCGGAGTTTGGCACTTTCAAGGAGTTCGTCGGGCCGAGTATAGCGCCGCCACAAACGGCCAAGAAATGCTCGGCCCACTCCTAGACGAGCTTGTTCTACCCGAGTGCACAGCTCCGCCCGAAACACTAGCCGCACGTCTTCTGCCCCCCGATGAACTCCCTTGGCCTGATGTCGCTCGCCTCGCCTCCGATCGCTCGCGCCTCAATGATCGTCTTCGCGCTCCCTACGAGACAGAGCACTGGAATCGGTTGGCCTATCCTTTGGCTTGTCCCCTCCTTTGCCTCTTTGGCATCGCCTTCGGCATGACCGATGCCAGACGAAATGTCGCCGCCACTATATTCAGCAGTGTCTTTGTTCTTTTCGGTTTTCTCGTATGGACCCGGCTATCGATTGCCCTTGGGCAAGGAAACCGTATTCCCTCCTTCTTAGCCGGAACTAGCTCCATCATCCTTTTTGGTGCAGGCGGCCTCTATCTCTTTGCAGAAAAAGTCGGATGGCTATGGGAACTTCAAGGCTGGAGCGAGCACCATCCCCGTGCTGCAGTCTGGCTTCGCAGGGTAGGACTGATCCCATGAAACACAGAATTCTACTCTTCCTAGCTATGACTTCCGTGGCGGCTCTTGCCCGCGACCCCGTTGAGTCCGTCGAGCCTGATCCCATGGGAGGCGGAAACCCCGTCGTAACCAACTCACCTACTCCTACTTCTGCAAAAGAAATGCCTGCCGCCGACCCTATGGGAGGTGCCACTGCACCCGCTTCGGACACAACTACGAGTAAAGCTCAGGAAACTGCTCCAGAATCTTCCACACCTTCCGACCCAATGGGAGGCACAGTCAAACAGACAGCACCTCCATCAACAGCCGAAAAAAAAGCACTCACCCCACCCAAACCTCCCCTCACACCCGAAATCGCTAATTTAAATCTCCCTTCGGAAGTCGAAGTTCCCAACGAAGATCCTGAAAAGGTTCTATATCTTCCTGCGGGTACCTATCGACAGATTCTACAAATCCCAATCGACTCACCGACGATGCAGTCGGCCAATCAGACTCGGGCTCAAAGAGGCCAAGAGGTGAAGACAGCTCCTGTCCTTCCCCCAAAACCCGCACCAAACACAAAACCTCTGTGGATCCGATACGAGTCACTAGAAAAAATCAAAATAGGCGGTGAAGAGCGTCGGGGGGGAATTGACCTACCCGTCAACGGCCCTACGGACCTCAAGCCTCGGCTCTGGTATGCCAAGTCGGAAACAGCGGACACCTGGAGTTCTTTGTTCTACTTCGTTTTCGGAGGGGCTGGATACACCGTGGCAAACTTAGCGGGATGGTCAGCAGGCAATGTAAGAGAAATTCCCGTCGACTTCCCTTACCGCCTCGTCAGAAAATAAGATCTAGGGCGGCCCACTGGCTGAAGCCGTGGTTGGCGATCCGGCCGTTGGATTCAGAGGTTGCCCGCTCACATCTAGAATTCTTGGTGTCACAAAAATCAAAGTATTCTTTTTAATCGCCTGCTCAGTCTTGCCTTGGAACATTCGGCCAAAGACAGGAAGGTCCCCAAGAAGAGGGACTTTCTCGTCAACATTTTGAATATCCTCTCGAAGGAGTCCTCCCAAGAGCAGAGTATAACCGTCGGATACCTCAATGGGCGCCAGTTTTACCTCTCTTTTAACAAAAACGGGTTGATTGATGACGTTCGTTATAATTAATACTGGATTTGTTGCTGCGAGAATCGGGGGATTAGGTCTGCTCGCATAAACAGAGTATATATTTGCACCATAATTAATGTTCCCCTCAAAATCTTGAAACGTAGGCTGTAGCTCAAGCAGAACGCGATCACTTCCAATGACGTCAGGCTTAACACCTAATTCCACCCCAATTGGAACCACATCACTAATTTGAGACGGGTAGGATCCCAAAACAGTTTCAGGACCAGGAACAGTTGCACCGCCCAGAATCGTAATCTGAGCAATACTACTCTGGGGAGCACTATACTCTTTCACATACTTGAACTCTTGAATGGATGAAAGTTTCCCCTGCTGTCCTCTTTTCAACACAAGCGAAGGATTCGCTAAAACATTTGCACTATTTTTCTGAGAGATCGCCGAAATCAAGCTGCTGAACTGCATAGTATTAAGAAAACCACCAAGTGTCATCGTATTGAGATCATAGCTGGCATTTGAATTGGTCCCTGCAAGTACGCCAGGAGAAAGAAAAGCCGATAGATTATTATTGGCCAAAAGACCAGTTCCTTGGATTTGGTTAAGCTGGCCATTCACACCCACCCCGCCCGCAGGGGTGATGGGCGTGACGCCGGCGCCGTTCGTCGTGAGTGCCGCTGGCAACGCAACTCCAAGAGCAGCGGTCCCAAATTTACTATTCATAGTAATGCTATCGAGGTCGTTCTGATTAATCTCAATAAGCCGGACACCGACTTGGATGAGAAGCGTCTCCTCCTCCGAGGCACTAATTAATTGCCCAATCAAATCAAGCATCTCTGCATTGTTCAGCACCTTCAGGATGGAGGTGCTCCTATTGTACACGGCATAAGCACCGGTAGGAAAGGCAACCCCTAACTCAACTAATCTCTGCTGCTCATTTCTGCTAAGACCCGTGCCCTCTGCTGACTCGGCAGATCCATATTTTGGAGTGGTTGTTGTGACACCAGCATCTGAAGAGGCTCGAAAAAAGGAAGGACTTACACGGAAATCTCTGGGTATTAAGTCGGGGCTGGATTCAACCACCGGACTAAAAGCTACGCCAATGTCTGTGTTTCGAACTTTCACACCCGCAATTTGTGAAATATATCTAACCACTTCTGCCAAAGTAGCCCCTTTCAAGCGTAAGGTTACAGGCTGGGCATTTACCACGTCTGTACTAACGATAAAATTCACTCCGCTTTTTCCGGGTTCGGGGTCGTAGGTACGGCTCAAACTGATCAAAGCACGCCGTATTGTCTCAAGGTCAGCCTCGTTGAAATCAACTTGGGGGATAACAGTTTTCTGCATCTTTTTTTCCAATGCATACGAAGGTGATGCCGTTAGTGGACCGGAGATCTCAATCCCGCCTGCTTGGCTACTACTTTTCGGGTAGATATTATTCCATGCTTCCCGTACCTCTCTTTTCATCTGCAGATTGGAAAGGTCTCTCGATTTATCCGCAACCAATAGACGCTCTTCATAGATCTTCTTGATGCCTTCTGTGGCAACCTGATTAAAAGGATCTACCTCCAAGACATCCTCATACCTCTCCTCAGCTTTCTTCAATTGGCCCGTCTCACGCAAGGCTTGAGCTTCCTCTAGTCCACTTCGCACCTCGGTCAATCGGTCAAAGAATTTCGTTGTGAGGGCTGGGTTCACATCCTCACCCCCTGCAACACCACGCCGTAACACATCATCACAGTTTTTTAATTGCGCAAGCCCATCGACATTCTGAGGATCATATCTAAGGCAAGCCAAAGCTCTTTTCCTGGCTTCCGGCCACCGGTTTTGCGTTGCTGCGACTCCGGCTAATTCTGCCTCAAGTTTTGCAAGGGTCTGTTGCACCTGTTGAGCTAAGGTTGTTGTGCGCAAGGACTCGTCAAGAGACTCAAAAGCCTGAGCCAACTGGTCGCAGGCTGTTTCACGCTTTCCCTCAAGAACAAGCTTTTTGCACCCCGCATATGCATCGCGTAAGGGTTGCAACTTCTGTTCCCTTTTGGCCGACTCTTTCTCCATTTGCTCTTCCAGAGAACCCGCTTGGAGAGCCACCCCAGGGGGAATTATGACGCCGAGAATTAATAGGAGTAAAAGTGTTTTCATGGGACAGACGGCATCATCTCGGCAGAGCCACCTTGAGCAAATTCAGGATTCTCTTCATCCTCAGGAAATTGAAGCGTTCCGTCAGGTTTTATAATTCTCACCGTCGTAAAGACGACCAGATTATTTTTAACTCTCTGGGAGACCTCACTTCTGAAAAGCCGGCCTGCTATCGGCAGACTCCCCAAAATGGGCACACTGTCATCAACCATCTGATCTGCTTCAGCTAGTAATCCACCAATCGCAAACGTTTGACCATCCAGCATCCTAATCTGAGACGTAATTGCTTTTTTTGCAAAGACTGGAACTAAAAAGGGCGACTGCGATGGTGCTGTTGCTCGAGGCGCCTCTGTTTCAGTCCCGAACGTAACTGAATTAATGAGTGTCCCGTAATTTAAGAAACCAGAGAAATCAACGATTTCTAACTTATCGATTTTTATGTCAACTGCGGTTGGAAGAAGAGTTGAACTCGCATTTACCTTCATCGTAACACCCACAGACCGCGACTCAAAAGCTCCTGGATTACCTGGCAAAATGAAGCCCGCACCTTGTCCAGTGTCATTTTGAGGCACTACAGGTTGGCTATAGGTCGTCGGATATAACATGTCCCGGCCTATAAAAATTTCTGAGTCTTTGCCGTCAGCGGAAATTACCCTGGGGGCTGCGACGAGGTCCTTTCCTAAGGCGTTCTGAAGAAGCTGTAGGATAGCGGCAAACCCTTTATTAAAGATCTGGCCATTGATCCCAATTTGATTTGATTGTGCCTGTAGATTATTCGGATCTAACAACTGCTTCAAACCAGCTAAAGCAACTCCATTAGGATCCAAGCCGGCTACTCCCCGCAGCCCAGTGGTTTGTGTTCCTGCCCCGATCGGTGATGGAGTTACCCCAGGCGTAAGGGAACTGGGAACGGTAGCGGTAGCGCTCAGATTGTAGTTGAAGGTGAAGTTCTTTAGATCGTTCTCGGTGAATTGCAAAAATTTTGACTCAATCTCAAATTGCTTTTGCGGATTTTCGTTTGATGAGTCACGGATTCTCTGTTCAATCTTAGCATGTTCACGGGCAATATTTCGCACAACTAGTTTTCCTGTATCCCGAAAACATACCGCTTTCGATCCTTGAATTTTTGCATCCGCTCCTATGTTGGATAACACGAGGTCTCCCACCTTAGCTGGATCGGTTTCTGATGTACTTAAATCGGCTATAAGAGTTGGCGGTAACGTATAACTGCGCGTATCCAATTCTCCGCCCGACTCGGTCGCTGGCAAAAGGAACACGGCGTTGTCCTCGACTTCGAATCGCAATTTCTCACCACCACGAATTTGCTCACATAAATACTTCAGTGCCGTCTGCAATTTGACCTTGCGCAATTCAAGGCTGACGGTAGCCGATTCAGGGTCAGCACCCGCTCCAGAAGGAAGGCGTAGCACAAAATTAATCCCTTTTTTATTTGGATCGTTCTGCTCGCTCAATCGCTGCAGCTCCTCGACAGCTGCTCGTAATGGCTTCTCGCTAAAGATGACTTCTGGAATCTCAATAGTCGAAAGTTCTCTCATAATTTCCGCAGCTTTGGAGGGTCCTGCGGATCCCGTCCCTCGAGCCTGAGAGGGATCTATCTTGGCAGGCGGTGGAGGGATCCATGCTTCTGTCACTTGTGCAAGCGCTTTGACGCGACTGGCATCATATCTTTTATTCGCTACCAGCAGCCTTTTTTGCTCAACCAACTCAATCTTCTTTTTCGCTGCCCCATTGTACGGGTCGATGCTTAACACATCGTCCAACTTTTGGCGTGCGGAACGGTACTGCCCCGTCTCGATCAGCTGATCCGCAAGAGAAAGAAGCTTTTTGATTTGCGTAGTTTTCTCAACAAGGTCAGAAGTTGCGGCACTGTTTCCATCAAAAGGATCAGATGCTCTCGAAGCTTCCTCCTGCATAGTCGCCGCCTGTTTTGCAACTTGGGCATTCGCAGGATCCAGATCCGCTGCCTGCTTCATTAATCCGGCAGCCTCTGTCGTCTTGCCGGCTTTTTCTTGCGCCAACGCCTGAGCGGCCAAGGACTTTGCAACACCTACCCGAGCCCGATGATAAAATCCCGACGTGTTGGTTTGAGGATCTGTCTGCTTCATCACCAAACGAAACTTCGCCTGCGCATGCTCCCACTCCCCCGATAAATACAGCCGCTCGGCTAAGTCCAGATTTTCATTCATACGAAAGGTGGCCTCTCTACGGCGATCAATTTCCCTCTGGGTCATTTCAGCAGAGGTGACTGTTCTTGGGATACTGTTGGCTTCAGACCCGACGATTTCGTCCTGCGTTTCAGCATGTAATCCGTGCATCGCAATCGATGCAAAGAAGAAACAAGCTAGTACCCCGTTCATAGGAACTATCCTAGATTGCCCAAGGTCACTCCCGTCAACGAATGCCACCCCCAGGAGTGATTAACTTGCCAATGACTAAGGATTACTTGGTGACAACTTCTCAGAAGGGGGTGGCAAAACATACCTCATATCCCCTTGTGGCTTCATTTGTAGCGTTACTTTAGTGGGTGAACCCTCCATCACGGCGAACTGTTGACCGGAGTATGTGAAGGTTTGTCCTTCTCGATAAGGACCCATTTCTCCTTCCCCTGGAACAGAGGAGCGCAAACGAATGTCTCCCACATTCCATGCTGCTCCTCGGCTAATGCCCTGATCATTCAGCATAATCTTAACAATACCTCCTAAAGCGTCCTGCCTATCGAGAATCAACACCGAATCATCATAATCATTTTCTGTTTGCGTATTTGGATTGATTCTTCTGCCCACATCCTCTTTGTAATCTTTTAAAATCAGGGGAATCACATAAGGGCACTCCAACTTTGCTGTGGCTTGCTTCATCTCATCCGTCATTTCACCTTTAAAAATCTTTACCCCAGAAGAACCAGAAACCACCCATAACTTGTCCCCAACCTGAACACTTTCCTCAACATTTTTTCCATCTTTTCCAAGCTTGAAACGCAAGGTGTATCGACCCTGACTTTTCCCCGTAAGGCTTACAACCATTATCCTTTTTTCTACTGAGGAGATCCTCACCTTATCCCATTTAGGTGGGCTGCTGGCGGGGTCTTGGGGGTTCGTCTTCTTTTCATACTCCTCCAAGTTTGTAAACCCGTCTTGATCCTCGTCTTGCGCCGCAACTCTTGGATCCTCCGGCGAAAATCCATACTTTAACTTCCATCCAACCTGAATTCCGTCCTCTGTTACCTGATCAAGATTTAGGGGTTGGACAGGTTCCGCTTGTTTAGGCAAAAATACTAAGCTTCGGGAAACAAATACTCGGTGCTTACTTAGTTCGTCATCAATTTTTTTCTTACTCTCGTCCAGTTTCCCCACTTTTGATCTAAACTCGGCTGTTTTCTGTTTAACCTCTGTTACGGAAGACTTACCAGCACTCCCGGAAATCTCTACGGGGTCAGGCCACCCAGGCTGAAAAAAACCAACCGCGAGTGCAACCAGTCCAAAAATAGCTAGTCCTGCACCTCCCCCTATCCACCATGGCGTGAGTTTCATCAGGTTTTCCCCTTCCCAGCTGGTTTTCCGGCTACGGGCGACCTCCAACCAACGAAATCAACCCGTACCACAACTTTCAATCGTTCTTTTCCCGCCAATACCATGAGCAAAGGAGGTTGACTTGATGTTTCTGTAGTTCCCACCGCCCCATCTGCACCGCTTTCTGCGTTACCTGTAGACCCAAGCGACCCAGCTCCGGAGTTCTTTCCGTCCGAAAACTTTCTTGCTATCTCACTACGCTTTGGAAACTCCTTCATATCATTCTCAAGATTTAAGTTCACAACCACAAAAAGCCAGGGGTCAGCCACTACTCTTTCTATGAATCCGTATAATACCTCTGGGGAGCACTCAAACTGTAATGTATATCCCTCCCGTAGATAACTTGTTGAATTGGCTCCTTGTTTTGATTTTTCATTCCCTACCTTGGGAGCATCTGGGTCGGAGACCGCAGGCACGACGATCGACTGCATCAAACACTGAGTTGGATAAGCCTCTTTAGCCGACTTTTTCGAGTCCATCAAAAGTTCTACCAGTTTTTCCGCTACCGATAGTTGCCTTGCCAAATCGGGTACTTTCTCAGCTGGAGGATTCTGCTGCTTATAATCCTGCAATCCTAAATAAAAATCATCTACTAAGATTACGCGGCTATTATCCCCTTTCTTTCCTGACTGCTTTTTCAATCGATCGTAGGATGCAATGAGACGATCCTTCCACTGATTCGGATCTTGGGACCAACCTTGCCCCTCTCCAGAGGCTTGGACATAACCCTCTCGCCAACTTCCGACTAAAGCCTCTTCTCCTTGGGCCAACTCATCCTCCAACTTCACAATTTCTCCAGCCTCTTTTCGTGCCGCCCCTGCCCCTCCAGGCCTTGTCAAAATTGCCGCAAGCTCAGGCTTCACTTTTCGCTCTGCCAAAGCTTGGGCCTGGGCCTGCACCTCGCCCAATGAACACCACCCAAAATATCCCGCCGCAACAGCAACAAGCAGGATCCCTCCCCCAGTAGCAGCCAAAACCATCTGGCGTTGAGTCATCTTACCCTTCATGGATTAACCGGCTTTTTTGCCGCCTCGACAGGTGCAACTCCACCCACGGGCCATTCGGCTCTCATGGCAAACTTGAGTGCCACCTGTTCCGTTTTTCCATCCACCCGCTCAGGGTTGTCTCGCTGGGTAGTCGTTACGTTTTGCAAAATCCCACCCTCACTCAAACCCTTGCGAAAGTCCTCCACCACTTTCGCGTCTGCGGCTTCTGACTGCGTCTCAAAGAATCCACCAATTTCCAAAACGGGCACCGAAGTCTTCACATTGGCTGGCTTTGCAGCGGCACCCTCCCCCTCTGCTCCCGGGGCGCTTTCACTCAGCTTGAGGGATGTTACCCACAACCCAGGCAAGCTTTTCGACCGAATCTCCTCCAGCAAGATAGGCCATCTCATCCGATCCGCCTCCAAAACAAGAGCCTGATTCGCTAGATTCAACAGGTCAGTCGCTTTTTTCTGCTCGTTGCTTACCTGTGTCAACGCCCCTTCCGCTTCATCCACCTCGGCAGTCTGGGGTGATATTGCTGATGCCAAGCGGGCAGATTGCCAAAACTCGTGGATTCCTGGGAGTAAAAGAGTGAGGCCAACGGCTACTGCCACCGCTACCATTGCAGGACGATCTTTCACACGTCCAGCAGCCGCCTTTTGTGCTGAACCTAAAATATTAATTTTGCAAGGGCTGTCAGGCAAGCCCCTCAACGCAGCTCCCACCCAACTTGCCCACGCAGGGAAGTTTTTTGCGATCTCAGCTCGATTGACGCCCGCTCCAATCGACATCCTTCGAAACGGCTGAAAATACTCAACGGGAATCTTTAACTTATCCCGAAAGAACAGATCGGTTAGACCCAAAGCCGCGCCACCTCCTGCCAATAGAGCCTGGGTTGGCCTACTTCCCGCCTGTTGGCTTCGATAAAAGGTAATCGAGCGCTCAACTTCAGTGTGCAATCTCGTCATCACTCCACGAGCCAACTTACTTATACGTGCCACTTGCTCCTCCGCAGGCTCCTCATACGAGCCACCCGGATGGACAAACCCTTTGGCTTTTTTCAGTACCTCTGCTCCTCCAAATGACTCCTGCAAATCCGCGGCAATCGCCTGCGTCACACTCGCTCCCCCCAGAGGCACGACCCGACAAAAAATCTTTTTTCCTTCAACGAGCAAAATATTTGTCGATCTCGCTCCGATTTCCAAAATAAGTGTGCAGGTTTCAATTTCAGGATACTGATATCGAAATGCGTTGATCAAGGCAGTGGGGGAAAGATCAACAATATCTGTTTTCAGCCCAGCCGCCGAAGCAGCCACCATAGTCTCAGTAACCGTCTCTGTCTTCATCGCGACAATCAGAGCCTCTAGTTCGGCCGCTCCCACTTGACCTGGGGGAAATACCTGAAAATCCCAACTTGCATCCTCAATCGCAGGCACCGCCTGCTGAGCCTCAAACCCCACCATTTGCTCGACCTGTCCCGGGTCACTCAATGGAAGCTTGATGACCCGTGTAAAAACTGAGGGGCCACCCAAACAAAGTGTAGTCAAACCCGTCTTGAGGCCCATTTCTTTAACCAAAGAACCTAACGACTGCATAACAGCTGGAAAAAGTTCTGCCGGCTTCGTCGGATCTATATTGAGATTGATCGACCTTAAAAGAGTTACAACGGGTGTACCCCGTTTGTCTGGGCTGATTTCACCTATTCGGATCTCTCCAGCTCCAACATCCAACACAACTCTTCGTGCAAAAGTCGCCATAAAAGCGTCTATGCGTCAGGGCTTTTTAGGCTGGGGATAACGCTTGTAATCTTTAGGCCAAAAAGGGGTGTCGTAAATGGGAAGTAGGGCGCCAGTTACCTCCTGTGCCTCGGTGCTTTTATTCCATTCAGCATCTTTTTTGCCACCCCGCCCAGATAACCCAGCCTCTTTCTCTCCTTGTAAATCAAATGGTTTTTCGGCAGGTGATCCCCCATCCATTGCCTCAACTTTCAGATTCATCTGACCACCCTTCCAATCCTGTTCCCCATTCGGCTTATGGGCTGAATAGCGTAAGACAGCCGCAGGGGGTAAAAAAACTCCAGCAAAATGTTTTTTGCCAGCTGGAATATCTCGATAGGTTGTCTCACCTGTTAAAATGACAAATTTCTCTTTCAATTTGCCACCTTCAGCGGCAGGCAATTTTTCATAACCCTCCAAGTAAAACTTAAACTTCACCTCAGGAGTAAACTTATTTGTGGTGGAAAAAGGCACATCAATCCTCAGCCACCTCCCTTCCTGGGTAGCTTTACTATCATCTATAACCGGTGCGGGCTTTCCCCCAGAACCAACCGAATCGGGTACTGTGACCAAATCCATCTCCAAATCTTGGATTTTACCAAACTCCAAATTCGATTTCTCCTTCTTTTCCTCCTCTGCACACACCCCTAGGGGCAATCCAGCCATCAAAATCCCAACCCAAAGAATTTTTAAAGAGCTCATCTGCATAATCTAAAGGGGCTAGGTTTACGGTCAATGGAATTGAACCCCCCTCTCACCAACACTTTGGAAAAAACTTACTCTTTGCGATCGTATGCCAAATTGGGCCTCAGCCACCTTTCAATCTCCTCGACGGCCACTCCCTTTCTACCCGCATAGTCTTCGACCTGATCCCGCCCGATCGGACCTACCGCGAAGTATCGAGCATCAGGATGCCCAAAATACAAGCCACTCACAGAGCTCGCGGGGGTCATCGCGCAATTTTCTGTGAGTTGAATTCCCACACTTGTCTCCGCATCCAATAACGCCATCAACCCCCTCTTTTCTGTATGGTCAGGGCAAGCTGGATAACCTGCAGCAGGTCGAATCCCACGATACTTTTCATCAATCAAATCTTCTTTGGATAACCCCTCCTTTTTCCCAAATCCCCAAGCAGATCGAGCCAACTCATGCATTCGCTCCGCAAACGCCTCTGCACACCGATCCGCTAAAGCCTTCAACATGATCGCCTGATAATCGTCGTTTGCTTTTTCCAAATCCTTAGCCCAATCCTCCACTCCGTGACCCGCAGTGACTGCAAATGCCCCTAAATAATCCTTCTTTCCGCTGCTCACTGGCGCCAAAAAGTCCGAAAGACAACGATTGGGTTCCCCGTCGCTCCTCGCCATCTGCTGCCGCAAACCGTGAACTCTGGCTTTCACCTTCTTTCGAGAATCATCCTCATACAGCAAAATGTCGTCCCCATCTGAATTGGCCGGGAAAAAAGCCATCACACCCCGAGCCCGGATTCGCTTTTCCTTTAAAATCTTAGCAAGGAGGATCCTCGCATCATCATAAAGCTTTTTCGACTCCACCCCCACCACTGGATCTTCAAGGATTTTTGGAAATCGTCCCCGCAACTCCCACGCATGAAAGAACGGGGACCAGTCGATATAACCCGCCAGCTCTTCCAAGGGATAATTTTCGAAAACCTTGACCCCCAAAAACTCAGGCTTCTCAGGATCCTTCGACCAATCAAACTTTGCCGCTCGTTTCCGTGCCTCCCCAATCGAAAGAAGTTTCTGCGCCGCCCGCCGAGCCTCATAATCCTTCCTCGCCTTCTCCTGGTCCGTCCGTACTTGGCTCAAATACCCCCCTCGATTCTCAGGCGAAAGCAACTTCTGCGCCACCCCAACCACCCGCGAGGCATCAATCACGTGCACCACCGATCCTGTATA
>Ga0209617_10001102_pt1 | contig 12525 bp, 7 predicted proteins | sample LakEriepJuly2011_2_FD_187459 | JGI IMG/M metagenome (GOLD analysis project Ga0209617, IMG submission 187459) | Freshwater microbial communities from dead zone in Lake Erie, Canada - CCB epilimnion July 2011 (SPAdes) (version 2) | ecosystem: Environmental > Aquatic > Freshwater > Lentic >... | reverse complement strand
TTTTTAAAAATTTTAGTTTTTCATTACTCGTAAATGTAGTTTTTGTATACTACTTTTTGAAGTGCGGAATGTGGGTTTAATGCATCTGCCGTTCCCTGGCGATTCTGACTTTTTCTATCAATATTTAGAGCTTGTTTGTACAAATCAATTGATTTTTGATATTCTGCAATAAGGAAGTAAACATTACCTAAATTATTTAAACAATTAGCCTCTCGGAGGTAATCTTGACTGTCTTGAAAAATAGTTAAGCTGGACTGGTAAAATTCGAGAGCCTTTGGATATTGCTTTAGAGCCACATAAGCATCCCCTAGATTATTTAGGGAACTAGCCTCTATTTCAATGTTTTTAATCTGTCTTGCAATGGACAAAGATTGCTGATGTAGTTCAATAGCTTTCGGATATTCTCCTAGAAAGTAGTAGGTATTAGCTAGGTTATTAAGAATTTTTGCTTCTAAACTTGAAATACTATTATAATCACTATTCCATCTAAAATAAAAATAATATTTTTTGTCTTCTTTATTTTGATAATTTTTGTACTTTTTCAAAGTAGTTTGAGAGCTTTGATAATAGCTAATTGCTTTTTGATATTGACCTAAATAAGCATAGGTAATCCCTAAGTTGTTTAAAGCTCTAGCTTGATCGATAGGATGCCTCCGAGAATTTAAAGCAGACAAGTAAAACTCAATAGCTCTTTCATACTGCCCTATAGATAAGTAAGCATCACCCAATTCGTTTAGAGGTTCAGGTAAAGCAGCCCGACTTGTAAGTGGTTGTGCAATTATCCTTGATTGCTTCTGTAATTCATTTCCTTTTTGAACTTGACCTATTTTAAGATAAGCTTGCCCCAAAAGGGTTAAAATTTTTGATATTGTATCAGCTTCATTAGAAGGTATTTTTGCTAAAAAACTATTATAAAGATTAATTTCGTTATTATATTCGCCTACTTCATGATAGCTAGTTCCCAAGTTTATTACAACATCGGCTTCTGTATAATAGGATTTATCAATGCTAAATAGGTTATAGATAGGAAGAGCTAGTTGATAAAATTTGATCGCTTGCTCATACTGCTTGAAATCTTGATAAGAACGGCCTAGATTCACTAAGGAATCAAATTGTCCTCGATTATTACCGAATTGTTTGTAGATTTTAAAAGACTGCTGATAAACTTCGATTGCTTTTTGATATTGCTCTAATCTTCTATAAATCTCCCCTATTCTTTCCAAAGAATTAACTTCTCCTTTTAAGTGACCAATATTTTGTTGAATGCTAAAAGCTTTTATAAAAAATTCTAAAGCCGACTCTAGTTGATTTGATCGAAAATATAGCTCTCCAATGTCTACGTAAGTTTCTGCTTCTTTAGTAAGATTTTTAAGTCTCCGATATATTAGTGGTGCTTGTAGGAAAAAAATTCGAGCCTGAGTTAAATCCTCTTTACGGAGATACAAGTTTCCAATTTCTAAAAAAGTTGTTGCTTTTCTAGAGTAATCTCCTACTTTTTGGTAAATGGTTAAAGCTTGTAGGAAAAAATTCCGAGCCTGAACTAGTTGTTTTTGATTAAGATAAAATTCTCCAACATCTATAAGTATTTCTGCTTCTTTAACAGAATCTCCACTTTTTTGGTAAGTGGCTATAGTTTGTAAAAATAATTTTTGACCTTCATCTATCTGCCTCAACTTAATATATGTCTCATAGATAATTCTTACAGCTTCTTGCTGACCTTGACGAGCATCAATTGTCTTGCTCAAGTCTAAGAATTTTAGGAAAAAATATTGAGCTTGACTAGGTTGATTCAATCTAAGGTACACATCCCCAATAATTCTAAGAGCTTCACGCTCCTCCCATTGCTTTTCAAACTCTTGTGCAATACTTAAAGCCTGTTGAAAAAATTCTAAAGCTTGGTTGAACTGCTCCAATTGTAGATAAACTGCTCCAATTATCATTAAGATTTCTAATTCACGTTGAGGATCATTTTTTTGTTGACTGATGACTAGGATTTGTTGAAATATTGCTAAAGCTTGATCAGGTTGATTTAATTCTATATATACTTCCCAAACTCGTTCTAAATCATTACGTCCATTTTGATAATCATCGGTTTTTTTATTTGTTAAAAACTGTATAAAATACTTCTGAGCTTGATTAAAATAAGCTTGCTTTAAATAAATTTTTCCGATTTCAAAAATGCTATTTTGTTCCCACCAAATAGCATCATTATTTTTAGTGATTTTTATAACTTTTTGAAAAATGTCCTGGGCATCTTTAGGTTGCTTCAATGCTAAATAAACTTCCCCAATTTTTAGAAGTATCTCTATTTCATACCAAGGCTTATCAATTTGTTGTGCAAGTTTTTGTGCTTTCTGAAACTCATCCAAAGCTTCTTGAAGCTTACCTATAGTTAGCTTTTCTTTTCCTTCTTCTACTAACTGAGTTAATTCTTCCTGTGAATCTAATGTCGTTTTTACTAAAGCTGAAGATGCTAAAAAGGGATAGCAGATTGGGAGTACAGAAGAAATAGCAAGCAAAATGACAGACATGAATTTGTTGAATCTTTTTCCATTTATTTCCATAGCATTTAGAAATATTTGTTTCTAGTAATCTAAGATACAAGTTGAAGTCGAAGCACAAAACCCAATACCACTATAACAGTATTAAACCATGCCTATCATCAAGCGTCGTCATTTTCTCCAATCTATCGGTGCATCCCTCACCATCCTGGGTGTAAATCAATTTGCTATTCATCAAGCTTCCCTTAATTATGGCCAGGTCTTAGCACAGGATACCCGCCGTAAACGCGCCTTGCTTGTTGGTATCAACAGCTATCCGGGAAATAATGCCCAAGACTTAAAAACTCAAGGATTATGGTATAAGTTGCGGGGTGCGGTGAATGATGTCGAACTTCAGCGAGAATTGTTGATACATCGGTTTGGATTTCATGCAGATGATGTGATGGTTTTGACTAATGAAAAAGCAACACGCCAAAATATTTTAGAGAATTTTGAGCAACATTTAATTGAATGGGTAAAATACCCTGATGATGTAGTTGTCTTTCACTATTCAGGACATGGCTCAAATGTGATTGACCCCTATCAGGTATTCGATGATGGACTGAATGGAACTATCGTTCCTGTTGATGCAGACTTACCTCTGGGTTATCCAAACAAAGGTGGAGAAGTTGATGATATTACAGCGGGTACTATCTTTTTATTGCGGGAAGTATTGGGACGCAAAACTAAAAATGTGACTTTCATTCTTGATAGTTGTTACTCTGGTGCTGGAGTGCGGGGAAATTTAATTTTTAGATCCCGTCCTGGTTATGCAGAACTGTTAAAACTGCAAGGGGACACCCCAAATATAAAACTCAAATCAATTCAAGAAGAATTAGATTATCAGCAACATTGGCTGACTGATTTAAAATTATCTAAAGAAGAATGGATTGAAAGACGCAAAAAAAATATTGTTAATGGTGCTGCTATTTTCGCGGCTGGACGTAATCAAAAAGCGGCTGATGCTAGTTTTGCTAAAGATGTGAATGCAGGTGTGTTTACATATTCCTTGACTCGTCAATTGTGGCAACAAACGAGTAATCAGGGAATGGGTAAAGTTGTTGTGGCTGTGGCTGGGAAAACTGAGCAGTTTCTCAAAACTATGGAAAATTCTCGCCCTCAAAATCCAGATTTGGAAGTGAAACCTGGTAGTAGCGATGAACAGCAGCCGATGTATTTTACTCCTATGCAGAAACCAGCCGCAGAAGCTGTGATTACGGAAGTTAAAGGAAATGCTGTTAAGTTACTTTTAACTGGTGCAGAACCACAAGTTTTAGAAGCTTTAGGTAAAGGCGCAATTTTCAATATTGTAGATAATCAAGGGCAACTGCAAGGAACTGTAAAGATTGAGTCGCGTTCTAGCCTGAATGCCACCGGATTAATGCAAACTAAGTCAGGTATCAAAATTGCTCCCGGAACGGTCTTGCAAGAACAAATTCGGGCAATTCCTGCTGATTTAAAGTTACGGATTGGCTTAGATAAATCAGTGGATACAGAAGCAGCAAAACAGGCTTTACGATCAATTCCCCGCATTGAAGTAGTGACGTTGTTAGAGCAGGAAGTACATTATATTTTGGCACGAATGTTGCCTAGTTATCGTCAAGATTTGGAAACAAGAAAAATTGCAGATTTACCAGATGTAAATAGTGTGGGTTTATTCTCCGTTGGGTTTGAACCAATTCCTGGTTCTTTTGGGGTGAAAGATGAAACTATTAATGATGCCGTAAATCGCCTCCAAACTAAGTTTAAACTATTGCTGGCGGCTCGATTGATGAAAATGACTCTGAATACCAATTCATCTCGGTTAAACGTGGTAGCTAGGTTGACGGTTGCTGATAATCGGGCTTTGTTGGCAGAGTCTTTTACTGTGCGTGGGGATAAAAGTTCATCTACAAAAAATCTGCAAATTATAAGTTCTCAAAACAGTTCTCTAGCTGAAATTGAGATTAACAAACCTGTGCAAATCTCTGTTGAAAATCAAGAAAATCGTGATTTGCATATTGGCGTATTAATCTTTAGTCCTGATGGAGATATTGATATTTTGTTTCCTTTGAGTGATGGTAAAAATGCTGCACTTGTTTTGGCAGGGCAGACAATTCAAATCCCAAAGGAAGGAAAGCTGTCTTTTGGTAAACCTTTGGGGATTGTAGAGGTGTTGATTGTGGCGAGTACAGCACCAATTGAGAAAGCATTGAAACCATTACAGACATTGGTAATGGAACAAAGAAGCGAAAAAAGAAGTAGTGGTCAGGTGGCTGAGAAAGCTGAAGAGGCAATAGCCAGTTTACTAGATGATCTTGCTGGAGGAACTCGCAGTGAAACAAAAACAGATATTCGCCTGTTTGATACTCAACAGATGGCAGCTTTATCAATTACGTTTGAAATTGTTGAACAAAAAGCAACTTGAAACTGGCACTTCTAAATTTGTCTAATTACAATATTGATTAAGAGTAAAATCTTCAGTAATTACCTCAGTATTAAATGTAATGTCATTACGACTTAGATTAATTAGCTGGCTCACGTCGCCTCTGCTGCTGACATTGACTCCCTCTCTGTTGCCCATTCCCAGTTATCCTCTTTCCACTACTGCCCAAGCACAGACAAGTCAAGACCGGAAAACAGAAGCCAATAAGCTTTTAAAGCAAGGATTGCAGCAAGCACAACGTAGCCAATACCAGGAAGCAATCCAATCTTGGCAACGAGCATTAGTGATTTATCAAAAACTGAAAGACCGCAATGGGGTAGCTGCTTCCCTAAATAATCTGGGACTTGCTTACTATTACCTGGGGCAATACCTAAAGGCAATAGAGTTCCATCAGCAGTCTTTGGCTATTGAACAAGAAATCGGCGATTCTCCAGATGAGAGGCTTCGCCAACGCAATAGGGTAGCTGCTTCCCTGAATAATCTGGGACTTGCTTACAATAACCTTGGACAATACCCAAAAGCAATAGAGTTCTTTCAGCAGTCTTTAGCTATTTTTCGAGCAATCGGCGACCATAATGAGGAAGGCAAATCCCTGAATAATTTGGGTAGTACTTACCTAAACCTGGGACAATACCCAAAAGCAATAGAGTTCTTTCAGCAGTCTTTAGCTATTCGACAAAAAACCGACGACCGTAGTGGGGTAGCCAATTCCCTAATGGGTCTGGGAGTTGCTTACAATAACCTGGGGCAATACCCAAAGGCAATAGAGTTCCATCAGCAATCTTTAGTTATTTTTCGAGAACTCGGCGATCGCAATGGGGAAGCTAAATCCCTTGGTAATCTTGGCGGTGCTTACCTAAACTTGGGGCAATACTCAAAGGCAATAGAGTTCCATCAGCAATCTTTAGCTATTGCTAGAAAAATCGGTGATCGTAATGAGGAAGCTAAATCCCTTGGTAATCTTGGCAGTGCTTACGATTCCCTGGGGCAATACTCAAAGGCAATAGAGTTCCATCAGCAGTCTTTAGCTATTGCCAGAGAAATCGACAACCGTAATGGGGAAGCCGCTTCCCTAAATAATCTGGGCAGTGTTTACTATTCCCTGGGACAATACCCAAAGGCAATAGATTTCTTTCAGCAATCTCTTGCTATTAAACAAGAAATTGGCGACCGCAATGGGGAAGCTCGTTCCCTCGATAATCTGGGCAATGCTTACTCTAAACTGGGGCAATACCCAAAGGCAATAGAATTCTTTCAGCAGTCTTTAGCTATTTTTCGAGAAATCGGCGACATCAAAGGGGTAGCCAATTTCCTTAATACTCTGGGGATTGTTTACGATTCCTTGAGGCAATACCCAACGGCAATAGAGTTATATCAGCAGTCTTTGACTATTCAACAAAAAATCGGCGACCGCAATGGGGAAGGTCTTTCCCTCAATAATCTGGGACTTGCTTACAATAATCTGGGGCAATACCTAAAGGCAATGGATTTATATCAGCAATCTTTAGCCATTCTACGAGATATCGGCGACCGCAATAATGAAGGTCTTTCCCTCAATAACATCGGGCTGCTACTAGAAAAACAGCAGCAACCAGAATTAGCTATTGTCTTTTACAAGCAATCTGTGAATATCCGAGAAGATATCCGTCAACGCTTACAAAAGTTACCCCGTGAACAACAGGCATCCTACACCCAAACTGTAGCAGATAGTTATCGAAATCTAGCATCGCTGCTACTTCAAAAAAATCGGGTAATGGAAGCATTACAAGTTCTGGATTTGCTCAAAGTTCAAGAACTACAGGACTATGTTCGTAACGTACAAGGCAATGAAAGAACTATAAAGGGAATTGAACTATTCCCACAAGAACAAAAAATTATCCAAGATTACACAGCAATTCAAGCTCCAGCTATCCGTCTCGGTGCTGAATTAGCCGATCTCCGCAAATTGCAAACTCGCACTCCTACTCAACAGCAACGCATTCAGGAAATTGAGAAAATCCAGGCGCAAACTAACCAACAGATGAGTGAGTTTCTCAAAAGTCCTGCTGTGGTAGCTTTATCGCAACAAATACAACAAACCGCTCCACAACAAAATCTGACTTTATCTGCTTATAAAGACCTGCAAACCCGATTAAATCGGTTAGGAAAACGTATCGCCCTATTCTATACCTTGGTTTTAGACGATCGCTTGGAATTGGTATTACTACCCCCAGGTAAACCACCAATCCGTCGTTCTGTGGCAATCAAGCGGACGGAATTAGAAAAAATGATTCAAACTTTCCGTCAAGATTTACAAGATCCAAATTCTCAAGTTAAACAAACTGCCCAAAAGCTTTATAGCCAATTGATTCAGCCAATAGAAAGTGAACTCCAACAGGCAGATGTACAATCAATCATCTATGCACCTGACGGACAAATGCGTTATATTCCCTTGGCTGCACTTTACGATGGTAAACAATGGCTGACGGAACGCTATCAAATCAACTACCTCACCGCCCTTGCATTAACCAAACTTGAGCCTGAATCTACCAATGTTCCTCGTGTTTTGGCAGGAGCATTTACACAAGGTAACTATAGTGTTCAAGCAGCAGGGCAGACTTTCAATTTCCAAGGTTTGCGTTTTGCTAAGAAGGAAGTTGAGGGATTAGGTGCAGCAATTCCTAACACTACTAAACTGTTTGATAAAGCTTTTAACCGGGATGCCATTTTATCCCAAATTAAAAACTACAGCATTGTTCACATGGCAACTCATGCTGTTTTTGTCAAAGGTGCGCCGGAAAATTCTTTTATTCTCATGGGTGACGGTAATCGGATTAACCTCAAAGAAATTGAAGAGTGGAAGTTGCCCGATGTTACTTTGGTGGTATTGAGTGCCTGTCAAACTGCGTTGGGTGGAGATTTGGGTAATGGTTTGGAAATCTTGGGGTTTGGTTATCAACTCCAGCGTACAGGAGTGAGAGCTTCCATTGCTTCTCTCTGGGAAGTTAGTGATGGTGGTACTCAAACCCTCATGGATGCTTTATATGCTCGACTCAAATCTGGGAAAATGACTAAAGCTGAAGCCCTCCACGAGGCTCAGATTTCCTTGATTACAGGTAAAAATCAAAGCAGTGGTAAGACGAAGAGTAGTGTGAAACTTGAATCAGGAAATAGCGGACAAAATGCACCTATCTCTCGTAATCTCAGTCATCCTTATTATTGGTCTCCGTTTATTTTGATTGGTAATGGGTTGTAGAGTAGTCTAATTTATTATTTAAGAGGGGATTAAGTTTTTATCAGCATAAACGAGAAATAGGCGATTCCTACGGAGCGCTTCGCTATCGCCTATTCCTTAAGTCTTTCTCTAATCAACTTAACTATTGCGTTAAAATTCAATCACAGCCTCATATTTCTGAATTTAACCTATGATAAATTCTTTCAAACAATCCTCAACCTCCCTGGAAACGCTAATCAGTGAAATTGAAGCAACTCCTCAAGAATATTGGACGGAATTACTAGATACCCTACGCCAGTTTCGGAATAACATTGTCTTAACAAAATCACCCATTGTTAACCCAGAACAAGCCCAAAAAAACCAAGCAGCAATTGAGCTTTTAGACTCTTGGCTGAATGAGAATGAAGATGCTACTGAACATCAGCAAACCTGGGACTTTCTCAAAAATACCCTTGATGAAGATCGTTTATCCGATCGCCCTTTATTTCCATGAATCGCTTAATTTTATTAGATTCTGGTCCTCTAGGAATGGTGACAAATCCTCAAGCCAAAGGTCTTCCTCTAGCCTGTCAACAATGGTTAAAAAGACTTCTAGCACGGGGAGAAAGGTTTGCAATCCCGGAAATTGCAGATTATGAAGTACGTCGAGAACTACTGCGTGCGGGCTTACTAAAAAGTGTTCATCGCCTCGATAATTTAAAACAAACCCTGGAATATATTCCCATTCAGACAGAGACTATGGTATTAGCAGCAAAGCTTTGGGCAGAAGCGAGACAAACAGGACAACCTACAGCCGACGCAAAAGCCTTAGATGGAGATATTATTCTTTCTGCTCAGGCTCGTCTTCTTACTAATGAAACCACAGAAGTAATCGTTGCAACTACAAATGTTGGTCATTTAAGCAGATTTATTACGGCTTATGATTGGCAGCTTATTGATTAACAAAATTATGGGGTGGGTGAAGTGGCAATGGGTTGTAAAGTGGTGTTGTAAATTGTTGTGTTAATGCTTACTTGGATCTCAAATGGAAAATATTAATCTGGAACAGGCAATCCAACAATATAATACTGCGCTGACTGAGCTTGAGAATTTAGTTCAAAGTCCTTCTCCTGCTCAAATTCTCGAAGTTTTGATTGCGCGAGATCGGGTTAGTTCGGTTTTGGAAATGCTTGCTAATTCTGTAAATTCTCCTCCTTTATCTGCTCAAAGTTTGGAAGAAATCAGCAAAATTGATACCAGGTTAAAAGCAAAGACTCAGGCGATCGCACTCTTTACTGAATCTACCAGTTTTCGTGCTAGTTTTCACCCCAAGGAACAGGCGTGGTGGTGGTTTCTGGAAGCTCCTAAGACCGCATGGAGCGATAGATTTGATTGGCTCTGTAGCGGGGTTTCTGTTACCTGTTTAACCGTTTCCTTGGGCTTGATTGGTGATATTTCCCCTCGCTTTTTGACTGGTGTACCTGATGCCTTTGGTGCTGTGACAGTCAGTACCCAAAGTATTCTTACTCTCCTTGTTGCTGGTGGCGCACTCACAAAAATTGGTCAGGAATCTCTCAAAAGCTTACTCAAAGCCATTAATATTCCTGAAAAATATTGGCATGAATTAGGTGCAGTTACTTCTTTTTTGGTAGTTTTAGGTTTGTTTGGTTTTCGCCAATTTTTACCTCAAATTGCCACAAATTTTTATACTAATCCAGGGATGGAAAGCCGTAAAAAAGGTGATTGGAGTAGTGCTGAAGAACAGTTTAATAGAGCTATTAAATTAAATGCTGATGATGCTCAGGCACATTTTCAATTGGGCAATCTTTACGAGGATATGCAAATGATTGAAAAGGCTCGTCCAGAATATCAATTAGCTATTCAAGGAGGAATTATTGGTGCAACTAATAATTTAGCAAGGCTGAATATTTTTAAAAAAGATTATTCCGGGGCAGTTTCCTTACTTCTCAAAACTTTAGATAGAGATAAGAAAGAGCCTTTAGACTCAAAAATAAAACATACTGTTCTCAAAAATTTAGGTTGGGCGCGACTGATGCAAAAAAACTACCCAGATGCAGAAGCTAAGTTATTAGAAGCTATTGATTTACAATCTACTCTCAAGTTAGAAAAGTATGATATTGCTGATGTTTATTGTCTTCTAGCCCAAGTCATGGAAGCCCAAGGTGATAAAAAAGAAGCATTGCTAAAGTGGAAAACTTGCAACCAGTATGCCAATATTACCATTCCCGAACAGGATGAATGGGCAACAATGGCTGGAAAGCGTTTGAAACCCAAGGAGACTCGTAAATGATCAAATTCACAGCTATCACATTGGCCTTGGCAGTGATCACATTTCCTTTTGCTGTTAAGGCTCAAACTGCTAAAATTTATTCTATTTCCGGCACGGGTAAGGTGAGAATACAGCGAGAAAAACGTACAGATTGGATTCCTGTTCGTCCAGCTACTGACCTATATCAAGGTGATCAAATATTACCGGACAGAGGAGTTAAAGTTTATGTGCGGTGTCCTGATTGGAGTAAACCTGTCCTTGTCAAAGCCGGAGTACCATCAGGTATGGGTTCAATTTGTCTTAGCTGGGTAAATCGAGATTATAAAGGTTCTCAAGCTGAGGGAACAATTGGCGGAATTGATGCTACTATTCCCTATTTGATTACTCCTCGTCATAGTCTCTTACTCAGTCATACTCCCTTAATTCGTTGGCATCAAGTTTCTGGAGTGACAGAATACACCATTGAAGTAACAGGTGCAACAGGCTTAATGTGGAAGACTAAAACCAAGGAAACTCAGCTTATTTATGCTGGTAAACCTTTGGCTGCGGGCGTTCCCTACTCTATCATCATCCGCACCAATACCGGAAAATCCTCTCAGGACGATAATTACAATTCTGAGCAAAAAACTACCAATTTGGAATTTAGAATCCTGCGTAAACCTGAAGCCGAAGTAGTAAAATCAGCAACTGCAAAAATTGCTTCCAGTTCTCTAAATAACGAAGCAGACGCTTTAACGCTGACAAATTTTTATAGTAACTACGTTTTACCCCAATCTGTGATTCAAGCCTATCAACTACCAGATAATACATTTGAGACTTATAGCTTAACTGGTGATGCGATCGCAATTTTAGAATCTTTAGTACAAAAAGGAAAACAGTCTGTTCTCATTTATCGTACTTTGGGCGATCTCTATTGGCAAACTGGACTTGTCCGCCTTGCGGAAACCAATTATTTAAAAGCGATTGATTTAGTTCAGGGACTAGAAGATATGGAAGATTGGACACTATCTCAGTATAATTTAGGACAAGTCTATGCTGCGATAGATGACTACAAGAAAGCATTGGAACATTTTAACCAAGCTAGAGTAGGTTATATCTTTTTGGGAGATAACGGACGTGCAGAGGTTCTTCAACGCCAAATGAAAAGAATCAATAAAACCTCAGCTAATTCACAAGAGGTAAAAAATTAGACCTGTCTTTACGGCGATTTTCGGATAAATGAACCATATTTTTTGTTTCCCGCTCCAGGTTTCCCGTGCAGGTATAAAGAGCTATCAGTAATTCAGTTTAGTTAACTATATCTTTGGGTTTGAAGATTTACCCGCTGGTGTAGGAGTCACCTGAGTTCGACTTCAACGATACAGTTTTCTCCTTTGGTTTTTAGAGATTTTAATCCCTGAATAACCTATCACAAGAGCGATCTTTAATCCTGTGAGTTATTCAGATCCCCGACTTCTCTAAGAAGTCGGATATCTAAGCAATAATTAATCACATCCTGTAAATCCTCATATAGCTTGCGCCACGCTCCGCTATCAGACAAATTCCCACAGCGATCGCACACCTTTGGCATTTAGGTAGTAACTGGAATTGGCTATTTATACATTAAAAACTTTTCAAACATCCTCTTAGCCATACTTCTAGTACATCACGGCGTAAATAAAGCAACCATATTCAATCGCCAAAAAGCCTACTGTATATTAGTTTTGACTTTTGACTTTTGACTTTTGACTTCCGCCCTGCGGTACTAGCCCTCACAGATAACTTTTTCAGCAAGCCCTAAATATTAAACACTAAAATCATTCCCATCTTGATTTACAACTAATCTTAAAATTGATAAACCTAAGATAATTAAAAATAGCACTAAACCAATTGTACAAGCATAGCTAATTTCTAAATTACCAAATGCTTGTTCATACAAATAATAAACAATTGTCTTAGAACTATTCAGGGGTCCACCTTGGGTCATAATATAAACTTCTTCAAAAACTTTAGTTGCCGAAATCGCCGAAATTACAGCCACTAAAGCTAAATAAGGTTTCATTAGTGGTAGGGTAATATCCCAATGTTTACGAATATC
>Ga0209617_10001101_pt1 | contig 12529 bp, 10 predicted proteins | sample LakEriepJuly2011_2_FD_187459 | JGI IMG/M metagenome (GOLD analysis project Ga0209617, IMG submission 187459) | Freshwater microbial communities from dead zone in Lake Erie, Canada - CCB epilimnion July 2011 (SPAdes) (version 2) | ecosystem: Environmental > Aquatic > Freshwater > Lentic >... | reverse complement strand
GGCGGGATTGAAGCAGCCGCCGGCCAATTCATCATCATGGCAGATTCCGATGATTCTTATGACTTTTCTAAACTGCGTCCGTTTGTCGAAAAATTACAAGCCGGCTACGAACTTGTCATGGGATGCCGGATGCCTTGGGGAGGCGGCACCGTGCTCCCAGGAGCGATGCCCTGGAAACACTTTTGGATTGGAAACCCAGCTTTAACTTTTATTGGCAAGATGTTCTTTCATTCCCCATGCAATGATTTCCACTGCGGCCTACGTGGTTTCACCAAGGCCGCTTACCTGGAAATGGATCTCCGTACAACTGGGATGGAGCTCGCCTCCGAAATGGTGATTAAGGCGACTTTACAAAACATGAAGATCACCGAAGTTCCGATCACCCTCCATCCCGACGGACGATCCCGCCCTCCACACCTCCGCAGTTGGCGGGACGGTTGGCGGCACCTTCGCTTTATGCTTCTTTTTTCACCAGATTGGATTTTCTTTCTTCCTGCGAGCCTAGGGTTTTTCGGGGCCCTCGCTGGAATTACTCTAGGATATTTTGGCTCCGTTAGCCTATTGGGCGCCCGCCTTACAGCTGGAACGCAGATTGTGAGTTTGTTTTTATTCTTAATTTCGTATATGTGTGTGTCTGCTTGGTTTTTGGCAAAGCTCTACGGTCAGTCAGCTGGTCTTTTTCGCACCCACGGCTTGATTAATCTCTTTATTCCTTTTTTTACGCTGGAAAAAGGGCTTTTTCTTGGCCTTAGTTTTATCGGTTTCGGATTGGCTGTTTTTATCACCTCGTTTTGGAAATGGTTTCAAGCTGGCTTTGGGGCTGTCCCTATCGCGCCTAATGTTAGTGCTATTGCCATGGCAATGACTTTCATCGCCGCTGGAATCAATACGCTTCTGACCAGCTTTTCAGCAGGCATTATTACCCTGCCCCGAAGCAAGACAAGCAGTACGTTATTACAACCTCCGGAAAACAAATAAATTGTTAATTCCTAATTGGAAACTTTGATGTCTCTCTAATTTAAAAAGGCCGTTCTTTTCAAAAATATCCGGGGTTTCTTTCGCTTCAAAACCGTAGTGCTCCTCCAGTGACATTCCATCAACTAACCGAAGAAAAGATAGCGCAACCAAGAAAAAATCCACTAACGGCCCCGGAACAGAAAGGATCACTCTTCCTCCTCTTTTTAAATAACCGTGGCAGGCAAAAACAAACTCTGCGTGTTGCGATCTCGGAATATGCTCAAAAACTGCTAGGGCGGTGATCACATCCCAGTCCTTTATTTTTGGCGCCGCCTCGGGAAAAAATCCAGGCATCAAAATGTATTTCTCATTGTGAGTCGGGCTCTTCAGCAGGGGTTCGATCCCGCAACCCTCGGCCAACTCACTCCCGAGCCGCTTAAATAACTCCCCTTCGTGCGCCCCTATATCCAATACCCGGGCATTTTTCGGAATATGCTGTATCGCCACTCGCTGTCTCCAGCCTTGTAAAAATCGATCTACTGTCTTCATTTTTTTCGGTCGCTTTTTTGCTTAGCCTCGTAGTCGTAATCTAGCTCGCACTGAGGAAAATGGCGATTCTGGCTTTTTCAAAGTATTTAAACTGCACACGGCAGACTGGTTCTACCTAGGAGTGTTTCTAGGTTCTCTCTTATTTGTGTGGAGCTCCCAAGGATGAAAAACAGAGAAAAGTGCCCCCCCAGTCTGTTGACCGCCAGAATAAAACCACGCAAAACAAGTGAGTGATTACCATTCAAAACAGTGCCCCAAACACTTCCGCGGCGCACAATCTTTTGTTTAGACGGCATCGTCGTTAAAGAATTTCCCTGCCTCAATTTTTTTTGCTCCAATTCCTCGTTTTCTTCTTAGAATTCAGCATTCGCCCCTATCTCGGAGATATGTTAAGAGGAACCGTGAATTTGCAAGGTCTTACCCTACAGAAAATAACCGCATTCGGAATTTTCCTGGGTGGGTGTGCGCTAGCTATTTATGCCGCCACAGAGACGGTCGCAGGTAATACACGTACCCTCATCCTTATATTTGCAGCCATCTGCGGCGGTATCTTCATTATAAACTTAAAGGAAAACTTCTGGCTTATTCTCCCCGTTGGCCTCTCTCTCAGCCTCCCCACCATCCCCCTCGGCTCTCGCCAAATCAGCTCCCAAGAGTTAGCCATCATGCTGGCCACACTCCTTTTTATTCTTCGCATTGCCATGCATAACCAGCCTATCAAACTCCGCCCCATCTGGTCTTGGCCTATCTTTTTCTACCTAGCCTGTCTGGCTCTCAGCTACACCCTTCACCCCGTCGGCCTTTGGGCCTTCGGCTCTAACACCGGTGGGGCCCGCTTCTACGTCCAGATCGCGCTGGCTTTTTTTGCTTTTCTGATTCTCAGCAGCATTGTCCCCAAGGAGCGCCATCTCAAGTTCATCCTTGTTGCCTGCCTTATCGGCAATCTTATCACTGCAGGCTGGCAAGTCCTGTGCTACTTCTTGTTCCCAGCCTTTACCTGGCTCACCACCGCTCCAACCGCCTTTGCCGAGGAGGAAAGCTTCTATTCTTGGCATCAGGCTCTTTCTCAAGTCTCTCTCCCTGTTTACACCTTCATTTTAGTCAGCATGCCCTTCCAGCGCCTCTTTTCTGTAAAAAACCTTTTCTGGTCAATCCCCTGTTTGATCGCCTGCCTAATTGTCACCGCACTCAGTGGCAAACGCGCCGCAATGGCCATGATGTTTCTATTCCCATTAATCATCGCGCTAGCCCGTAAAGAGTACTTATTTCTACTATTGGGAGGGTTTGTGGCCACTGTGCTTGTATCTGTAGCCGTGCTGGGACAGGGACGTCTTTTCGTGCTACCTCTCGCCGCTCAAAGGACACTGGTCAACCTCCCCGGGCAATGGGATGCCCGTGTTTTGGCCAGCACCACTGGGCTCGACAAAGAAGAGGCGGACGTTTTCCGCTCTATGATGAAGAAAAAAGCTTGGGAAATCATCAAGGAGCAGCCCTTAACGGGGAAAGGGCTTTCTATTAATCTCAAAGACATGGTGGCCTTAATTCAAACCGACCAAGGTACAGAAAAAAAGGCGATGGCCGCACTGGCCGCGGGCAGCTCTTGGCACCACAAGTGGTTAGGTATTTCCGCCGATATCGGTGTTCCAGCCGCCATCTTCTACGGATTCTTCAGCCTCCAGTTGCTGATTCTATACGCGCTTCTAATTGTGCGAACCCGCGGCCAAGGATGGTACTACGCCTTCTCTCTCTTCCAGTTTTGTTTTGTAGTAAGATTTATCCTTCTTTCTACCACCGGTGGGCACACCGCAGAAAGTCCTTTGGAGGAGTGGTGGATCTATGGCCTCGGGCTTGCAATTCTGCATTCATTGCCCAATTCCCCATCGAAGTCCGTGCCTCCTGGTTCTGAGACACCCCCTTCGCGAAGATTTGCCCATAGCCCCGACTCACAAGCTCTTGCGAGTAACCACTAAATCGCGTTTTTCCCTAGACCAATGATATCTTTTTATTTTTCACAATGAATCGAACTCAGCGGTTTTCCCGTTCGATCTTCTCAGGATATGCTTGCACTTTCGTCGTCGCAGCCTGCTCTTTCGCCAGCATTTATCTCTCCTTGCACTTTCTTTCTGTTCCCCAATTCGGTTTATGGGCCTTGGTTTTTCAGATTAATGGTTATTTGCTACTTACGGATTTTGGCATGTCGAATGCCGTCGGCCGATTTTTGATGGACTGGAAAGATCAAAGACCTTCAAAACAGTATGGGGAAACCTTTATCGCGGGTTTGCTCATTCTTTTTTTTCAAGCTGCCATACTTTTTTCATTATCCATTGGCGTTGTTTTTTGGGCGCCCGGGCTTCTTAAAATTCCCCATGAACTTATTCCCTCCTTTCGTTTCCTGGTTTTCGGACAGGCTCTTATCTCTGCAGTTTTTTTCCCTTTCCGCGTCTTTTCTTTCGCGCTCGTTGCCTACGGCCGATTCGACTGGATCAACACAGGCGCCGCAATGGGGCAGTTAGCATCCCTCGGGGCATTCGCTTGGGGCCTCAAACATGGATGGAATCTTCCCAGCTATCTTTTCGGCTCCCTCATGGATGCTATTTCGACCACTTTGGTCATTATTGTCGCCAATCACCGACTCCATCTTTTCCCTAAAGCGAAAGAGATGATTCGACCGGGATGGGACTATTTATTCATGATTTTCCGTTACGGAAGGGATATGTTTCTTATTCTTTTTGGCAATCGTATTTTGTTTGCTAGTCAGGCGATTATTCTTGCGCGGTTTGCTGGGCTTGAAGCTGTTGCGGCATGGGCTGTTGGCTCAAAGATGTTTTTCTTCTGCAGAGATTTTTCAAATCAGATCGCTCAAGCTTCTGGCCCTCTGCTAATCGAGATTTATGCAAAGGGAAATTTTATCCTCGCATCAAAAAAGCTCCAGGATCTGGCCCTACTTTCTGGCTCTTTCGCGACAGTTTTGGGATCTTCTTTGATCCTTGGGAACAGATCGTTTGTCTCTTTATGGACAAAAGGCTTAATTCAATGGGAAACTCCATCAGACGTCGTCTTGGCCTTCATTCTTATGATTACCTGCCTTTTTGCAGCCTTATGTCATGTGACTGGCATGACAAAGGACCTTACTATAATTCGCTGGGTAGGGCTCAAAGAGAGCCTGCTTTTCCTGCTTTTCGCATGCTTCCTCGTTAGATTACTAGGTATTTTTGGCATGGTTTTGGCTCATTTTTCTGCCGCCTGCCTAATCTCAGTTCCTTTTTTATTTTCTTCTGTTCAGAAATTCAACCAGAGGCATAACTCCGCAATACGCATTGCCCCCTCAGCATTTATCCGGTGGGCCTTGGTCCTGTTCTCGTCCTATTTTCTTTCTTCTATTTTTACCCAAAAGCTGAATTTTCAGTTTCTCTCAATTGCTTTTGTTTTATTGATGTGCCTTTTTGTCTTTTTGTTGGCTCCCTTGCACTGGGAGATTGTGCGCCCATTTTTCAAAAGCAGGCTCCACCTCTTGCCCAAGTCCTTCCAGCGACTTTTTTAGCTTTTTAACTTTTAAGGCTTTTATCGTTTACTAAATATTCCTTTTTTTATACGCCCAGAACTTGTAAGTGAATCACAATATAATATCTTTTGTCATTTCGGGGCTGCGTAATTTGAATTCCGCAATCTCTTTAAGCTGACATAATGTTTTCTGTGAGAAATCTCATGATGCGCTTGATCGGCAACGTTTCCACGATGCCAGAGCTTCCCTCTCCTTTTGCAGAAACGGCTCTTTCTTATATTGATGTTGGGGCGCGGGGCGGCCCGCCCACCCAATGGTTGAAACTTTCTCGTCAAATGAAATACCTTTGCTTTGAGCCAGATACATCCGAAGCCGAAGCACTTCGGCTCAACTTTGCCCAAAATCCTCAAATCCATGCACTTGTTTCCCATTGTGCTCTGGGTGCCACGAGCGGTTCTGCCACACTTTACCTAACCCATTCACGTCCTTGTAGCTCGCTTCTTAAGCCTAACGCAGCCCTGCTCGATATGTTTGCCCATCGGGGCCTCTTTGAAGTGGAAAAGGAGCTTTCAATTCCAATTGTTTCTTTAGATGCTGAATTAAAGAGACTCGGTTCCTTCGGTGATTTTATCAAAGCAGATGTTCAGGGGTACGAGTTAGAAGTCCTTCGTGGAGGGGTCGAAGCTGTATCCCAATCGATCGGTTGTGAGCTCGAAGTATCCTTCATCGAGATTTACAAAAATCAGCCCCTCTTTGCAGATATCGACCAGTGGATGCGCTCTAAAGGTTACTTTCTGGCAGACCTAGAAAGATTCTGGTGGCACCGTGCAACCGCACCTGTCGAAATCCAGCGGCGTGGCACCCTGGCTTATGGAAACGCCGTCTACTTAAAGAATGAAATTTTTCAACCGCAGGACCGCACAGTAGGCATCAAAAGCGCCATTATATGTGTTGCAACAGGGCTTAATGAATTGGCCTATGAAATAGTGCTGCAAGGCCACTTGCATCGTCTCTTTTCTCGGGCGGAAATGGTAAGCTTTCAATCTTGGTTGGAACGCCACGCAAAACCTAATGCTTTCTGGCATCACCTATCCTCTTCATTAACCCATCTTCCTGGGAGACAAACTATCGGTCGATGGTTTGGCCTCTGGAGTCGAGCCTTGCACGGAGAATCCCACACCGGCTCAGATGCAGATAGCTGGGCTCGTCGAACTTCTTGGTAGCATAGAATAAAACTTTGCTTCAGATTGCATGGATGATTTTTATGCGCGCCCCTGTGGATCGCTCTGGCCTGGATTCTTTTGGCCCAAAGACTGCTCAAGCACTTGTGAAGCAGGGAATTGCCGCCTCTTTTAGCAACCTTTGGCCCGCTAGTATTTATTGGCTGCTCAATTCAGGGCGACTTCCCTACGGCAGAACCATCTTTCGTAATATTTTTGCTAGTTTTTTAGCTGTTGCTTCCCTTCGAAAAGCTAAAGGCGGTGATCTCGCGTGGATTCTCTCATTTTGTTCCCCTTATTCTTTATCCCCTTTGGCGGAAGCTCGGTTTAAATCGCGCGGCTTACGTTACGTGTTTCATATCATGGATGATTGGTTTGACTTTGATAATCTTCGCCAAGGCACTATCCAGCGATGCCAATTGGCAAATTTGGTTGGTGTCCCGACGCCATACCTTCGCAACCGGGTGCTTGAATTTGTGCCTGAGGCCAGAGTAGCCGTGTTCGAGGAGCCGATTGATCTTGAAAGACTTAAAAGCTCATCAGTTTGTGGCTTGGCAGAAAAACCTGTAATTCTCTGGTGTGGAAATCCATTTAATCTGGAACATGCAGAAATGCTTTTAGGAGTTCTTCGACAAGTTCATCGCGTCACCCCCTTTGTTTTTCGAATGATCTGCGGCCAAAAACCGCCCCAATGTTTTTTCGAAGGTCTAACGACAGAATGGCTGCCTTTCTGCCATGAAAATGAGGCCTCATTAATCGCGGGAAGCTGGCTTGGTATAGCGCCCATGCCTGATTCGGGCCATAACCGGTGCAAGGGGGCCTATAAAGTAAAAACCTACCTTGCTGCTGGCCTGCCGGTGGTGGCGTCGCCTATTGGATTTCAGAGGGACCTGCTTGAGGAAGGAAATGGCGTGGGTCTCCTGCCTACCTCTACTCGCGAGTGGTCCGAGGCAATACTCTCACTGATTCAAAATCGAGCGAAGGCAATAGAAATGGGAAAAAGGGCAGAATTGTATGCGCGCGCTCGTTTTAGCTATGACTCAGTCGGGGCAAGTTGGGCTAACATTCTTAGAGCTCATGACCTAATCACTTTTGCAAAGGGGTAATAGTTATATGTGCGGACTCTTTGGTGCGCTTTTTCATCAATGCAATGCTACGGAGGTCGGTCAGGCACTAAAGACTATGCATCACCGTGGTCCAGATTACCAATCAAGTTGGAGTAATCAAAATAAAACAATATCACTAGGCCATACCCGCCTTGCTATAATCGACCTTTCGGAAGCTGGGCAGCAACCCATGGAGGACCCCACCAGCGGCAACGTGATTGTCTTCAATGGCGAAATCTATAACCACCGCGAGATTCGTCAGCAACTTGTATCCCTAGGAGTTTGCTTTCGAGGAACCAGCGACACGGAAACTCTTTTAATGGCATTAGGAATCTGGGGGGAAGAAATTATCACCAGGCTACGTGGTATGTTTGCCTTTGCCATGTACCACAAGGCTTCCGATACCGTAGTGCTGGGACGCGACCGCTTGGGCATTAAGCCCCTTTATATCGGTTGGAGAAAACAGGGAGGCCTCCTTTTCTCCTCTGAAGTACGTCCGATGCTGCATTGGACAGGAGCAGAAATCTCTCCAGAGGGTGTGTCCTCCTTTCTCCAGCGTGGTTACTGTTCCCATGGTCAGCTTCTTTATAAGAATATAAGCGAGTTTCCTGCGGGTTGTTGGGCTCGGCTACGAAGCGGGAGTTCTTTTTTTGAGCCTGTTCGTTTTTGGCCTATAGCCATGGAACCCCCTCAATCGCAAAACCCCATCCCCCATGACCCCCCAGAGAAGCCCGCCCTACGGATCCGCGCTTTGCTGGAAAATGCCGTCCAATCCCACATGCTTTCCGATGTCCCGGTGGCGTGTTTCCTTAGTGGCGGTATGGACTCATCGATTCTTGCCTCCATGGCCGCGCGTGCAACTCCAACCGAAAAACTCACAACTTTCTCCGTCGGTTTTGCAGAGTCTAGCTACGATGAAAGTCTGTATGCAGAAGAGGTTGCCCAACATATTGGTACGACCCACCACCACATCGAACTATTTGAAGGGGAAAAACTCGAGATGGTTAAGAGTGCGATTGGAGCCATGGATCTTCCCTCCATCGACGGGATTAACACCTACCTTGTCAGCCGCGAGGCTTCCCGGGCCGGGTTTAAAGTAGTGCTGTCGGGCTTGGGCGCAGACGAAATCTTCGGCGGTTATCCCATTTTCAGGGATTTCTCCAAGATTCGGATGCTCAGCGCCATCCCAAAATGGGCACGGCGGGTGGGCACTCTTTTTCGGCCTGGGTTTCAACTCTTGACCGATATTCCTGAGGAGAAGACTGGCCAAGCCCTTGCCTGGTGGTGGCGCCGTGTCTGGACTGGCTACGACCTGCAAAAACTAGGCATGGATGTGCCCCTTTTTGAATCCGAAATCTCCCCTCCGCTCAGGGATTCAATGGCCGAAATTAGTTGGGGTGAAATTTCCTGTTATCTAAGGGATATGCTCCTCAGGGACTCCGACTGTATGAGCATGGCTCACTCCCTAGAACTGAGGGTCCCATTTTTAGATACCCCGCTCGTCGAGGAAGTTTTGGCCCTTCCTTCTGCGGACAAGTTTGACCCAAGATTCCCCAAAAGCCTTCTTCTGAACGCCACCAAAGACCTTTTGCCAGAAAAATCATGGAATCGGCCGAAAATGGGATTCTCTTTTCCCATGGATTCATGGATGCGCCGGCCCCTTCGAGATTTTTGCCGACAAGGGCTAGAACTTTCTAAAGGACATCTTGCCCTCGATCTTCGCCAGACGGAAGTCATATGGCAGAAATGGGAAAATAAAAAGTTTATTTGGCCCAAACTTTGGGCCTTGGTCGTATTAGGGCACTATTTAGATTCCAAGGGTGACGCATGATTAGCGCCTTAAGAGACTCCGCTACGACATGGCTACTTAGTCGCCCCTCTTCGCAGCCAATCAATCAGGCTTCCTTAAGGGGACTTACTGCTCTTTCAATTTTCTTGTTTTTGGCGATAATTTTTTTGTCCGTTGTTCAGTATAATTCCCTCGCAAATTTAGCTAAGCTTTCGAATAACCGTGAACAGTTCCTCTTGCATTACTCTAGTTTAACCCTTGAGATGGAGACCAATCTTTACAAAGCCCATCGCTCTACGCTCGCTGCACTTTTATCAACTAGCGATGCCGAGATTGAGCAGGAAGCCGAGAACCAATCAACTTGGTTGGAACGGTATCGGATTGCGTCTGAATCTTTAAATACCTTATTTCAGTCTCCACCTCAGCATCAATCCCCCCCCATGCGGTACACTCGGGCCTTTGATAATTATAAATTGTGCTCAGATGAGATGATCCAAATTTTAAAGGCTGGAAAACGTAAAGAGGCGCTGGAGTTTCGGAATGCGATAGTAAAGTCCTCTTTTGATGAATGGAAGGAGCAGCACGATCTCCTATTAATGACTTTGCTCAGTCAGAGCAAAATGATGAATAGGAATTTTGCCTCGGAGACTCTTTTTCTTCAACGAGTCACAATAATTCTTTTATTGTTTCCCGTAGCGGCAGTCGGGCTTTCATTGGTTGCCCTTCTAAGTGTCCTTCGAATTAGGCTAACTTTTGGGAGGAGTTTTCCATCTCGGGATCTCTGGACTCGTTGATCCTTTTGCTACCTCAAGAAAGCCACCTGCCGATTGCCTTCGACCTCATGATACACCTTTAAGTGTCCTCGGGCTACTACCTCGGGCCCCATGCGAGCTAAAATAGTGGTGCGGGCTTTTGTAGCTTCCGAGAGAACCAGAGACTCAAATACTTTACTTAAAACGGTACGCGCTAGCTGTTTCGGATCTTTTTGCGCTACACAACAACCAAAACCCGCGGCCTTCACATTCTCGGCCATTGCGGTTTGTTCGGTGACTATCGGCCAGGTTCCAACTATAATTCCCTCAATGACCTGGTTTCCAAACATCTCCTCAAGGGATGGGGCAACTAGGACAGGAATAGTGGAAAGCTCTTGTGCCAATTGTGTCGCTTGGATCGTTTGATGCAGGATGAGCCGATTCCCTAGTAAATCACCTAAGGCCTGCTTTTCTCGGCCCTCGTAGGAGTCCGCGAGTGCATCGGGCCGGTCGCCAAAGATATGCAGATGGATTTTGAAAAATGAGTCAGGGTATTCGCTTCGAATAATTTCTAGAGCTTGGCGTAGGATATGTACCCCTTTGTGCTCTACCATAGTTCCAACAAAGACTAGATCCCCCATTCTTCGTGGCCGATCAATCGGAATTTCCAGCAACCTCGGATCAAATGTATTAGGGATCTCATGTAAACAGAGATGCGGAAACTTCTTCTTTAGCTCATTCTTTACATACGAACTTTTTGCTATGACGTGTTTTGCCCTTCGTAAGGCCAACCACTCCGTTCCCTGCACCACTCGTCCTCGACTAAAAAGCCCTGGCGGCAGTTCTCTGTTAATATTAAAGTAACATCCTTGGACTGTGAGTGCGCAAGGGAGGCCCGTCGCCTGCGCCGCCAAAGCGTAGGCATCCTCTGTTCCGTGAGCATGAACTAGGTCGGGTTTTAGTTTCCGCACATAGGCAGAAATTCGGCGTGCATCAAAATAGAAGAGGGTCGTTGATCGAAAACGATCCGGTGCCGCTAAATAGTGGACCATGATACCCTCTACCTCTTCTTGATAATCAACTTTGGCTCCAGGAATTTGGACAACCAAGATGGGCTGAATTTTGGTGTGGGCTTTCTGCGCTAACGCTAAATTCAAAACCCAGCGCCCAGGATGCGTCTGAATCTTGCCATAATCTGGATGACCTGCCGGCAACGGTAAATTACATAGGTGAACGACCTTCATTTGCCCTTGGGCTGGATCACCCAGCGGTAGGTTGGTTTTTCTACAACGAAGCCTTCTCGCTCCTGAGGTGATGCCACAGTGTAGATGCAGTACCTGTGAGGCCGAATCCAGTAGGCACCCCCGAAAAATCTTTTAAGGCGATACACGACCAAAATCAGCCACCCTCCCATCCTCACCCATCTAGAAGCACGCTCCCCTAGGCGCTTTCTTTCCACCCCCGCCTTGTCTTGCAGGCTTAGGTTCGACCCTGTTTCTGTAAACACACTCAAGGGTTGACGCAGAACCCCCATCTTCAATCTCTGATCTAGCAAATCCAAAATCCAAACCGCATCTCCCACCACCTTCCACTGCCTCTCAAAGAAAAGCCCCCGCTCTACCACTGCACTACGGCGAAAAAAGGTAGAGCTGGTAAAGATCGAAAGATTTCCCGAGACCAGCGTGTGAAGTCTCGTCGGCTTCATCACCTTGCGGTCGCACACATAACTCCCATCAGGCCGTACTACAATCGCTGCCCCAAATAACACCTCCATCTTCCGCTGGTCTTCAAACTCCACCTTCACCCTACCCAGGGTTCCAGACAAGTACTGCTCATCGCAATTCAAGTAAGCACAAACCTCCCCAGTCGCCTTTTGCAGCCCCCTGTTGATCGCGTCGTACATCCCCTCATCCTTCTCCTTGAAAATTCGTAGTGTGTAGCCGTGGGCTGTGCGAATGTGTAAAAGTTCGAATGTTTGAAGGTTCGATACCCGCTCTCCCCCATATCTTCCCAAAAGCTGTTCGGCCATCTTCTCCGCAAACCCTTCGATCCCAGGACTCCCCGCATCCTGCACAATATGCTCCACCGTCACCCCCGTCTGATCTGCGATGGAGCTGATACAGCACCCAAGATAATCGAGTTGCTTGAAGCTTGGGGTGACGATGGAAAATCTCATCTTTTTCTCAGAATAAAAGCTGCCTGAGTAGGAAGCGAGCCCGTCAAGGTCCCATAGATCCGGCCCAGCCTTGCCCACACTCTAGGACCTAAAAGGAATGCCAGTAAGCCCGATCCAAGACTGATTCCTTGGGCCACAATATGCCAAGCACCTGCATCGTACGTAAAAATTGGCTGGAGCCAGTAAAGCCATGGATCCGCCTCCATATACTTTTCCACCACCACTGCGCTCCCTTTCGCCCACCTCTGAACAGCCTCCTCATTCACCTTCTGTACGTGGTGCGGATTCTCCGCTCGCTCATGGATTGGAACGAGTCCCACAATCCGACCTGTGGGGCTCAGGCACTCCCCTAGCACCTTCAAGAGCTTTTCTGGCTCTGGCAGATGCTCCAAAACATGACTGCAAATAATCAAATCGTATTTCTGCTTCAGGAGTCGGTGTTCCGTCCACCTCTCCAGCTCAATCGGAGCCAAATCCA
>Ga0209617_10001100_pt1 | contig 12531 bp, 13 predicted proteins | sample LakEriepJuly2011_2_FD_187459 | JGI IMG/M metagenome (GOLD analysis project Ga0209617, IMG submission 187459) | Freshwater microbial communities from dead zone in Lake Erie, Canada - CCB epilimnion July 2011 (SPAdes) (version 2) | ecosystem: Environmental > Aquatic > Freshwater > Lentic >... | reverse complement strand
TCTTGATTTTCGGGCTGTTTAAAAACGTAGGAGTAACCACCGTCGTCTTGACGGGTAAAGAAGTCGGGCGCTGTTTCGCGGCAGAGATCACAATCGATACATTGTGTGTCTACATAGAATTTCCCAGTAACACTCTCGGGATGTTTGTCTTTTTTATCAGCCATGATTCTTGGAAAAGTGAACAGTGGGGTGAGTCTGTCAAGATTCCGTGGTTAATTATCGCTCCTAAAGATTAAATTCCTAGAATGTGCGTTGACCCTTTTACGTTAATAAAGGTATTTATAATCATTCTCTCCGATGCCCGAAAACACCGATAAATCCGACCAGAGCAGATACGCCTCTCGCGGGGTGTCGGCCTCCAAGGCAGACGTGCATGCAGCGGTGGATAAGCTCGATCGAGGTCTTTTTCCCGGGGCCTTCTGCAAAATCACCCCCGATTATTTAACCGGCGACCCATCGCGCTGTGTGGTTACTCACTCCGATGGATCGGGCACCAAGGTCATCCTCGCCTACCTCTGGTGGAAAGAAACCGGCGACGCTAAAGTTTTTCGAGGCATCGCCCAAGACAGTATCATCATGAATATCGATGACCTCCTTTGCGTGGGTGCGACGAAAAAAATCATTCTTTCTTCGACGTTAAATCGGAATGCCAAAAGAATTCCCGGAGAAATTATTGCGGAACTCATTCATGGAACGGAAGAAATTTTAGCTCAGCTGCGCGATCACGGATTAGAAATTTATTCAGGCGGCGGAGAAACCGCCGACATGGGCGACTCCACTCCCACCATCACCGTCGACTCCACCGCGACCTCACTCTTCAAAAGAGATGAAGTTATCGATGCCCATAATATCACGCCTGGACTTGCGATTATCGGCATCGCCTCAAGTGGAAAGGCTTCGTACGAAAAAAATTCTAACAGCGGAATCGGCTCCAATGGATTAACGAGCGCCCGACACGAATTACTTTCCCATGATTATGCAGAAAAATATCCGGAAACTTTTGATCACGCGATTGCTCAATCTTTAGTGTACTGCGGACCGCATAAATTAAATTCTCCGCTTCCCGATTCTTCTATGACGGTAGGCGAAGCACTGCTTTCGCCGACGCGCACCTACACGCCACTCGTCATTCAACTCCTTAAAGAATTAGGGCCCCGCGAAATTAAGGGACTGATCCATTGTTCAGGCGGGGCGCTGGCTAAATGCCTGCGGTTCGGCCAATCCGTGCATTATATTAAAGATAACTTATTCACACCGCCCCCCATTTTTAGTGAGATTGCGAGGGTCAGCCGGACTCCCCAGCGCGAGCTTCACCAGGTCTATAATATGGGTCAGCGACTGGAAATTTATGTTAAGCCCGATCGGGTGGCCGCAGTTTTAGCCATCGCCCAAGGACTTAATTTAGAGGCGAAAATTATTGGGCGGACCGAGGTTTCAACCCAATTAAATAAGGCCAATCACGTAAGTATCTTTAAAAACGGGGAACACCTACAATACACCTAGAATCTCTTTCTAGGAGGGTTAAAGTGCCAGGTGGTCGGGCGGGTGGGATTCGAACCCACGACCCTCTGCTCCCAAAGCAGATGCGCTAGCCAGACTGCGCTACCGCCCGAAACCTGAACCTTGAAAGACATTTTGTGTTGCCGTTCCTGTCAATCCGCTAATCTCAAATCGTTCTAACCCGCACTAATCTATCAACCAACATGGAAAACGACAGCATCTCCTCCTCCTCATCTGAATCAAAGCTTCCCCTTATTGTGGGAATCGTAGGCTTCGCCCTTGGCGCTGCCGGTCTCGTTCTTGCCCTCAAGGCAAAAAGCGGTGCCGACAAAGCAAGTGCTGATGTCGCAAACATCTCCGGCTCGGTTGCCGAGCTAAGCGGTCAAATCACCGCCAAAGCAAACACCTCTGACGTGGCAGCTTTAAGCGGCGATCTCGCCCAATTCAAGGCCGACAGCAAAACCAGTTTCGAAACCCTCCAAGCTTCAATTGAAAAAGTGGGTAACGCAAAATCTAAAGCTTCTACCACCAATGGCAAAGCCGCTGTTGCTGGTAATGGTGAGTACATTATCGCTAAAGGTGATTTACTTGGCACGATTGCTAAGAAATTAGGAACCTCTGTACAATCACTTCAAGAATTGAATCCTGGAATTAATCCTAACAACTTGAAGATCGGTTCCAAAATCAAGACTAAGTAATTAACGATGTCAGTGCCCGCCCGCTGGCTCGTCCGGCACGAAGCACTACACGTTGACTGCAAAGTCTTCAGGGTTTTTAAAGAACACTGTCATCACCCTCTCGATAAACGGGAGGGTGATTTCTTTGTTATCCATTCTCACGATTGGGTTTTGGGTTTACCGATTACCAACGACGGAAAAATCGTGCTGGTAAAACAATACCGCTTCGGTCTCCGGGATCTTTCGATTGAACCTCCAGGCGGACTCCTCGAACCCGGCGAAGACCCCATCAGGGCAGCAACTCGAGAAGTCGAGGAAGAGACTGGTTTTAAAGGCGGAAAAGCCTCCTTGCTCGGCTCATGCTCGCCCAATCCCGCCATCCAGAAAAACCAGTGTCACTTTGTTTTAATCGAAGGTGGAAAAATCGAGTCATCGCAAGATCTCGATGAACATGAAGAGATTGAAGTCCTCTTAGTAGCCCCCAAGGAGGCGCTTGATTTAGCAAAAAATAATCCTCGTGTACACTCACTCGCCCTTCTCGCACTCTACCGCCTACGCGACGCCCGCCCCCATTTATTTTTATGACCACTCCTCGCAGAATTAAAATCAAAAATAGACCTGCCCCTGACAACGTACTCGTTGTCGGATCGGTCGCTTACGATAGCATCACCACGCCTCACTCCTTTGGAGAAAAAATCTTGGGGGGAAGTGCCTCTTACGCATGCCTTGCCGCCAGCTACTTCACCACTCCACATATTGTGGGTGTCGTCGGACACGACTTCCGTGAGCGCGATCGAAAAAAACTCTCGAAGCGCGGGATTGATTTATCCGGACTACGTACCGATGAAACGGGGCGCACCTTTTTTTGGAAAGGTCGCTATCACGAAAATTTTAATCGTCGGGACACGGAAGACTTACAGTTAAATGTTTTTGAACGTTTTAATCCTCAATTAACCGAAGAACAAAAATTAACTCCTTACGTCATGCTCGGAAATATTCGTCCTGATTTACAATTAGCCGTACTGGATCAACTGACGTCTCCCAAATTTGTTTTAGCAGATACGATTGATATTTGGATTGAAACTAAACGTGAGCTTTTATCCCAAGTGATGCGTCGGGCAGACTTAGTGGTCATTAACGATACGGAGTCCGCCAAACTGACCGGCGAGACCAATGTTATTTTAGCGGGGCGCCACCTGCGGACCCATAGTTGCCGGACAGTGATTATCAAAAAAGGTGAACATGGTGCGGTGCTCTTCCACGAGGACGGCCTCTTTACCATCCCTGCCTACCCTGTTACTGAATTAAGGGACCCCACAGGCGCTGGAGATAGCTTTGCGGGGGCACTCCTAGGGTATATTGCCGCCACCGGCCTATCCGACTTCAACACCCTTAAACAAGGAATGATTTACGCCACCGCTGTGGCCAGCCTCACGGTTGAAGATTTCTCCACCGACCGATTAGCCAAAGCCGGCTGCGCCGAGATTAAAGCCCGTCGTAAAGAAATTCTTAAGATGACGAAGTCTTAACGTCGACGCCCCAGGGCGCGCCAAAGAAAGAAAAGTAGAGCCGAGGTAAATACTAGATCTCCGACGACCAAAGGCCAAAGTCGTGGTTGCGCCGATTTTATTAAAAAAACACAGGACCCCAGTAGCACGAAAATGGCTCCAACAATCCAAGGGACGAGTTTTCTTAATTTCGCTTTTGATTCCTCTTCGTTCATAAAGTTGTACGACGATAAAATTCTGCGAGTCCGATGAGCGTGAGATGAGGCTCGTGTTGGACGCGACTCTGCCAGCTTTTAGGTAAATAAATGGCAGCACCGCCTGTGACGATAACCTTCGGCTCAGGCGAACCCGACTTTGTCATTTCTAAAACGACGCCGTCTAACAAGGCACCAATCATCCCAGCAAAACCAAGGGCGCAGCCCGACTTCATTGCTTCGATGGTCGATTTGCCGATGGTCGGGCCACCTAAAAGATTTTGGGCGTCGAGCTGCGGCAAAAGTGCCGTGCGCTCATGAAGATACTGAGTCATCACGCCCAGACCAGGAGCAATAATTCCGCCGGCATATCCTTTAGTATTTAAAATATCAACGGTGGTCGCCGTACCCATTCCGATAATCACTGCAGGGGCACCACCCACGACTTGTGCACCGATACAATCAGCCAAGCGATCCTGACCAACCTCGGCCGGGTTTGGATAATCGAAACCCAAACCAATGAGGTTATCGAACTGCAGTTGCACAAAGGGACGACCTGTATTTTTCAGGAAATCTTTTAACTGATTTGAAACCAGTGGCACCACGCTCGCCAGGGCGATGGCCTGAGGCTGATGTTCAGAAATGAGTTTTTCAATAGCGCTTGGGCTTAACAAAGGAGTCGAAAACTCACCGTGCTTCGAAACCGTCCGGTGGTCGACGATGCCCCAATGGGTGTGGGTATTTCCGATATCGAGACAAAGTGTAGCCACAAATAAAGTTTGGGTGAATTGTTTTTTGAGCGCAAGTGTGGTTCGCGTTAGGAGCGTAAAGTCACCTCGCCTGATGAGATTAAGACCGATTTACCATCGGCGGTTTTAATTCTCAGTGAGCCAACCTCATCAATACCTTCAACCACTCCAGTGACCGGTTCACCGCGCAATTGTATCGTGACGACTTTGCCCGTCAAAATATCGTATCTTGCCCAGTATTCTTTGAACAAGTGCGCCCAGCGGTCTTCTTTAAACTCTTCCCAACTGGTATAAATATTTTTAATTATACCTGCCGTTAGGGAATTAACATCTAAGGGGGCCCCCGTGATATGCGTGAGGGAACTCGCAATCGCCTTCAGTTCGGTTGGAAAATCCTGTTGCGGAGAAATATTTAAACCTAAACCAAAAATAAGATCACGGACGGTATCGGCATCTAAACGGGCTTCGGTTAAAATGCCGGCGATTTTTTTCCCATCGGGCGATAAAATATCATTAGGCCATTTTAAACCTAATTTTATTCCTAGACTGTCTTCTACATAACGACAAATCGCCAAACCCATCCAAAGCGTAAAGGGCTTGAGTCGTTCAGGTAAAATGAATGGGCGGAGGGCTAATGATAAATAAATATTACCCTTATCACTGCTGTGCCATTTTCTGCCCAGACGTCCGCGTCCCGCTGTTTGCGATTGGGCGAGGACGATAAACGGGGCTTCTTTGCCGTTGGCTAACTGACGTTCGGCTTCGGAGTTTGTGCTGTCGACTGACTCAAGATACTCAATGGGCAAAGAAAATTTCGCCCGGCGGCAATGCGCGTCGAGAAGCGTTGGGTGTAAAATCTGGGGAACTTCCTTTAGCATATATCCCTTGCGGGGTGATGCCGTGAAAATAAATCCGGCGGCGCGAAGTTTTTCTAAGCGACCCCAAATCGCGACGCGCGAAACACCTAAATCTTTTGCTAAACGATCTCCACTGACGGGCTGACCATCAGCCTCAAGAAACGCACAAATAATACTACTGTCTAAGGCTGACATATTAGAGCCAATCTAGGCCGATATCAGCCCAGATTGCGGAATGGGTTAGCGCGCCAACAGAAATAAAATCAGGAGCCAGTGCAGCTATTCTCGGCAGTGTATTCAACGTAACACCACCACTGACTTCCGTCCACGCTCGACCACGCACCTGTGGTAAAGCCGTGGCCAGCTGGGGTAGTGAAAAATTATCGAGTAAAATAATATCAGCTCCCGCTTCTAAAACCGGCTCGATTTGTTCAATCGCATCTACTTCAACTTCGACCAATAAATCGGGACGCGCTTCGCGTGCACGCTTAACCCATTCCGTTAAACGCTCAGCCTGAGTCGCACCACCTGCCGCTAAGTGATTATCTTTTATCATCACTCGGTCATATAAACCTAAGCGATGATTATAACCCCCACCCTGACCGACTGCGTATTTTTCTAAAACCCTAAAACCGGGAGTTGTTTTACGTGTGTCTAAAATCTTCGTCGAAGAAGAACCCGCCGCCGTGCAATAAACTTTGGTTAAAGTTGCAACTCCCGTAAGTTTTTGGAGAAAGTTCAGAATAATTCTCTCAGCCATCAATAAGTTTTGAATAGATCCTTCGATTTTAGCAATGACGGCACCAGCGGATACCGTATCGCCGTCCTGATAATTTAAATTCACGCGCCAGCCCGAACCATATTCATCGAGGACGATTGGGATAAGACCAAGACCCGCGAGGGTCATTTCTTGGCGAGCAACCAGGGACGCTGCGGCGCGATCTGTGCTTGAAAATAAAGCTGCGGTTGGATCGCCCGGGCGAGAAACTTTTTCAACTAAGCCTAAGCCATTAATATCTTCTTCGCGGGCTTCTTGCGCAATTTTTTTGAGCCAAAGTTTATCAATTTCAGCCCAAGCTAGACGACGAATAAGTCGCTGGGTTTGGCCTGAGTGACGTGGCATTACAAAAGATTAGTGAAGGAGTAGTGAGCCGCAAGGGGTTAGCCAAAAAACTTTTTAAACTTCTGTTTCCAAGAATCTGAAACGGGTGCTTCGACGTCCCCACAAGCATCGGAATACGCTTTTAATGCCGCACGTTGAGCGTCGGTCATTTTCTTCGGAACATCAATATCCACCCGGACCAATAAATCACCCGCCCCACTCCCACGCAGATTAGGCATGCCCTCTCCCTTTAAGCGGAAGGTTGTTCCACCCTGAGTGCCTGCGGGGATTTTTAAGATGGTTTTACCTTTTAACTTAGGGACATCGATGGAGCCGCCTAAAGCTGCGATCGAAAATTTAACCGGAACGGCGCAGGCTAAATCGTCGCCGTCGCGTTCGAATAATTCATGATCAAGAACGGTGATTACAATATAGAGATCTCCGGCGTCATTACCCCGGCGACCCGCCGAACCATTGGCCGATGAACGTAAACGTGTACCCGTATCAACCCCTGGAGGAATTTTAATATCGACCGAAGCATCGCCCACGACGCGGCCTTCGCCTGCGCAAGCACGACAGGGTTTGTCGATTTTTTCCCCTTCGCCACCACAATTCGGACACACTTGGCGCATCGCAAAGAGTCCGTTTGAACGAACGACGTGACCCTGTCCACCACAGGTACTACATCTGCTTTTTTTGGAACCAGCTTCCGCGCCTGATCCTGAGCACTTTTCACAACTAAGGTGCTTTCGATAATTAATTTTTTTATTAACTCCCGTCGCGGCCTCTTCGAGTGTTAGTTTAACATCAAAACGTAAATCTTCGCCGCCCGTCTCTTGGCCCTGATTGCCGCCACCACCGCCGAACATATCTCCAAATGGATTTCCGCCGCCGAACATTTGATTAAAGATGTCCATTGGATCAGCACCCCTAAAGCCCCCACGCTGGCCGCCAGGGCCGCTTGGGCCACCTTGTTCAAAGGCCGACTCGCCATGGGCGTCGTAAAGTTTCCGCTTCTGTTCATCGGATAAAACTTCGTAGGCTCGAGAAATCTTTTTGAAATTTTCTTCAGCGGTTTTATTTCCAGGATTACGATCCGGGTGAAACTCCATCGCTTTTTTACGATAAGCTTTTTTGATTTCGTCGGCACTCGCCCCTTTAGCTACACCTAAAAGTGTGTAATAGTCTTCAGCCATAGTCGTTTTTATTTAGCAGTACTTCCGCTAGAAACAATCACCGAAGCGTGGCGTAAAACCCGGTCGTTTAAAGTCCAGCCCTTCCGCGCGACTTTTATAATAACGCCTTCAGCGATGGTATCACTGGTCTCTTGAGCAACCGCTTCGTGTTTAGCATGATCAAAGGGTTTTCCAGCTGGATTAATTTCTGACAGGCCCTGGCTTGAAAGAATCGAATGCAACTGCTGCATCGCCATTCTAAAGCCTTCGGCTACCGCGCGGCCCTCACCTTGAGCGGGCGATGAGGCCATACCTAATTCCAATGAATCAAGAGCGGGTAATAGCTCTTCAATCAAATTAGCAGTCGCGTATTTTCTCGTGTCTTCCCGTTCCTGACGGTGTCGACGTTGCTGATTTTGTTGTTCGGCCTGGCTGCGCAGAATGGAGTCCTTTAATTTTAGAATTTCTCCTTCTAATTCAGCAATCCGAGATACCTCGGTGGAGGCTTGAGGCTCGGATTTAATTTCTTCAGGCGTAGGCGTTTCGGATTCGTTCATTTTATTTTATTTCTAAGATTTTTTCGGTGATACTCTGACGAATATTTCGGTTGGTGATATCCATCATCAGGCGCGGTGCTAAAGTAGCGGCCTTGGTTAAAACTTTTGCCCCCAAGGGTAAGCTCACCATTTTTTGGTAATTTTTCTCGGTGATGTCCTTGGCTTCGAAAATAAAGTTGAAGTTATTATTAACTACCGTTTCCGCGGGCTTATTGCCGTCTTCGACCACGACAATAATTTGTCCAACGCGCAGACGAAGATTGTCTATTTTAAATGACCTCTTGGGTTGATCAACACTGGGCTCGCTCGACGCGGGTGATTCATTGAGGTTTTCGGTCTGAGCGGATTTTAAACCCTTGAGAATATCTTGGGCGTTATTGTCCTTCATATAGTCGCGCTTTCCGACTAAAACTATTTTATCGATATCTAATTCCACGTTTTTAAAATGGCGGCTCCCTCCTAAAATAAACGTCAGTGGATTCAGTTCACACTTAATCGTTTTGATGGATAAAAATTGTTTCTCATTCCAACGACCCGGACTAGAGATTTTAATTCCCTGAAGGTCTAGACTTCCTAAAATTAAATTGGATTGATTGATTTCACAGACCAGACCCGAGTCCGCTCGGGTCTTAAGCGCGGAGTCTAAAATCTGTGGAGCGGTGCGACCTAAGACATAAAGTCCGATTAAACAGGTAAGAAAAATGAAGGTCGTAACACCAAAAATGAGGGCCAAGACGCGGCGGGAAATGATTCCTTTTCTAGAATGGAGATGCGGGCGAGTCATTTTCTGTTTATTCAGAGCATTAGATGTGCCAGATTTTAGGGGTCAATCGTGCGATTTATTGGCTGTTTTCGTGGTTTAAGGGCAAAAAAAGACCCACCAATGGGCACAGGCGGGTCCTTCTGTCACCTTTTGTCCCTACGGACTATTGGGCGACGGGAGCTGCGGCCGGAGTGCAAAGCACTTCATCGCCAACAATCAACTCAGGGCGCTTAAGTTGGTTAGGAATAACATTCACGACCACTTGAGTTTCATTGGTTGAAGCAACGTCTACTAATAAAATTTTATTATCTTTTATGATTTGTAAATGCGCATGAACCGCAGGCTTTTCAGCCATTGCTAAAGCGATCAAGCCACTACCTTCGCGAATCTCTAAAATACGTGCCTTGGTAACATCCGCAGGAGCTTCTAAATGAGAGGCAGAGTCTGCCGACACCTGATCACTGGTTGATTTTTCCCATGAGAATTTTGTGTCTAACGTGACAATGGACGATGCAGCGACCTCTTCATGATCCATCGGGGCTTCACAGGCCGCCAAAAGGAGGGTAGAAATTAAAGCAATAATCGTGCGTTTCATAGGGGAAATGTAAGATTTAAACTCATTTATACTTTTGCCGAGTCAACCCCTTAATGCTTGCGACCGTGCGGTCCATCGACTTCCTAAATGCCCTAATGAGTATGGATTCCTTAAAATTAATGATCGGACTGCCCAAGGGTAGCCTCGAGGAGGCCACCCTACTGCTTTTTGGTCGGGCCGGCTTTCCGGTGTCCAAAAGTAGTCGTTCCTATCGCCCATCATTCGACGACAACACTTTAGACGGACGTTTCATCCGAGCCCAAGAAGTGGCCCGCTATGTTGAACATGGTTTCTTTGATTGCGGTTTAACCGGACAAGACTGGGTCCAAGAAAACACGGCGGACGTGGTAGAGGTTTGCGAACTAATCTACAGCCGGGCCTCGGCTCAGAAATCTCGCTGGGTGCTTTGTGTTCCTGAATCCTCCCCCATTAAAAAAGTTCAAGATTTAGAAGGTAAGACCGTCGCCACCGAACTGGTCGAAACGACTCGTCGCTGGTTTAAAAAACAAGGCGTTAATTGTACGGTGGAATTTTCCTGGGGGGCCACCGAAGTAAAAGTTCCTGAGCTCGCTGATGCGATTGTCGACATCACCGAAACGGGCTCTTCACTCATCGCTAATAAATTAAGAATCGTCGAGACACTGCTCTCCACTACCACCGTGCTGATTGCTAATAAGCAAGCTTGGGCGGATCCCGCTAAACGCGCCAAAATCGAGACGATTGCTCTCATGCTCAAAGGTGCCCTGGCCGCGCAACATATGGTGGGCTTAAAATTTAATTTACCACGCAAAGCCCTCGATGCGGTTTCGGCTGCATTACCTGCTTTAAGAAATCCGACGATCTCCAACCTCACTAATCCTGACTGGGTCGCGGTGGAAACGATTATTGATTCTAAACAGGCCCGCGATTTTATCCCGACGCTTAAAGCACAAGGCGCGGAAGGTATTGTCGAATATCCTATTAATAAATTAGTTTATTAATCTATCCATGGCCGACGCTGTCCGCATTGGACTTATCCAATTAACCGCTGAAGAAACTCCAGCGGACAATGTGCGTAAGACGATTCCGCGCATTGAGGAAGCGGCGGCGAAGGGTGCCAAAATTATTGGTCTGCAGGAAATGTTCACGACCCAGTATTTTTGCGTAAAACAGGATCCGAAAAATTTTAATCTCGCTGAACCAATCGAGACGGGCCCATCCGTCACCGCCCTAGCCGCAGTAGCAAAAAAACTGGGCGTCGTGATCATCGCGCCATTATTTGAAGCCCGCGGTAGCGAAGTTTATCACAACACCGCCGCCGTCATTGACGCCGATGGATCGGTCTTAGGAAAATATCGCAAGATGCATATTCCGCAAGACCCCGGCTTTGAAGAAAAATTTTATTTCACGCCCGGAGACCTCGGATTCCGTTCTTGGAAAACCGCTCACGGAAATATCGGTGTCTTAATTTGCTGGGACCAGTGGTACCCCGAAGCGGCTCGTCTCACCGCACTGAGTGGCGCCGATATTTTATTTTATCCAACCGCCATCGGTTGGTTACCCGAAGAAAAAGCTAGCTTGGGTGCAGCCCAACACACTGCCTGGGAAACGGTGCAACGCGGACACGGTGTGGCCAATGGTTGTTATATCGCCGCGACCAATCGAGTAGGCCAAGAAGGAAATACTCAATTCTGGGGACAAAGTTTTGTTTCTAATCCTTACGGAGAAATCATTGCCCGTGCCTCGGTCGATCAAGAAGAGATTTTGTTGGCCGATTGTGATATGAAAAAACAAAAGGAATTTAGGAGAATCTGGCCCTTCCTCCGTGATCGTCGCATTGACGCCTACACTGATTTAACTCGTCGGCTCCGCGATTAACGCATGTCGCTTTCACCGCGCAAACAAGGCTTCCGTATGCCAGCGGAATGGGAAAAACAAAGTGCCACGTGGCTCTCTTGGCCTTCCAATCAAAAACTCTGGCCCGGCCATTATGATCTCGTGCCCCCGAAGTTCGCAGAATTTGCTGCCGCGATTTCTAAATTCCAACCGGTGAAAATCAATGCTTCTGGAAAACTAAAAATTGAAGCAGAAAAATTACTCCACGAAGCACGGGCAGATTTATCGGTGATTGAATTGGTAGACATCCCCACCGATGACGTGTGGTGCCGTGACCACGGTCCTATTTTTATTAAGAATGATCAAACCGGCGAACTCGCCATTACCGATTGGGAGTTTCACGGTTGGGGTGGAAAATTTGAAGCCTCACTCGATAATCAAGTACCAAAAAAAATTGCGAAGCACTTGGGCTTAAAATGCTTTAGCTTTGCTTTTGAGTTAGAGGGCGGAGGTATCGAGGTCACGGGTGATGGACGCTTACTCACCACCGAGGCGGTGCAAAATAATCCCAATCGCGCCGAGGGTAGAAACGATGATGCATTTCATCAGGCGATTAAAGAAGGATTAGCCATCGATGAAATTCTTTGGATTGGGGAAGGTTTAGATAACGATGATACCGACGGACACATCGACAACCTGGCGCGTTTCATCAGTCCTCAATCAATCATTGCGGTAACAGAACAAAATTCCCTTTCGCCTAATTTCCAACGCCTCGAAAAAAACCTGGAGCGTTTACGACAAATGAACACTGGGGCGGGGTCTAAATTTAATGTCATTCCCCTTCCGCTTCCGGAACCCATCCGTTTAGCGGGTCGCAGTCTTCCACCAAGCTACGCTAATTTCTTAATCGTTAATGATGGAGTATTGGTACCGCTTTACGGACAAAAATCAGATGACTTGGCGATGGGTATTCTACAGGACTGTTTCCCTAAGCATAAAGTTGTCGGAATAGATTGCCGAGTACTCTTGATTGAAGGTG
>Ga0209617_10001098_pt1 | contig 12535 bp, 22 predicted proteins | sample LakEriepJuly2011_2_FD_187459 | JGI IMG/M metagenome (GOLD analysis project Ga0209617, IMG submission 187459) | Freshwater microbial communities from dead zone in Lake Erie, Canada - CCB epilimnion July 2011 (SPAdes) (version 2) | ecosystem: Environmental > Aquatic > Freshwater > Lentic >... | reverse complement strand
GAAGTCATGTATCCATCACCAAAAGATACAACATTTGCTTTTCTATTAAAGATTTCATTAACAGATAATCTTTTTGTAACTTCGTCTTCGTTCTCACCATAGGTCACACTTAAGAAAAGATTTTTACTAGACCTATTAGATCCAGGCCAAAATGGACTAGTTTCTGGTTGATTATTGTTATCGTATGTATTTAATCCAGAAAAAACAAAAACAGAAAAATTATCTTCAAAAACATATTGACCTGTTCTGACTTCTTCTTTAAATTCATGATTAACATTCCATCCCATTCTTGCTTCATTTGTTATTCCATTTAAATAATATTCAAAATCAACTTCCACAGTTGGATGATTTAATATGGTATTATCTGCTATTTTACTTTTGCCTAATTGCTTGTACTCTTCTCTAGGAATTGTTATATTGTAATTGAAATTTGTGACTCTATTTATTTTTTTTATTAAATTAAAATTAGAGTATTCATAAGATGTTGTATTATTTAATAGTCCACCTTCGTCTATAAAATGATAGCCAGTTGATGGACTTGGACCAATATAAAGAGCTTGACTGTTGTATAGTATTCTATTTTTGGGCATAATCTTTAAGAGATTTACACAGGATAAGTGTATATTATAGTAAGGTTTATGGCAAAAATACTTAAAGCGGAAAATATTCAAACTGATCTTCTTGGCTCAAATGGCAATAGCGCTTTTTCGTTGCAAAGAAATAGTAGCTCTTTATTAACTTTAAATACAAGTGATAATGTTGGTATTAATACAACATCTCCTACTCATAAATTAGAAGTTAGAGGAAGTAGCACTCCTGCAATAGCTATAGTTTCTGATGATTTGTTAATTAATCAAGGAGCAAATTTTAGCATAGATTTAAAAAATAGTTCTAGCACTTTATTTGAAGGTGGAAATATAGCTGTAATGCACTCAGCAAGCAATCAAACAGCTGCTGCAGAAAGTGCGTACATGAGATTTTCTACAAGAAATGCTGGATCTCTTTCTGAAAAAATGAGAATCACGCCAAATGGTGGAATTGCTTTTGGTGGAGCAGCTAATTATGGAACAAGTGCTCACGTTTTAAAAAGCACTGGAGACGCAGCCCCAGTTTGGGGTTTCATAACCAATGCTAACGTAGATAGTGCTGCTGCTATATCTTACAGCAAACTATCTCTTGGTACTAGCATAGTTAACGCTGACATTAGCGCAACTGCAGCTATAGCTTATAGCAAACTCAATCTTGCTAGTAGCATCACAAGCAGCGATATTGTTGATGGCACAATCGTTAACGGTGATATTAACGCAAGTGCTGCTATAGCTTATAGCAAACTATCTCTTGGCACTAGCATAGTTAACGCTGACATTAGCGCATCTGCTGCTATAGTTGATACCAAACTAGCAACCATAAGTACCGCACTCAAAGTCTCTAATAGCGCCACGACTGCAACAAGCGCTAATACTGCTTCTGCAATTGTTGCACGAGATGCTAGTGGCAATTTTAGCGCTGGTGTGATCACTACTTCAGCAGGCACTATTGGTTCAAATGCAAATGGAACAAGAACAGTTACAAATGTAACTAGTACTCCAACTGGTGGATCAAATGGCGACATATACTATATCATTTAGTTTATGCCATTCTACATCAAGAACTCAAACGCTTTTTCAATCTTAAAAAAAGCATTCGTAAAAAATAGCGACACTTGGTCTGAGATAAAAGCTATCTGGATTAAAGATGGTGGAGTATGGCAAAAAGTATTTGTTAATGAAACGACAGTAAATGTAGATTCACAAAATAATATAAACTTAAAAACTCTGTATACTAGTCAAACAGGCGCTGCACCAAGTAGTGCAGTACGAGTTATATATAATATCAATGGTGATATCGGAAGCTCAAGTACAGCTACGGCAGCTCTTGTGACTGATACATGGCCTGCTGGAAGTGAGATCTTTATTAATATTGCGAGTGGGGTGTATGTGGTAGGTGCAGGAGGAAATTCAGGTTTTGATAATATTGATCCTGGAGGAGGAGCGCAAAGCGGGGGGGATGCAATTTCTTTGGGTTTTAATGTTACTATTAGTAATCTTGGAACTATTGGAGGAGGAGGAGGAGCAGGTGGATCTCTGATAGCTAGTGGTGCAGGAAGTTGCCCATCAAATCAAATCTTCGCTTTAGGCGGAGGAGGCGCAGGTATTGTTGCTGGAAGCAAATCTCTCCATGGTAGGGTAATATGCAGTAGTGCGAATGTCTCTGCAGCAGCAAACGGAACAAAAACAACTGGAGGCAATGGAAGTTCTCAGGCTCTCGGTGGTGGAGCATATACTTTTAATTATGCAGGAGGAAAAGGTGGAGATTTAGGAGCAGCTGGGAATCAGGGAAGTGATTCTTCAAGTATCTACGCCACTAGATATTTTCCTGGAGGTGCAGCTGGCAAAGCGATAGCATTAAATACCTATACCGCAACAAGACCTGTTGTTGGCACAGTGTTTGGGTCTGTTTCCTAAGTTTATTTTTAAAAAATACATATATGAAAAAACGTCTAGTAATAAAAAGTGTAATACCAATAAATGAACAACATAACCTACAAAATCAATAAACTAGAAATCCTTCCATCTTATAATCAATTTGTGAATGTGGTCAAAACTGTGCATTATTCTATCAAGATATCAGATCAAGGATATTCCACAGAGATTATTGATTGCATAAATTTGAGTGAACCTATTCCTTTTCAATATATATCTTTTGATTCGTTATCTCAAGAGATAGTAGAAAAATGGATCAAAGATAGAATTGATGTTCAAAGAATAGAAAACGTTTTAAAACAAAAGCTTGAATCTATTAAAAATCCAACTGTGCTAGCAAATCCTCCTTGGAATAATTAATTTATATTTGGATCAGCACTATCTGAATTGTGAGGTTTTTTTGTGCCTCTTTTGTATTGATGAAAAACATCTTTAAAAACTGTTACTGGTTTTTCTATTATTTTTTCTACAATTCTTTCTACTGATTCTTCTTTTAAGGTTTCTTTTCTATGAAGCAAGCTATTATAAGCTATAACAAGAGCTACTGCAAGAGGATCAAATACAATAACAATAAGAATAATAAAGATCTTAACTGCAGTTTCTATTTTTAATCCAAATGCTTCTGCTACAAATTTAAATGTGCCAATCTCTCCTTTAGTATTCTCGCTCTCTAATAGCATAATATCTTGAGACAATTGAGAATTTTTTGTTTGCAAACTCTGTAAATCAGATGACACTGTGGATATTTGATTAAATAAACTATTAATGTTTTGTTGAGAACCTTCTACTATTTTATTACGACTATCTAATAATTTGCTATCTGTGACTTTTTCAGTCTTATCAGAGCTAAATAATCCGCCGCTAGAGACTTTTGTTGTGCTAACATCTTGTTTTACAGCAGAATCTAAAGATGTTTGATATGTTTTTTGAAGCTCAATCAGGTCTTTTAGTTTATTTTTATTAAAGTCTACTTGAGATATAGTAAAAGTTTGTTGAGCTTTTAAAGCTTGGGCCTTGTTAACATTTAAACTATATTGAGAAAAGTTCCTTTGAAAAGCATCTGAAAGAAAGCCAAATATACCAAGACTAGTTATAAGCATAAGTAATATTACTGCACTTAGCATATAAGTTCTTAAAGCTTTATTTATACTATCCCAATAGCGATATAAGTAACTAGCTGATACAAGCTTTGCTATTTCAAGAGATCCTGCCATAACGCCTACGCTCCAGAAACTAGCTGAGAATAACAATGCTATACCTTTAACAGAAAAGAAAGCTGCACATCCTGCTAATAAAAATGCTGATAAATTTAATATTTTTTTAAACATATTAAGAATTCCATACTCCACTAACTTTAAGGTAAAACTCTTTGGTATCATTGACACTATTTGAATTGTAATTTTTATAATCTCCAAGATGACCAAAGAATAGATGACAATTTACCCCATATTTTTTACTCTCACAAAGAGTTAACAGATTATCAGGGTTTAATTCTAGCTCTGAATCAAAATTAAAAGGAATAACATGATGCACTTCTAGCTTAGAGTCTCCACCACAAGCAGCACATTTGGGCTGTTTTTTTAAGTGCTCTTTTCTAACTTCAGGCCATTTAGAAGATCTTTTTTCAGTAAGACCTGCTTTGCCTTGAATAAGATCTTTAGCTTTTTTTACTATGCTCATTTTGAAGTCTATTTAACTGCTGGTTTACTTCTTTATAGTATTGAGATTCTTTTGAATTGGTTAAACGAAGTAGTATACTAGAGCATTCTTTGGCGCTCATTTTGTTTATTTTCTTTTTGTGGGGCATATATTTTTTACCTTTTAGAGTTTATCTTACCACCAGTTCCAAGATAATTTTGCTCTGGAACAGAATTTATAGATTGGGCGCTGGGTATTACTATTGATTTTGTTTTTTTATCAATTATAATGGTTTCTACAACTGGTTCTTTAGTAGCTTGTTTTTTAAATTCTTTTGTATAATACTTAGCTAGAGTAAAGATAATTAGCCCAAATACTATAGTTGTTATTATATTAACCTTACTTTTCATGCTTTATATTACACAAATAGAACATATATTAATAAGAGGTTTAAAAATAAAGAGGGTCCCGAATTTTTACCATCTAGTTTATATTATGCTATCTTTTATCCTATTAGATTTTCAAAAAGGGTAGGGGGTATAGTATATAAAGAATAGTTTATTATTAGATTAGCGAATGAAATTTGACCCCTCCCCCTTCTTTATCGCCCAGAGAGGTTTTGTTTTTTTCAAAAAGGGGTAGGGTATCTTTTGTGCGCACACCCCCCACCCCCTACGATGATTTCGTATATAATATAATGCAGTTTTAAAGGGGGTAGGCGTAAGTCGTTGACTATCAATGAAATTTAACTGAAGAAATATCTTGCGATAATCCTATTCTGTGATAGATTACCTATATGAAGAAATTAAGCAAATACGAACAACTGATCGCAAACCTCAACAAAGCTAGCCAAGACCTTAAGGATGCCTCTACCAAGGCCATCGCTACCCTTGACGCTCACGCTACCAAGGTGGAAAGTATCCACCAAGAGGCGATGAATAAATAACCCTTGACGAAACCAATACAGAAAGGCAATATAAACCAATGAAACAAAACCTAAAAATCAGTTACCAAACCTTCGGCGAAAACAATGCTTACCTACTCGAAGGGAACATCAAACAAATCAATCACTTCTTCAATAGCATCTATAATTGGGAAGGAACTAACGGCAAGTTGCACGATATGGGCAACGGCAAAGCGTTTTACTTCTATGCTCATCCAGATGATGTGATGCACGCTCTCACCAAGGTTGCGTTACATAGCTTGATCAATAAGATCAACGCCAAGGGGCGTAAAGGTGGACTACTTGACCTTGCCAAGGCCAAGGCACAGAGCATAGTGGATGCTATGGGTCAGACCTGCTTCCTATGGGGTGCGAGTAGCTCCGAAGGGTATAGCCTCGGCACTATCAGTGCAGAGAAACCAAGTGACTACTGCGGTGCAGTAAGCAACGGAAGGGACTAATAGTATGACAACCGAACTTCTTATCATAGCATTAACAATCCTTGGCGAAGCTAGGGGCGAGACATTCGAGGGAATGGCTGGCGTTGCTAGCGTTATACAAACACGCACCATAGAGCGTAAGCAAACACCTATGCAGGTGTGCCTATCACCTAAGCAGTTCAGCTTCTGGAATGGTAAGGTAAGCGAATCATCTAAGCGTAAGCTACTAGCTACGAAGCAAGGCAAGGATGCTCTATACCTTGCTGATCTTGTGCTTCATAAGCAGATGCCCGACATCGTTAAGGGTGCTAACCATTACCACGCTGTGAGCGTCTCGCCTAAGTGGGCTAAGGATGCTAAGCTAGTGGCAGTCATACAGCATCATAAGTTCTATAAGCTATAACGATTAGCTAACCTACTGCACGTAAGTACCTGACTATCAAGGACTTACGCGCGCAGGGAGGGCTCTTACCTAAGTGCTTAATAGCTAACGACTTACGCATCCTCGATCTTAGGGACAAACCTGATGAAAGGCAAAAGATCCTCGTTGATCTTAGCTACAAACATGAATGAACGCTAAAGACCTAAGCCCTTGACCATTAAGGACTTATGCAAGCCTCCTCCCTGCAGCTGTAACTCGTTGATGGTGAACGAGATTTAAATGAAGAAATATCTTGCAAAATTTCTAAAATGTGATAGATTATAGGTATGAAAAGAAAAACAAAATTAGAAATCCTCCTCGGAAATTTAGACAAAGCCTCGGCTGACCTCAAAAAAGCCGTTGAAGAATCCCAAAAGAGACTCGATGAAAGTTTCTCGAAATATCAACACAAAGTTGAAGTTGCTCATCATAACTCTATGATAATCAACGAAAAACAAATTGAAGAAATAATTTGACTTTTGCAGGAATTGTGGTAAACTATATACATAAGATAAAAGATAACAAATAACAAAGAAAGAAAAAAATAAAATGACTCATAGAATGATAAACTGGAATTTTCAACGAAAACAAATGCGTGAAAATATGCGTAAAAATATGACTGCTTCTGAAGAAGTAATCATTACTAACTCTAGGAATACACCAACTTACTTTGGTGAAATTTACCTATACGAAGGAACTTTAGTAAAAGTTTCTTACAGAACTACCGCAGGAAATGCGGTTGTTACCTTCCTTGAAGGTAAAGATAAAGATAAGGTTGGAACTATCAACCTTAACAATGCTAAACTAGTAAAGGAAAATAAATAAATGAATAACGATAATAAAAAACAACTAACTTCCCAAGAATGGGAAATTCAACGTAAAGAAAAAAATCAAGCTCTTTGGGCTAATCGTAAAAAGCGATGGTCTGAATGGAAAAAAAATAATCCTGAAAAGGCTAAAGCTCACGCCTTACTAAAGGCAAAACTTAATGGAAAATAAATAAAATGATAAAAGCAATACTCATAGACCCATTCACTGAAACCGTAATGGATGTAACGATGGTTGATACTAAACTTCAAACCATTAAAAACTTAATTGATTGCGAAATCATAACAGTTGCTGGAATTGGCACATCAAACCAATATAGAGGAATCGATTTGATTCTAGATGATGAAGGACTACTAAAAGATTCAGAGCATCAAGCCTACTTTAAGTATGGGATTCAATCTCAACCTTATGCTGGCAAGGCTCTGATGGTAGCCACAGATGATGAAGGTGAGACAGTTTCTTTACCAGAAAGTATCACAGTTGAAAAAGTTTCAGAAAAAGTAATCTTTTTCAAACCTTCTAAAAAAACTTTAGATGAATCTACAAAAATGATCTCCACAGCATTCTAAAATTAGCTGATGTAAGTTGTTATAACTCAACGACTTACAAACGCTGGCTCCCTGCAGCTGTAACTCGTTGATGATCAATGAAATTTAAATGAAGATTTTTGTTGCGTTTTCTCTGAAATATGCTAAACTATACTTATAACAAGATAAGAAATGAAAATGAAAGAAAGAAAAAATAAAATGAATATACAAATAAATCCTGAACTATACGAAAATAAAAACATCTGCAGATATGGTCACGAAAAATTACTCGTGAAAATCTTCCCTTCTACTATCGGTTGGAAAAGTAAAACTGCAACCGCTGAAATCCTCGAAGGTGAGGATAAAGGTAAATGGACTACCATTTATATGCGTAAGGGTTTGTATCCCGTTGATGCTCAATAAGAAAAAAAGTTTGACAAAATAGGAAATTGTGATAGATTAAGAATATGAAAGAACAAATGAAAAACATAATAGAAACCCTCGTAGTGGGTAAATACTACCAAATCGAAAACCATATCGCAATCTGCGAAATGCTCAATTCAACCTCTAACAAAAAATGCCTCTCCAGAATCTCTGGAGTTGGAAGCGTTTTAGCTTTTTACGATGAAGTTACCGAAGTCGAAATGACTCCCGAACTTCTCAAACAATGCGAAGAACGCAAAAATGGAACGATGAACTTCATTGGAAGTTTCAACGAATCCTCAAAATATAAAGGAGACTAAATGAAAAAGATTCTTTTCAAACTAAATAAAAAAACTTATAGACTTGCCGTGAAAAATGGTAATGCAAAAAACTTTCTGCGTGAAAGATTTTTTTACTATCTTTCTGCGAGTTGTTTGAATCTCAGAGACCTCTTGTAAGCCTCTAAGCATCAACGACTTACAACCGCAGGGAGGGGGCGCGCGTAAGTGCTTGACTATCAACGACTTACAAAATGCTAAACAGGACACATCATTCTGATGTTATGATTTCCTATTAGGCTATTTCCTATTTACTATTAGCTATTCTTCTATTTACTTTTTTGCAAAATAAAACTTGCCGTAAATCAAATCTGTGATACATTTAATTTATGACAAATCAAATCACATCCCTAGCGACGGAAACCTGCGAGGAAGTTTATGCTGACGCAAATGCGTTCTTTGACTACATCAATTCCAATGATGTGGTTAACTCGATGCTTGATGCGTTGAGTGGGGTTTACGATTCTCTCGAAACTATTGTGGAGGTCAAATAATATGGACTACAAAGCGTCCCTCAAGGAATGGATGGCTCAACATATGTTGGGTTCGCAGGATGTGCGCGACATCCTTAACGAGATGCGCGAAGATGATCGCGCTATCAAATCCGAAACATCAGACGAGCCAAACGATTCTATGGATGGCGACTTCGACTCTGCTATGGCTTCTGCTGGCCACGGCACTGATGAGGATTACAATGGCGGGTGCTTCCAGATGGAAGACTTTGGTTGGGCTGGTGATTCAGAAATCTGTGGAGAATAATTATGCAAACTTTTTTACTCTGCGTTTGGGCATACTTTGGTTTGGTTTTTGTGCAATTAATTTATGCTTTGATTAGATCAATTATAGACCATCGCTAAGTTACTGATAACCAACGACTTACAACGCCAGCCTCCCTGCGGCTGTAAATCGTTAATGGTCAACGACTTACAACAGAGAGTGTTTTACATACAAGCTCGCCAACCTTCTAAATCTTCTAGAGTTTCTCTTTCTTTTTCTACAAAAGTTTTTTTATTGGTGTCAAGTGGAGGAGTGTCGTTATCGCCCCAAGGGTAAAAAGATTCTAGATTTTCTTTTAATATGTTTTCAATTTTCATTTTTGTTTTTCCTTTTAATGTTTAAGATATAAACTTAATAAGATTCCAAGTACAAGAAGTATAAGCATTGGTACATCTTAATGCTTTTTGTAGTTAATTGCAAACTCATTCTTATCCCAACACTTGCGACAATCACCGCACTTGTTTCCCTGCTTAGAGCTAGGACAATTAAAATTACCTAACTTGCTCGCACCGCTTACGCATAAGTTAAGGCGTTGAGCAATTCCAACGGGTGCAGGGCCATCCATCATAAGGGCTGATAGTCTAATTGTAAGATTAGAAGGCACTTCACCGCCTTGTTCGATATAGGTTGAAACAAAAGCATATTCACGAGTTGGAAGCCAAAAGGAAATATGCGGAAGATTCTTTGCAATCTTCACAATCTTTTCAATATGCCAAACACCTTGCAAATCTCCTGAATCGTGCCACCTGAAATAAGGATTCTTAACCTTGCCGATTAAATATGTCATAGCATCCACCCACAAATCGTGAGTAAGAGAAGCGAAACGCTTTTCCATAGCTTTCTGAACATTGGGGAAAACATAACGCCCTTTAAGAGCGTAGCAAAAAGCACACATACTTCCTACAACATTCCGCATTTTCTGCCCAATAAGACAACGCTTTGCGGGTGTTGAATAAGCGTATCCAGGCATCTTCGAAGGTTTTGAGAGTGTTCCGACAATCTCTTCGGCTTGTTTTTTGTTTTTGAACATAGAATTAGATTAACACTTTTTTTTCTTGTGACAAGTTTTTTTTAAAATTAAATCTCATTGACTATCAATGACTTAGAAGCGCAGGGAGGTCGCTTGCGTAAGTCGTTGAGACTTAAGCAGTTACAGCTTCTTCTTGCGGAATCTCTTCGCTTTCTTTTCTACCAATAAAAGCGTCAAATCTTTTTTGTGCTTTGCTGGAAGCGGAGATAATAAAGTTCATATCTTTTTTTAATACTTCTAACCAATTAGAAAGATAGCTGGCAGAATTGTTAAAACATTTTTCAGAATCAATCCCGCAAAAGTTAAGACAGAGACTCGCAAAAATCTCTGCGGTCAATTCTTCTTTGCTATAATTCTGAGAACCAAAACCATTCTTAACATTATCACCAGTGCTTTTATGCATAGCGTGACCAATCTCATGAAACGCTGTCGAGTAATACTCCTCAACGCTGTTGAAATTTTCCTTTTGGGGCAAATCAATCTTGTGATCTTCTGGATAGTAGCAAGCGCGACTACCACCATACTTAATCTGAATCACGCACTTGTTAATCAATTTTTCTGCTTCTTCTACTGGTGAGAAATCCAACTTCTGGACTTCGGGCTGTTTCCACTTCATGCCCTCAATGTCACTCAAACCAAAAACTTTATAGAATCTCATAAGAGGAAAGCCGCTTGATTCATCATCTTTCTTTTTTAATAGTTTGTAATAAACTACCATATGGGACTTAGCACCTTTTTTGATTCTACCGCCAAGCTCTTTAATCTGATTGAATGTAAAAAAGAAATCATCAGAGGCGACCATGCGAAGTAAGAATTGATTGATGCCCCTATAACCCTTTTTGGAAACTCCGTTGCAGAGGTCAAAAACTTTCCAAGGCTTCTGCCAAGGGATGACTCCTTTGTTGAGGGCTTCGATGAACTTTTCTGTGATAATTTCGTTTACTTTCATAGGTTAAATATATCAGCTTTTTGTTTTTTGTCTACAAATAAATCTCATTGCATATCAACAACTTACAAAGACAGGGACCCTTGCGTTGTAAGTGCTTAACTATCAAAGAGATAAAAATATTTGATTTTAAATCAATATCGTGTAATATAAGTTATGAGGGTATCTGGTTTACTTGAATCTTCTGCGTTGTATAAAAAGTTTATGGAAGAACGCGAAGAGATATTAAAACATAAATGGATCGAAAGCGAAAAAGCTGGTCAAGATATTGGTTTCGAAAAAGCTCTGTTAAGTTGGGTTTTCAATCATAGAGAAAAATGGCGTAATAAATAGTTCTTCGACCCTTTACGCTCATGATTCGTAAAGGAAATACCCTGCTCTTTTAATTTGCCTCAGACTCTGGGCGTTGGCAGGTTCATCCTCTTATGGAGTTAGTCAGACTCGCTCGAGAAGTATTGGCATTCCGTTATATATAACTAATGTTTCCATTAGAAACTTCCCAGAACTGCAACCTTGCGGTCAACCTTCTCTGATATCGAAGAACTATCTAAATAGTAACAGAATTTAATTTTATGTCAAGCAATCAAAGTGCAATCAATCTGATTAGTTTTACTTAATTTAACTAGAATTCTACCAGAACCTTTTTCTTCTAGCGTTGGATTGTCTCGAACAAAACCACAAACAAAACTCCAAATAGTAATAATCCTATTCCAATCATTATTAGCAAGAAAGAATGTTTCAAGAGATAAGCCATCTTTGCCTCTGTAACCTTTTACATCTAGTATTGTTAAAGATCTCTCAAGATAAGAATAATCAATAGTAATTGAGTAAGTTGAATTTTTCCAAAGAAGATCAAATAGTTTCTCTATGGTGTCCCATTTAGGAAAAGAAAGATTAGTATAACCTTTAGTTTTGAAATAAACTCTTAATTTTGGGCCAATGTCTTTCATTTAATAACTATACTATAAATCAAAATTATGTCAATAAAAAAGGCGAGGTTTTTACGCCTCGCCTTTTCTATATGAAGGGGAAGAAACAACAAGCCCCTTTTTGTCTCTCTGTTGTTAGACTGGTGAGAGACCGCCAGTAATTCTATCGTAACGAAACTGACGCACGCCAGAATCCATACGACCAGAAAAGCAGAAGCTAGTGAATAGCTTGTTACCTGCCTTGCTGATGGTATGAGAAGAAGGCTTGCTGATGATGTAAGTATAGACATCATTCTTGCCGTAGGGTTTGTATTCGATTAAATACCTTTGCCCGAAAAGGAAAAGGACGAAGTGTTTCAGATATGAGGTTAAGTATATGATTGCGTTTTTGATTTTGTTCATACTTTAAATATACCATACCTTTGTTTTTTTGCAACAATTAAATCTCGTTGACCATCAACGACTTACGCGCAGAGGGGCGGCCCTTTTGTAAGTATCTTATAATAAGTAACTTATAACTATTAGTTTAATCTTCTTGCTCTTTCCAATTAGGATGAGCTTTAACCCACTTATGCCAAACAACTTCTAAACCGGCGAGATGCTTTTCTATTTCAGCAATCAGCTTTGGGTCTTCATCTTTAAGAACTTTTTTCTCTAGGATCTTGCTGATTCTATTTTCGTGTTTCATATATAGTATTTTACAATAATTTGGTTTGTATTTCAACTATTTATATTATCCTATTAGATAATTGGTAAAAGTTATTTTAGATGTG
>Ga0209617_10001093_pt1 | contig 12587 bp, 20 predicted proteins | sample LakEriepJuly2011_2_FD_187459 | JGI IMG/M metagenome (GOLD analysis project Ga0209617, IMG submission 187459) | Freshwater microbial communities from dead zone in Lake Erie, Canada - CCB epilimnion July 2011 (SPAdes) (version 2) | ecosystem: Environmental > Aquatic > Freshwater > Lentic >... | reverse complement strand
GTAACTATTAATTGACTAAATCTCGCGAGTATAGCGGATCAGGGGAGCAGTACGGTCTGGAGGACTAAGTCGGCCCCAAGCCCGGTATCGAAAGATAAAGTGCGCTTGGTAGTCCCCAGTTTCAGAAAGGTCCGATAGCGTTCCTTGCACGGTTCTAGGACCATTTATTTGCCACTCTTAAAGTACAAAGTAGGACCTTGCGAATTAGTCATTGTCGCGATATATAACTGAAAGGTAACTGAGTATTTTATTTCCCCAAATCATTTACTAAAACCCTATTGTTAAACCAAAAGGTCAACCACAAAGGTCCTCCTTAAAACCAATCTTATTTCTCCCCTTCTGCCCCCCTTGCCGACAGTATGTGTAGCTGGCTGTCATTTCGTAATGCTATCTATGCTTGATCTTGTCTTCGGATACTGTTGTAAGTCCACATATTTTCAAATGATGAAGGAAAAAATCCCTGTACAAAACTTTGCATTAACTGGATTTTGAAGAATTCCCATAGAGATGGCAGGGGCAGGATCTTAAGGTTTTTGAACAGTGGCTCGGTATGGACATTAAAACGAGCATTACTAATTATCCTTATTGCATACTTTTGTGTGGTGAACAATGGTTTACTCTTGCTTTTAAAAAGTAAAACGCCAAATTTGGATTGCATAAATTAAATGAGCATGAAAAGTTGCATAGTAAATAAATTTTAATGACCTTTGGCTGAGGAAATGTTTTGCAGTGCGTAGATGATAAAGAGATTTTGAAATTTTTGAGGAAGTTTGAGAACTGTGGTATTTGAAATTCAACTGGGGGTCAATGTGGACCCCCAGAAATTTTACGTAAGTTTTTCCTTGACTGTTTATACGAGACATGGGTAAAATAGGGTTAAAAGTAGAGTCCCCATCATTATAGTTGATGAAGATTTCTGGAAAACTTTCAATTCTGTTTTTTGTGAACAGCATGAATTTTGTTTTTTGTCTGGGTGAAGGGAAAGTTTGTGTGAACGAAAAAGTCACAATTTTTTTAATTCAGTGTTGACGATATTTGCAAGTGTTTCAAGATTTTTTGTAAGATTTGAGAAGTGTTGTATCGTCAGCAAACAATGAGTTGTCATGATTTTAATAAAATTGAATATCATTAATGTAAATTAAAAATTAAAGAGGACCCAGATTGGCCCCTGAGGGGACTCCTAATATAATACCAAGTAGACTAATATTATTACCTTCAATGGACACAACTTGTTTTCTATTTGACAAGTACCCGGTAGTTTTTGAACCAAAGAAGTTCATTTCCACGTTCACCAATAGCATCAAGTTTAGATAACAAAATATTATGATTAACGGTATCAAAAGCTTTCTGTAAGTCACAGAATATGGCCACTGTAAACAGATTTTGTTCAAAGAATGAGACATGTGGTTCGTGAAACGCACAAGGGGGTGGACTGTAGAATGTTTTTTTTTATGAATCCAAATTGCATTTTGCACAAAAGGTTGTTTTTTTCCAAAAAGTTAGTAGTTCTGTTTGAAATGAGTTTTTCCATAATTTTGGAGAAATTAGGAAGAAGGGAGATAGGTGTGTAGTTGTGTAGTTGCTGGGGGAAGTTTTACCTTTTGAAAATTGCCACAACTTTAGCAATTATAAGTTGAGAAGTAACTTGGCCAGTATAAAATGATTTGTAAAAAATGTGGTAAAGTGGTGTGGCAATATACATAATATAGTTTTTAACGGGTGACATAGAAATATGATACATATCTTCCGATTTTTTGGGTAAAAGCTGTTTCGTTACTTCAATAATTTCAGTTTCTGTGATGGGCGAATCCGCCATGCTAAATTTGATAGGGTTAATAAATTTAGGTTGAGGAGGATCAGCCGTATGCCGGAAATACAATGCCCCTACGTCGCAGTGTACCTACACAGAATCTCCAAACACATACGTACTGCCCACCAGCCACCACCACTGCTCCAAACTGGCCCACCAACTTGCCATGCTCACCCAACACCATGCCAAATGCGCAGGTGGTTCGCTTCGCATGGCCCAGCAGCTCCACACTACCGGTCAACTGAGCACAGCCCACATTTTCGCCATTCGGCAGGGCTTCTTGCAGTACAAAACCCCATAGAATGTAGTGAACTCAGTATCACAACTGGGTAACAATGTTCCTCCGGGTGAAAATATACGACCGGTCAGGCGGTCACCAGCTCCAGCCACAACAGCAATCTTATGTACTTCTGCATAAACTCGTCACGCCGGTAGGGGACGCCAATTTGAATAGGAGGATCCACATCCATCCCGTCAATAGAAGGATGCTCCCCCCCCCCCACATTAATAGTTGCAGCCATGACGTCCCGGACAGAGATTAAATCAAGCCCGCCAATCACATTAGGATTAGCAGCCACATCCGCAGCACTCCCAACATAGATCAGCCACCTCGCCAGAGGCCGCCTCGTGTAGAAGAAAAAATCAGCCACCTCATCAGACATAGTGTAGCCAGCAGCAGTCTCTCGAGTCTCGAGTCTCGAGTTAAGACATAAGATATAAGACATAAGATCATATATTTCCGATATTAGCAATCGATAACAATATAGTCGATAAATTCACTAAGAATGTCATTAACTATTATGGCAGCATTAAATAGTTTTAGTGAATGATACACAATAATAGGTGTGCTGTTATCGGCAGGTGATTCTTTAGCCAAGGGCTGTTTTAAAATTATCACCTGAGGTACAGTTAGAGGCAGGTTAGAGGGGCAAGTTCCACAAGGCAGCTACATACAAACAAATATAGTGGATTTCCGGGTTACGGGGTCAGACTGAAGAAGGAGGGTGGGAGGGATGGTCAACAGTGGACACAAACTAGACTCCCAGGGCCAAACCTGAGAACCTCGTACCCAGCAAATACGTTTATCCGTCAAACTCGGTGTAGCCAATCACAGAGCAGCTCTGAAGATACCTCTTATCATCAGAAGACATATAGAGGCACTCCCAAGACTGGCCAGAATACAAGGCCCGTCCATCGTAACTGTACACACAATTAGCCCTCTCCTTCCCTCTGGCCAGGATTTCAGCTCTCCCAAGAGACATGTCTACTCAGTGCAAATGAAAAGACAAGACTCAGAGCTGACTGACCCACAATACCCCCCCCCCCCCCCCCCCCCGCCCACCCATCAACATCTGATCCCCATCTACATAATAACGCCTCAGCTTCAAGCTTCATCAACCCCGGCACGCTACATATGTACAGAAATTTGCACTTGTAAATTTATCCCATAAGTATAAAAAGCATACCAAGTAAACCCACCAATCATCAACACAAAAACAAGAAACCCACAACTTCACCTTCATATACATACAATTGTTTACTGTTTAGTAATAAAAACATAATAATTTGTGTGTATATATGATTTATCAATATATGATTGACATATGAAAAGTACAGATACAACCCAATTAGCGCAAATTACGCGCTAAGTACTGAGTAACAATTATGTTATTTTATAATATAAAACTAATTGTGCATTATGTTCCGGAGCCAACCCAAGACATGCCCGCAAGCAGACCAACCAAGAAAATCAGCGGACCATAGCCCAGCCAGAACCCTCGCCCAGCCCAATCAGAACCCGCATTTCGGCCTAGCCAGGACCAACACCCCAGCCCAGCACAGAACCCCACAGCCCAGAAAAAGAGAGACCAGCCGCAGCCAGGATTCAAGAAAAAAAAGACGACCTCACCAGCCACTCCAGCCACCAGCCTCCAACCTCCAACTAGACAAGAGAAAGAGACCTCCCCTCCACCTTCTCACCTCCGGCATGTGGGCATCGCATATAAATTATGTTGCCTCCTAACTTATTTAATGCGGTCCTATGTAAATACAAGGCCCAGACCCTTCTCCTATGGCCACCTAGCCCAGCTGGTAAGCCCCGCACAAGGAGACGCAAGTAGCCAGCCTCCGGCCCCTTCCCCGTCAGCCGCAAGATTCCCGCAGTCCCAAGAGAGAATAAGTTGCAGAGAGAGAGAGAGAGAGACCTCAAGATAAGTCACCTGACCTCCACCAGTAAATGCCTGTCGGCAGGGGGGACAGAAGGGGAGAAATATAATGGACTTAAGTAAGGACCCTGTTTGACCTTTTGGGTTAGCAATAGGGTAAATGAATTGGGGAGATAAAATACTCAGTTACCTTTCAGTTAGGAGGAAGGGAGGGTGGGGGGGTGGAGGGTGGATGGGTCAGTCTGTCACTGAGCCTTGCGCAGTCACTATGTCTGAGAGGTAGGTGTAAATATATCATAGAGTTGTGTATCTTCTGAAAAGTAATTTTTATATAGGAGGTGTTATCTGTAGGTATATCATTGAGTTGTGTATCTCCTGAAAAGTAAATGATTATTAGCAAAAAAAAGTATGAACCAGCGCAGAATATTCAAGAATGTTTTTTCTCTTTTACATCGTTCCTGAGGAGTGTGACCATGACTGGGAGTACTATTCCAAGAGTCAGCTGGTGACGGTCTGCCAGGAGTACCACAGGGAGATAACCTCGCAGGTGGAGCTGGTGGATAGCTATAAGCTCCACCTTGCTTTCCCCGGTGATGAGGTGAAAGCCTTGCGCGCTGAGGCAGGAGAACTCAGAGACAAATTAACTGCTGCACACGCAGAGCTGGTGCGCCTGAAGAGTGAGATGCAGACTGTGAAGTCTGCGAACCTGGAGTTTAGCAAAGTGGAGGTGCCGGCTTTGGTGGCCGAGAGGAACCGCTTGAATACGGCGCTGGGGCGCTCCGGGAGGTCCCGGTTGTTTTTTAGCCGGGAGCTGAAGTCTGTTCAGGAGAAGTACAGGGACTTGTCTGTCAAGTATGCCAGCTTGAAGGAAGTGATCATGTCCCAGGGCATTGAGAAGGTGCGCAAGTTCTTGGAGCTCTGCAGTGACTAGTTTTGATGTTTTTCTGTAGTCTGAAGTAGTTATTTGTGTTAAATGTTCTGCGCTAGTATGTTTTTTTTTCAATCAATATAGAACCATTTTTATGACATTGTTTTATTTGCCCCGGTATGTCCATGTGTTTTTCAGGTATGGCGGAGGTTTATTTATAGGTTTATGGGTGCAGTATATCAATTTTGTAACCGAATCTGTGGATCAATCTGTTATCAACCGGGATTACAAATCTACCTAGGGAACTGTTGTATGACCACTTGTCTCCGTAAAGATCCAGTATTCCCGTAGAGTAGTGTACAGTATGGTTGATTGTCGTACAGCTCATGCATTGGTTGCCTTAACCTTACAGAAGCCGTACATTGTGTGGTGTAGGGGCCTGGTCCGGCGGGCACCCAACCAGTTTTGAAAACCATGGTGGGAAGGTGGGTAGTGGCTGAAAGCTGCCAGGCAAGTGCCGGGGCCTTGGGTCCCCCCGGCCCCCGACTAGCCGTGCTCCTATTGGCTGCTTTCATTAGAATTGCCCAATGGTGAAGGGACCTAGGCTTTTCACGCACTTTCTTACGCCCCCTCCGGCTAGAAGAGCTCCTATTGGCCAGAGTACAGCATTCTGAACCGTTCTGGGCCAATAGCAAAAATGGGGGGTAGGCAAAGACCATATAGAAACATAGACGTCCAAAAGGTTTTTTTGCTATCGTGAACTGGCCAAATTCAGGATTTTACGGAGCATCTGTCTGTATAATGTATTACTTTGACCAGTCTGCTACAAACCAGCAGGACAATGTTTTCCTGATTGTGGGGTGTGGGTTTCTGTAGATTTGTATTTCAAATACAAGATTTTATGGGGTGAAACTAGGGCCCTTGGGATACCTATTCATGAAGAAGAAGAAAAAGTTCAAATCAAGAATCTACTAAATTATTCAAAAATTTACACCCCTTATAATATCAGACTGACGCATGTTGGGGTGGAGGGGTATACCATAGACATACACAAAAGAGACTGCTAACAAAGACGACCGTCTATTATGTAGTTCATGAAGTCAACGCAAGGGGTGTGAGGGCAGCACAGAAGTGCAGTAAAATTATTCAAGATAAATTAAAAATTAGTTTTTTGAAGACCCTAGTGCCAAATATGATATCTCATGATATTTTTTGAAAAGTTAAGGAAATTTGGGTGAACAAATGAAGGCTTTAAAGGGACTATTCAACAAGATTACTGCAAAATTTGGATTAGAAATTAAAGAAAGAAGTATTTATAACTTGCAACAAAGAGGCTTAAGAGCTTAACTTATAAAAAATGGAGTAAAGAAAATAAAATTTTAAAAGGTGTTATTTTATTGCAAATTTGTGTTAAATGAATAGTTTTTCCATAAAATGATTCGAAAAACATGCATTTTTTAGGAATAAAAATCTACTTTTTGGCCCCCATGGTCATCATCTAGGGTAAGGTAGATATTAATTCATTAAAACAATTACTTTTATTAACTCCAATGGCACTTTCCCTTAAAAATATGCAAATTTTCTCAAGGTAAACTCAAGGCAAATTTATAGCGAAATGATTATCTGCAAAACTATTCTTTTGGCACAAATAAACAGAAAATAAGATTTGTAAAAAATAATTTTTTCTTTAATTTTTATTTTATAAGTTAAGGCCCTTACTCTTCTCTCTTCAAAGATACGGACGAATTTGTACTTTTGCATAAACAAAATAATGACATTACAGCAAAATTAAGGCCAAATTTAATCTCAAGGTACTCTAGAACTGTTTTTTGAGCACTTTTTTATATTTTGAGAGTCAACAAAGGTCAAAATTATTAGGTATATTGTCAATGTGAATAAATTTTTTATTTTGAGAAGGTGTGTACAGTGCTGCCTCTACAATTTCGAAATGACTTCAGGAACTAACTGGCAATGGCTATCCAGTTATATAACATCCTAGGGGTATACTCACACTGTCCTTCCTAGCAGACTGTAGTCAGTAGTACCCAAAAGTGGCCAGTAGTCGGTAGCTCCTTTCATTGATTGATTTAACTTTGGACGTCTATGATTCTATATGGTCTTTGGGGGTAGGCTTTTTTGCCACTGGAGGGGGGGAAGGGGACGCGACTTTTCTTCTAAATGCCACGCACTATGTCCAATTTGCCTGACTTTCCACGTCGTCCATCATTTCTAGACGCACATCTATATTTCTATACTAAATCAATGGGGGTAACGATATCAATCCACAGTCCCACATTTAGGTCAACGTCCACCATGCATTTGACTGTACTTGTCCTTCATAAACAGGGGCACTGTGACAAAAACACCCAGCCCATCCACTTTTTGGCCCAAAAATGACCCTCGCTGTTGCTCCTGCCAATACCATCTCGGGCCCCTTGAAAAAGTCCTGATTTTGTGCCGGGACCATTGACAATCATTGAACTGACCCCATTTAGTGATTTGACAAGGTTGATTTGACAACGAAATGCCACATTGACAGCACGGTTACATTAAAATATAAGTATTAACTCACTGCTACTTTATATTGGGAGGGAGATAATCATTGTGTTGCGAGAAAAGCCATAACTAGGGCCATTTCAAGGGGATCTCCATGAAAATCGAGACTTTTAGAGGGGCCAAGCCTTTTTTGGCCCATTAAATTTAAGATTAAATGGTGGGGGGTGGATTCGAGGCCATTTGAAACTCTACATGAATTTGTAAAGTGCGTTATGTCCTCCGCAGTTGCATATAAAATATTATTCAACCTGATGATTATATGGCGCTGGGCTTCATGATTTTTATGCGGGGCCTAGACATTACTTGGACTATTGGAAGGCAAATTGGAGATAAAGGCCGAGAGAAAGAGACACTAGGCATATCAGACGATAGGCAGAATTGCAATTCCATGAAATTTCCCAAACCTAGAACCCTACTTAAGAATAAATTTCCCGACTTAACAGTAGTACAACCGAGTATTTTTCTTAAAGTAGTATCAGAAATAGTGTACCCAGAAGACGATACGAAGAGAGATAGATACATAGAAGAGACAGTTGAAACCCTTAAAAATAGAACTAAATAGAAAGCCAAAGCAGCTAAATTAAACGAAATTTTCATTAATAAAGAACTGTATTTTGTACCTATTTTCATACAGAGTAGTATAGATATGAAAAAATGGAAGAAATTAAGAGTTTAGTAGATACAGGCGCAGCAAACTCCCTAATCCATGCAGATATTGCCAAAAAAAATTAGGGTTAAAGTTCGAACCCGCGCAAATAACACTAAAAAAAGCAACAGGTACAGATGAAGACTCTATTAAAGGGATTACACATCAGAAAATTTATCTAACAGCCACAGGAGGCAAAATCGTATCCACCTGTATCAACTTAATTTTATCCGAAAAACTAAACGAATTAGACCTAATTATGGGGTCAATTTTCTATTCATGAATGAAAAAATTAAAGCAATATAAAAAAATGGCCTAACATGGCACGAGAATTTAAACGATTCATATAGGATTAAGATAGAGGACGAGCATAATTACAGTTAACTGCGTAAGCATACGCGAATATGGGATAAAGCAGAAGTAGAAAATAACTGCTTAGAGCGCTGCGAGCTATATTTGAAATTATATAAGAGCCAGAAACTAACTAGGGATGTTCGCAGGAATAATAAAGTCTTCACGACTACACTAGATTTCAGTAATTTTTTAACGAGTACAAATACAGTGGAAGCGAATAGACAAGAGAATCTCGAAAACGAATCACTCCCCCCCAATGAATCTACTTTTGAAGAGCAGCTGGAACTCGACTTCAAAATCCTAGACAAAAAAATTATCATTAGAGGATGCAGATTATTCAAAAGTACCAGAGTACTTAGGTAAATTGAAAGCTATTTTAGACGAATTCGACGATAGATTCTCGAAATCGAAATTAGATATAGATATAACAGATATGTACGAAGCAGACCTAGAAACAGTAGAGCATAAAAAGGTATGTCAAAGGGTAAGAAGATTACCAGAACAAAAAAACAAATTTGCGATGAAAGCTATAAGGCAACTAGAGGAGGCAGGAGTAGTTAGCGAATCAGATTCGGAATTGCGTAGTAATGGAGTACTAGTACCTAAACCGACAGGTAAAGGTGAGCTAAGATCAAACACGAAATCAGATATGCAGGATAAGGAAAAACAAAATGCACAACGGTACAGAATTTGTCTAGATTTTAAGGAGCTTATACCAATTAAACAGGAACATAAATGATAAATCCTTTGAATTTAATATAGCCGTAATGGGTTTAAAGAGCTCACCGTACCACCTTAAGAAATTTATGGATATAGCATTTTTAAAATCACAATTGCAAAAACCCTCAGCGGAACTGACCGACGAAGAGAGAAAACACATTCCGGACTCGTTTGACGAAATGGTAATCACTTATTTTGATGATGGATGGATACACGCAGAAGCAGGCGACTATGAAGCGTTTTTAGTAAGATGGAAGTTAATTTTAAAGGCATGTAGGGAAGCAAAAATTAAATTTTCAGCAGAAAAATGTTAATTTATGACTAAAATATGAAAGTACTAGGATACTCGTTTAACACTGAAGAATTAATTTTAACTATGGATAAACTAAAGGCTAGCGCTTTAGCAAATATGAAAAACCATCCTCACTTTTCGAATTACAAAGTAGATTATGCAGTTATCAATACCAACAGAGTTTCCTACCAATTTTTGAAACACATTTTGTACCAGTTTCACTTCCTATTGTGTACAAGGAAATGGAAATGGGGAGAAATAGAAGAAGAAGCTTGGCAATTAGCAACAGAGCTTTGTATGTACAATGAACTTGAGACTAACCATCCCAGATCCGAGTGACGAGCTAGTTTTAGCAACAGATGCAAGCAAAATTGCAGCATCAGCCATCTTTTTCAGAGTAAGAGACGGTAAGCTAGAGCTAGTAGCGTGTAACAGTAAATATTTCAGCGTTACAGATCTGACTAAATGTTCATATGTATTGGAAGCAATAGCGTTAAGATGCGGATTGAAAACGTATGCTAGCTACCTATTAAATTGCGAATCGCAAATTAGAATATTCACGGATGCAAAAAGCCTAATTTACGCGAAAAGAAACAGTGCACACTCTATATTGCTCAACGGCACACTTAACTACCTAGCTAACTTTGCATCAATGGTTAACGAAGAAATTTATCATGTTCCCGGAGACGTTAACGTATTAGCAGATTTAATGTTTAGAGCAAAAGACATAACATTAACAAATAACATTAATTGTAACTTACCAAAGGAGCACCCCATAAGTAAAAAATGGGCGGAATTGTTACCACCGATAAAAGATCACTTTAACGTGGATAGGGAAACCCTATTCAAATTTCTAACGGATCCCCTTAAACCCGAGGACCAAGATCCGTATAATAGGACACATAGGAAACTAATGGAACCGAAAAGTGTACACACTTGGTACCGTACGATTTAACGAAGGCTACATCGAGTGAAGAAAGATTTAACAATGCTAGAACAATGGAATAAGGATTACATAAATAAAGAGGAAGTAATACCTAATTACATGATTGAAAATAATAAAGCAGCGTTAACGTTAAAATTAACGAAAGCGGAAGAATGTACAAAAGAGGTAGACCGCATTTTGGAAGAACTCTACATATATGTAGCGACATTAAAAACACACCCTTGTTAAAGAAAATCAAATCAGCGCTAGTAGAAGCAAGTAAAAAAATAATTAAAAATAAAAAACGAAGAGCTTACAAAGGAACATGTAAATAACTACGTAGAAATCCTAGCAGATACATATAAAGAAAATGATTAAGGAAATAGATAACGGAGCTATAGCAGAAGGAATAAGGAGAAAGAACAAGAAAGCGGGAAGCAGGGGGGTAGTTCAATGGGGCTGCTGGGCAACCCCATTGAACTACCCCATGTTATGGATACAGCCGCCTAGATTCAATACCGTACCGGGCCATATTAGCTATTAATGCAAATGCTGTAAATCTAACGTGGAGTTGTAAAATCTACCCTGCCAAATCACTATATGGGGCCGGCTCAAGGATTCTAAATGGGCCCGGCAGAAAATCGAGCCTTTTCGAGGGGCCCAAGATTTTTTTGGCCCTATTAAATGGCACGAGCCGTTAGATTTACAGCACCGTTGCATTAATAGCTAAAAAATTACACCTCTTATTTTACACAATCATGCGGGAGTATGTATGCACATACAGAAGCAATTTATGTATAGCAAAATTTACAATAACAAACCCCTGTGTTAGTAGGTAGGTACCTACCGGTACTGCAGCGATTTATCGTTTGGTGAACTTGGATTCTTGGAAGCTAAAATAATAAGCGATATAGAAATATAAAATATGAAGAAGAAAAAATACGTGAAAAGTACCCATTCAGTTGCTTTACATGAACGTTTTGATGAAAAAACAGAGGTCAAAATCTTGTGAGACTGCCCCGTTTTAAAAGATAAAATTCAGTGTCATTACTTATGTACTTCCTCAGCGACTTTCTTCAGCAGTATGTGACTCTGTGTTACGTTAGGTAAGATAAAAAAATCCAACATATACCTTCATGAAATGAATTGCTCAATACAGTACAGTACGTAAGTACAATAAACCAATCAATTTGCAACTTCGTGTGTTATATAGACAATGTAAAAATATGTATTTGTATCAGCAGTAGCACGAAATCTAAGAAACAAATAGGTATTCCAATACAAAGATGTTGACATTTTAATTTGGTATTTCTTTGTGGAGCCGAACAACTTCGACCGGAAATTAAATCCGAGTTTGATTAAAGGTAGGTACCTACCTTCAACTATACGGTCTTGATAACTTTCTTCCCACACCAAAAACTATTTTGAGACATAGACGTCAAAAGTTTTTTTGTGTAATCGTCAACTAGCCAAAAACAGAATTCCACCGGGAATTTGTTGACATATATGTATGTACATACATATACATACCGTATACATCAACATATTCATATACATATACATACGTGCATACATACATGATTTACATTTTCACCTATTCTGTTTATACATATTCATAAACTTTATTACTAGTATGTGTTTCTGTAAAATTCGACTGAGCACCCCTTTTCCTCTCCCGTCCCCCTGGTAATCAATGAACATATGTCATTTTCAGAAAACACCTGTCAACCCTTCACCCATATCATCTTACTCCAACTCTAGTCCACTTGTCAGCCACCCCTCTCAACCTGTCATCCCTATCACCTTTCCTCCAAACCTTGCACAGCCCCTCTTTACCCCCTCTTCTCTACTCTACATACTGTATGCACCAACTCTACCTACCACTGTTGCATGCGCAGTAGGTACATGCCTGACCCAGCATTCCTGCATGGACCTTCCAGAACCCCCTCAACCCCCTTTTCCAGACCCTTGGCTGGAAGGACCCCCCAAGACGACCAAGAGACACTCTATCCCCACCCACCAGGAGGACAAACCTACCATCCACTCACTACCTACTCACCAACTCCTTCTATTTCACTCTTATCACCATGCCATAGATTTCTTCCAGAAGTACTCCCCTCAGGGGACTCACCTTTCTCACCGGGGACTCCCCTGTCTCCTATGGACTCCCCAGCGTCCCTGACAGACTCCTCTCCCCCTGAGGACTCCTGCTCAGACACTCTTAAGAATCCACCTCCCAGAGGACCTCCTA
>Ga0209617_10001091_pt1 | contig 12588 bp, 12 predicted proteins | sample LakEriepJuly2011_2_FD_187459 | JGI IMG/M metagenome (GOLD analysis project Ga0209617, IMG submission 187459) | Freshwater microbial communities from dead zone in Lake Erie, Canada - CCB epilimnion July 2011 (SPAdes) (version 2) | ecosystem: Environmental > Aquatic > Freshwater > Lentic >... | reverse complement strand
ACAATCTCGAGACCTCACCACATTTTTGGTGCTTTTGCTGTTTGCGGCTTTTTTTGTAGGGGTTGGCGGTTTTTTGATGAAGGGCATGGTGGAGTTGGTCAAGCAAGGCCTGACCTTTGGCACCAGCGAAGACTGGCAAAGTCACTTGAGCGATTGGGCCGGTGGCCCCTTGTTTGGCGCCATGCTCTGGATTTTGGCCGTCGTCCTGCCCTTGTGGTTGGTCTCAGCCTTGGCCCCTTTGGCCATGGTGAAGTTTCAGCCCGTTTGGGCCTTCAAACTCAATCCTGGTCGCCTCGACCCTTTTGCTGGCTTGGGCCGAATTTTTTCAACCGACACCCTGACTGAGGTGGCCAAGAATATTTTGAAAGTCATTGTGGTGTTTGGTGTGGGCGTGGCCTATGTCACCAGCCTCATGGGCAACCTCAGCGTTCTATCCAGACAGGACTTAAACCAAGCCTTGGCCAACAGTTTGGGCCTCATTGAAACGGGCTTGCTGCTGCTGCTGTTGCCCATTTTGGTGGTGGCAGCGGTAGACGTGGTCATTCAGTGGTTCAGCTTCTCAAAGAAAATGAAAATGAGCCAAGAAGAGTTGAAGCAGGAGATGAAAGAGAGTGAGGGCTCGCCCGAATTGAAATCTCGTCTCAGGCAGCGGCAGCGGCAAATTGCCACATCGCGCATGATGTCTGCGATGGAAAAAGCAGATGTGGTGCTGGCCAACCCCGATCACTATTCTGTGGCTCTCAGGTATGACGCCGAAAAAATGCGTGCCCCTATCGTGGTGGCCAAAGGCATGGACGAAATAGCCTTGCTAATTCAGCGCGTGGCCAATGAAAACCAAGTGCCGGTGGCCCGCATCCCACCTTTGGCCAGGTTGCTGCACAAACATCTCAAGGTGGGCGAACCCATTCCAGCGCCCTTGTTCGAGGTTGTGGCCAAGGTGCTGGCTTGGGCCTATGAGTTGAAGCAAGCTACTGCGGCAGACGACTTGCCTTTGCCAGAAATTGGCGCTTTGCCAGACCTAGAGCTTGGGGCCAAAACCAGCGCGAATTAATTCGAAGGGGGACTCAAGGGCGGTTTGAACCAAGTCTGCGAAAGACGGCAACAACAAAACCACCACCACAAAGGCCACAGGAATCATGATGGCAAAGCCCACTGAGAAAAGGTTCATTTGTGGGCTAACTCGCGCCAAGATGGCTTGCGTCATGTTGAACAAAAAGTAAATCACAATGCCTGGCAGGGCCAACACCAAGCCTAAGGTGAAGGCATCTTGAACCAAGCCCAGCACAGAACTCCAGTTCCAAGCAGTTGGCCAAGTTCCCAAAGGCAATACTTTGAAACTTTGCACCAACAATTCAAGCATGACCAAATGAATGTTCAGTGTGAAGGCCAGTGCGATGGCCAACAAGCCTAAAAACTCGCCCACCAAACCTGAAGCCAAATTGGCATCCTGTTGCAGTGTGGCCGCAAAACTCAAACCAGATTGCTGCGATAGCACGTCGGCCAGCATGTCCACCGCAGTCAGGCCAATCCTGACCATCCAGCCAGACGTGAGGCCAACAGCCAATTCAACAAACACCAAGGCATATCCTGGTGGCATGCTGTCTAAAGGAGGAAGGTCTGACTGAACAAGCGGAACAAGCGCAAATGCAATGACCAAGGCCAGCAAGACTCGCAATCGCATAGGGGCTGACCTGAATGCAAACAAGGGCATGGTCATGAAGCAACCCAAGAGGCGCACTGAAATCAGCATCCAGAGGGTTGCTGTTTGGGTCATCCAATCTGGGCTGATCGGCAACATGAGGCTTACCTCAGAATGTCAGGCAGTTCTTGAATGACCTCACGCAGGTAATCCACAAAGATTGCCAAACTGACGGGTCCGGCAATGAGCATGACCACAGCGATGACCACCAACTTTGGGATGAATGCAATGGAGCTTTCGTTGACCGATGTTGCCGCTTGAACAATACCAATGACCAAGCCCACAATGAGTAGGCTGATGAGGATAGGCCCGCTCAGAATGAATGCCATCCATAGCGCTTTAAAGGCAACTTCGATGACAAAGCCTGAATCCATCTTAGGTAATCTTGAAACTGTTGACCAAAGAAGCGGCCAGCAAAGACCAGCCGTCTGCCAATGCAAATACCACCAACTTGAGAGGCAATGAGAACATCATGGGTGAGACCATGACCATACCCAGTGAGGTCAAAATGCTGGCCACAGCAAAATCGATGGCCAAGAAGGGCAAGTAAATGAGGAAGCCAAACAAGAAACCTGTTTTGATTTCAGAGACGGCAAAGGCTGGAATGAGAACCGTCATGGGCACATCGGCTCGGGTTTCAATGGGCTTGCCCCAAAGCTTGGCAAAAAGGCTGAGGTCGTCTTTGTTGGTTTGGCTCAGCATGAACTGCTTCAAAGGCTCGGTGCCAATGGTTACCGCTTCTTCAAACCCAATTCTGCCGCTGGCCAAAGGCAAATAAGCATCTCGGTACATGGACTCGAGCACGGGGTTCATGACAAAAAATGTCAGAAACACCGACAGGCCAATCAAGACCAAATTGGGCGGCATGCTTTGCAGTCCCAAGGCTTGTCGCAGCATCGAAAACACAATGAGAATTCGAATGAAGCTGGTCATGAGCATGAGCGCAGCAGGTAAAAAAGAAAGGGCCGTTAAGGCCAGCAAGGTTTGCACGGGTACGGCATACACAGTGCCGGTCTTAGAGGTGCTTGAAGTGACCAGCGGCAAGTTTTGAGCTGCAGCCCAGCCGCAACACAGCAGGAGGGCAATGGCGACCAGCCATTTGAGGTTGAACAGCCTCATGCGCTGTTCTTTCTAGATAGCAATGTCATGAGTTGACCAGCAAAGCCAGAGGGCAGCGAGCTTGAGGTGGCCATGGGTTCAAAATCGTCTAACTCTGCCAACAAACTGATGTGCGTGGGCGTATGGCCCAAGGCCAAAATACGATCTTGTATGCGAACCACCAACAAACGTTCGCGCGGACCTACTGGAAAGGCGGCCAGTAATTGAATCTGTCCACCCACTGTAGAACCCTGTGCGCCACGGCGAAAAAGCCAAACCACCACCGCTACCAGCACCACCAACAAGCTGAGAGTGACCAAACCTAACCAAGCGCCTCCCCAGACAGACGACGATGAGCCAGAAGCGCCACTTGAAACGGGTGCTGATAAGGCTTGCGCTTGAGCGCCAATTGAGAAAATGCCTAGATAGACAAATGCTGAAAGACTCGACAAGGAGGAAAGTGGGGTCAATTTTTAGATTTCCGTAAACGCTCCGATGGTGAAATGATATCAGTCAAGCGGATGCCATAGCGGTCGTCCACGATGACAACTTCGCCTTGTGCAATTAAACAACCGTTAACCACTAAATTCAAGGGCTCTCCAGCCTCCACGTCAAGTTCGATCACGCCGCCGTTTTGAACTGACATGAGGTCGCCCAAAGGCATTTGGGTCCGGCCCAACTCAATCATCACCTTCACGGGCAGGTCCATGATCATGTCCATGTCGTGAATGGCCGGTTTTGCGGTGTCTGCTTCGGGAGGTGTCGCCTTGCCCCAATGGGTTAAGTCATCAGAGTGCCCTTTTTCAATTTGCTCGGTCACAGGTCACCTTCACTTTTCTGAATTTGTTCATCTAATTGGCTCAGGGCCTTTGCGGCATTGGCTAAATCGGTTTGCGCCTGGGCGGGAACGTCAAGGCTGCCAAGGTATTGACCGGAAGTTGCGCCCTCAAAGTCTTCAATTTTGGGAATGACCGGCGCTGAATTCATGTGCTCCACCTTCAGGGCGTAATGGCCATTTCTAACACCATAACGCCCGCTGAGGATGCTGACGCCATCGACCATGAGGCGCACCGGCGCCGATAAATCAATGGGCAGAACTTGGCCCAAAGACAAGGAGAGCAATTGCGCCACAGAAAGTTCTTTTTCACACAAGACGGCCACAGAATCGACGGGCTTGGCATACAACTGATGCTGCAGGCTTCGGCTCCACCCAGCAGGTTGTCCCGAAGCTTCGGAAGGGTTGGCTGAGGTGTTGGGTGTTTGCCAGCTCAGTGCGCGCTTGGGCAGACACAAATCAACCCTCAGTTCGAGCAAGTTGAAGTGGATCGCAAATTGGGCGTGCAACACGGTATCTTTGTGAGAGGCTAGCCTGAGCGAGGAGAGTTGTTGCTCTTGCCTGAGGGTTTGCAATCGAATGGGATAAGCTGTTTGCCAAGCTGCTTCATAGGCCGTGGCCAGTGTTTCAAGCAAACGCTGCCGAATACCCAATTCAATGTGCGTGAGCTTGCTGCTTCGTGGTTTGATGGGAATGATGCCGGCACCGCCAAACAAACAATCTACGGCTGCAGCCACCCAGCGAGAGTCAAAGCTCCAGGCACAAAGTGTTTGAAGCGCATCGATTTCAAAGACTTGAATGTCTGCAAAAGAGGGTGCTTCGAGCACAAAGGCTTCGTAAGTTTTCATCTCCATGTTGCCAGCCAAAATCTTGATTTCAGCCGGAACCAAGGTGGACATAGACTGTCGCCACTGCGTTACAAATTGCATGTGCATGGCATCCAGCTGCTCGCGATCCCAGTCTTGCGAGACGTGGGTGTCCAAGCCCTCTAGGGCTTCTTTGGCAAATGGAAATTGCATGTTGTCTGGGTTGGTGTTCATAAGTTTCTTCTAGGCTCAAAGCTTTACGCGTAGAGATAAACTTGGTTGGAGCCTGTTTCGCGGACGCGGAGGGCGCCAGCTTCACGTTGCGTCAAAACCTTGGATGGGTCGCCAGCGGCATGGTTGTCGCTAGGACCCCGCTCTTGGTAATCTGCAAAATTTGCAGCATTGGAAGATGCAGACTGACCTTGCTGCCGCATATCAAGCTGCAACTCCAATCCCATTTGCTGAAATTGCTCGCGCAATTGCGGCGCACTTTGTTCCAATCGGGTTTTGGTGGAGTCGCTCACGCCTTCCACAATGAGCAAGGCGTTGCCGCGTTCATCGAGCTTTAGCTCAATGGTGAATTTGCTTTGATCGGGGGGAGTGAGTTCCATCACCACATGACCGCCGCCTTGCTTCACCATCTTCTGAATTTCTAGCTGTATTGCGCCGGCATCCAATCTCACTTCATGAGGAACCAGGGGCGCTGCACGTTCTTGCGATTGCATTGAAATCCAATCCATGACGGTTGTGACCGGGCGTTGTGGCCCTCCCACCAAACTGCTCACAAAACTCGAAGAAATATCGTCCAAACTTTGAACTGTTTCTGGCCTAGGCGCTTCTTGCGCAAGTTCTGTCGAACCATTGCTGGTGGCTGTCAGCGCGGCCAAATCCGTTCGATTGACCCCAGTGGTGTCGCCTTTTTGCTCTATTTTGATGCCCGATTGGCCATTGCTGAACAGGACACCCTCAGTGTGAATTTCTGATGTGGTTGCACCACCTTGCAGACCAAGCGCGTTGCCTTTGGCTATCTGGCTGGCTTGTTGCAATTGCGCATCCGACTTAGACAACTTTGCATCAAAATTGAATGCAGTTTCTTCGGCCTGAGAAACTTGCGCTTCAGCCTTTGTGTCAGATTTCGCGTCAGATTTTGTGTCAGATGAAATAATTTTCTTTTCAGCAACCAGGTTGCTAACTGCTAAAGACTGAGCAGGGCTTGCAGAATTGATGGGCACCGCTAGCGTTGCATTCGCTACAGAAGTGCTTTTCTGGCCAGCGCCATTGGTGGACGCTGAATTTGCCTCAGGCTTCAAAGTCAAAGAAGGGTCTGCAGCCATTTGCGAAGCCGCAGGCAGTGAAGCCTGATTGACAATGACAGCTTCAGCTTGCAAGCCGGCTGGCTTGACGCTGTTGGACGCTGGGGCAGTCAGTGCATTTTGCACTTGCGCGGTGTCTGCAGGGGTGGAAGCCAGCTCGGCAGCAGCGGATGCAATAGAAGCCATCTGCGCAGACGGATTGCCGGTTGATGCATGGGTAGCAGAAATACTTTCACTGCTCAATGAAGACGAGCTCTTAGGGGATGCCAAAAAAGCTGTCGAGGCAGCTTGTTCATCCACTTGCAAACCAGAGCCAGAGTCAGAAGCCTGCGCTTGCGATACTTGTACAGCTTCTTGACCAGTTCCCGAAGTGGCGCCGATTGAATCTGTGGCCGAAACTTTGCCCAGATTGGCGGCAGTGGGTACAGGTACATTGGCCACTGAAGTCGACATTTGCGCTGCCAAGTTGGCTGCAGCCAACTCAGCGCCTTGCAATGAATTGGCTAAATCAAGGGCTGTTGTGTCTTGCTTGAGAGTCTCTGCGGCATCGGTCAATACGCTGCCAGGTGCCAAATTTTGATCTGTTGAATTGACAAGGCCTGCCTGACCCGTCAAGGCAAAATTTGCATCTCCCACCGCGTTCATGAGAACTTCTGCCGGCAAAATTTGCAGGTCTGATGCTTTCTTGGCCGTATCCTCCGAATTGTCTGGGCTCAAATTTGCAGGTACATCTGTAAGCCCTGCAGGGGCTTGCATCGCAGCTGCCAGCTCCTGTGTAAAGCCTTCTTCTGGCGCTACGGCCGAAGGCTCCAGTGCGTCGCTAGACAGTGTTTGAATGGCTGCAGAAGGTGGATTCGATACAAAGATGGCCATGATTTAAGTTCCAAAATTTAAATCAAGTTATGCAACTTCAGTGCCACCTTGCTATTTGCTGTGTTGACGAGCCTGTAAAACGTCTTCTAGCGCCTTGTCCTCGTGCTTCTCAAATTGGTGCTGGCGCTGTTGTTTGCGCTTGGCCAAGAAAGATTGAAGGGTTTTGAGGCGTTGGGCATCTTGCAAGGCTTTGTCTAGGGCCTCACGGCTTTGTGACTTCAAAGCCTGCACCTCGGGCTCTTGCGATTTGGCCGTAGCCCGCAAATTCAGACCAAAATTGGCTTGAGTTTGCAAATTCAAAACCGTATCGCCTTCTTTCGCCGCCTTCACCCACTGCGTTTCGTATTCCTTGGCATAGGACTCAACTTGCAAATTGAAATTGCGCACGCGCTCATACTCGGCCTGAACCCGTTTGGACTGCGCCACAGACCTGTCTTTGCGCAATTTCAGCATTTGCTGAAGGACTTCAAATACGCGATTGCTCATATTTTGGAAGCCCTCGCAATGCTGTTCAAGGCCGTCACGCTGCCTTCCAAGTCAGCCACCTGGTGCGACTCTTGTTGCAGAAAAGTTTGAATGTGAGGCCACAAGCGCAGCGCCGCGTCTAAGTCGGGGTCGCTGCCTTGCATGTAAGCGCCCATTGCCACCATGTCTCGACTGCGCTCGTGCCGGCTAATCAGTTGTTTAATTCGCCTGGCCGCCAGCACATGGTCTTGCGTAGCCACTTTGGGCATTACCCTAGAAATAGATTTTTCAATGTCAATGGCGGGGTAGTGACCTGAGTCGGCCAATTCGCGTGACAAGAAAATATGCCCATCCAACACCCCCCGCGCAGCATCGGCCACGGGGTCGTGCACATCGTCGCCTTCTAGCAGCACTGTGTAAAAAGCCGTTAAGGAGCCCTCAGGGTGTTCACCGTTGCCTACTTTTTCAACCAGCGCTGGCAGCTTGCCAAACACACTGGCAGGGTAGCCGCGGGCCACTGGCGGTTCGCCAAGGCTTAAGCCAATTTCGCGTTGCGCCATGGCATACCGGGTGAGGCTGTCAACAATGAGCACCACATGCTTGCCCTGGTCTCTGAACCAAGTGGCCACGTCGGTGGCGTATTCAGCTCCTTTGGCGCGCGCTAAAGGCGAGGTATCGGCAGGCGAGGCCACGACCACGGCGCGAGATCTCGACACATCGTCTAATTGATCATCGCAAAATTCGCGCACCTCGCGGCTGCGTTCACCCACCAGCGCAATCACAATCACATCGGCCACACAATTGCGCGTGAGCATAGACAGCAACACACTTTTGCCTACGCCAGAACCGGCAAACAAGCCCATGCGCTGGCCACGCCCCATCGACAACATGGCATTGATGGCGCGCACGCCGGTGTCTAGGGGTTCGTGAATGGGCTTGCGCTTGAGGGGGTTGGGGGAAGCAAAGCGCATGAGGTGGTCGCTCCAACTGGCGCCGCCTAAGCCATCTAGAGGCCTGCCCAAGCCATCGACCACGCGTCCTAGCAATTGGGGTCCAATGGGCACCGAAGCAATGCCCTGGCGCATTTGATAGCCCTGAGCGCGTCGTTGCGGTGTGAGCAGGGGGTACACCACCGCACCTGGCGACAAGCCTGCCATTTGGTCAAAGGCCATGAGGTAGGTGGTGTCGCGCTCAAAGCCAATGCACTCGGCATCAACCCAATTGCCTTGGCGAGAATTTTCAATACAAGCTTGCGCGCCTATGGACAAGGCCAAGCCCTCGACTTCAACCAGCAGTCCGGAAACTCGTTTAACCCGACCTTCGCGCACAGACAAAGGCAAATTGGCCAACTTGGCGCGTTGTGAATCTACAAATTGTTGAAGATCGGCCTGGCTCAAGGCGGTCTCCTTTAAACGGAATCCGAAGCGTGTTGTGGCAGTAAACCCAAAGCACTTCGCACCAATGCATCGCGTGCACTGATACCTACATCGAGCCTGGTGCCATCGACCAACACATAAGCAAAGCCCTTGCTCAATTCGGCATCGGGTCGAACCAAAGACTGAAATGGCATTTCGGGGTGGCTAAGCAAAGACTGCCAAGCCTCAAGCTCTGCAGGGGGCACGCCCACAATTAAATTTTCACCAGGACGTGGCAAGCGCATGAGGGCTTCTTGCACAGCCGCCACAAACACCGAGCGGTCCATTTGCTCTTTGCCAGCCAAGCGCAATGCTGTTTCATACACCCACTCGGGCAATGCGGTTTGGAAAGCATCTGGCAAAGATTGCAGTTGTGCCATCACGCGTTGCATCTCTTTGGACATGTGCTCAATGTCTTTGATGCCGCTTTGATAGCCTTGCTGGTACCCCAATTGAAAACCTTCGGTGCGGCCTTGCTCAATGCCTTCTTCGCGGCCTTTGGCAGCGCCTTGCGCGTGGCCTTCTGTAAGGCCTTCTTGCAGACCGCGAGCATAGGCGTCTTGGTAAGCTTTGCCGCGAATGGCATCGACTTCGTTCACGCTGGGCAACACCATCATGGCTTCGTTCATTTGATGAGAAGAAGCTTGACCTAGCGGTAGCTCGGAAGTGGCTGGCTCACCGTCAAATGAAGGAGGGCTCCAGCGGTTCATGCTTAATTTGCCCCGGGCCCAACACTGACGATGGCCAAAGAAATGCGCTCTTCATCTTGCATCTGCCGCGCCAATTGCACAATTTCCAATTGCTTGGCCTGAACTTCTTGAACCCGAACGGGTGGCATGCTTTCCATTTCCACGCGGAAACGATCGGCCTTGCTTTTTGTGACGTTCGAGAAAAAGAATTTTTGTAAATTGGGTGTAGCGCCTTTGAGCACAACCAGGATGGCATCGTCAGCCACTTCGGAGAGCAAAGTTTGTACAGCTTGGGGTGAAATCTTCATCAAGTCTTCAAACGTGAACATCCGTTCAAAAATTTGCTCGGCCAGTTTTTCAGAGTGCAGTCGAATGCTGGCCAAAGTGGTTTTTTCCAAACCACCCGTAAAGAGGCGAAGAATTTCGGCAGCAGGGCGTGCGCCACCAATGCCACTGATTTCAGCGGTGGTGTCGTCGCCCAGAGTGCGCTCCAACATGTCATTCAATTCCACCAAAGCGGAAGGATTGATTTGATCAAGCAAGGCCACGCGCAACACCAATTCATCGCGCAGCTCGGCTTCAAACAATTCCAACACAGCGGCCGATCTTTCGGCAGGTATGAGAGACAGCAAGGTGGCTGACACTTGAGGGTGTTCAGCCTGCAAGTGGCGCTGCAATTGCTCATTGCTCATGCTGGTCAGCAAATCGAGCGCTGGCACCGTGCTGGCCAATTGGCTGGCTGTTGAGCCACCGGCTTCGCCTGCAAACTTGTCCATGAGAGACGTGACAAAACGCTGCGGGTCAAACGGCACTTGTTTGCGGTGTGCTGTGACGTTTTTAAATTCTTCCAGCACTTGAATCATGACCTCGCGGTCGATGCTTCTGAAGTTGGCCATGAGCGACGATACTTTTTGGGCTTCAGCAGGTGTGAAGTTTTTCAGCAAAGTGCCGGCTACTTCGGGGCCCAATGACATGAGCACAATGGCAGCGCGTGAAGGACCGTCTAAGTTGGCACCACTGCTTCTTTCAAGGTCTGGCGATTGCAGGCCTTTGCGAAGTGCACCACCCAAAACGCCCGGTTTGAAATTTGAAACGGCCGTGTTCATGATTTGTCCTGACCCGATGCATTGGCAGGGCCTTTTTCAGAGACCCAAGCACGCAACAACAAAGCGGTGTCGTCGGGTTGATCAGTGGCATATTGGGTTGCGTAGGCCACCACATCTTCAAACTTGGCTTTGCTGGCTATCTCGCGTTCGCGCATGCGCTCCATTTGCGCTTCAATTTCTCTTTCAACTCGCAACTCTTGAGCGCGCTTGGCTTCTTGTTCCATGGCCCAAGACAGATCGAGGTCTTTAATTTCTTCGCGCATGCGCTGAGCGGCGCGGCCCTGCGGAGAATTGGGTAAATCGGGATCGATGGGCGGCAATGGCACGGGACGCATTAAAGGGCGTGCAATGGCGAAGTAGGCAAACAGCAAGCCCAAGGCAATGGCGCCATACCGAATGAGCTGAGACGTCAGTTCGGGGGTGAGGCGGCCGGTGTCTTCGACCACCGCAGCAGGCTCTTCAGAGAAGGGCAAATTGGCCACGCTGACCGTGTCGCCGCGCCGTTGCACAAAGCCAATGGCGTCTCTCACCAAGGCGTTGATTTGTTGAATTTCTTGAGGCGTATAGGCCACAGTGCGAGTGGCATTGGCCTTGGCGCCTTTTTCGTATTTGTAATCGAGCACCACAGCGGCTGACACGCGGCGCAATTGGCCTTTGCTCGATTTGATTCGTTCAATGGCCCTGTCTACTTCGAAGTTCACCGTTTTTTCATTGCGTGAACTGCCTTCATCAGAGCCCGATGCGCCTGTGTCAATGCTGCCGGGAGCTCGGAGGTTTTCACCTCTTGCTTCAGTGGTGATGGGCGCTTTGGCGGGATCTTGGGGCTGATTGGTGAGTGAGCCGGGTACGCCGCCAGAGCCCGATTTGCCGCCACTGGCCTCAATGGACATTTGGCTGCGAATGGCTTTATCGGGCGGTGAATTTTTGCCAAATGTCTCAGACGTGCGCTCGCGTTCGTCAAAGTCCAAATCGACCGTGACTTGCGCGCGGAAGCCGTCTTTTCCAGCCAGTGGTTCCAAGATGGCAGCCACTCGGCGATTGAGTGCGGCTTCTAATTCGGAGGTGTATTTAAGTTGCGAAGGATCGAGCCCCTCTTGGCGTGCGGCACTGTTGCCTAAGATGCCGCCCTCGGTGTCCATGATCGATACTTCTTGCACGCGCATGCCGGGAACGGCAGAGCTGACCAAGCGCGCAATGGCTGCAATTTGAGGGCTGTCCAACATGCGGCCAGGGTACAAAGTGAGAATGACGGAGGCGGTGGGGCGCTCTTGTTCACGCACAAAGGCAGATGGCTTGGGTACTGCCAAATGCACCCGCGCCGATTTAACTTGACCTAAAGAACTGACACTGCGGGCCAGCTCGCCTTCAAGACCGCGCAAATAATTGACGCGCTCTACAAACTGGCTGGTGCCAAATTTTTGGTTTTCTAAAAGCTCAAAACCCACATTGCCAGCCTTGGGCAAACCTTGCCCTGCCAGCTTCAAGCGGGTTTCATAGACCAAGCCTTGAGGCACCGTGATAGCGCCACCGCCCTCGGTAAATTGATAAGGCACATTCATTTGCTGTAGTGCCGTAATGATGGCTGCACCATCGCCTTCGCTGACGTTAGAAAACAACACTCGGTAGTCTTGGTTGCTTTTTCCTGCCGATAAAACAACACCCAATGCCAAAACCAAGCCGGCAAAGCCAAGGCCCATGAACAAACGTTGATTGGTGGTGAGGGCTTGGAACCGCTCGCGCAAAGAATCAACCACACCTGCTGGTGTGTTTAAATTTGCCGCGCCGGAACCACCCATCGACAGAACGACAGCGTCTCGATCTGGAGAGAGAGTTTTGGGAGCATCCAATTAAGTCAGTGCCTCCATATGTAGTCACATTGTTTCAAATTTTCACTGACCAAAACCAAGCATTACACAGCTGTAATGTACGAATACAAGTTTTTAATCAAGCCATTTTCCAATGAGATTTGAATTTGACCCAATTGTCTGGCCCCTTTTCAAGCGTCAAGGCGCTGCCATGGGCCTTGGCAATTTCTTGGCACAAACTAAGCCCCAGCCCATCCCCTCGAGGCAATTGGCGACTTGAATCGGCTTCATCGAGGTGCCTGTAAAAGCGCTGAAATACCCGATCGTCAAGGCCGTCCATGGACAAGTAGGTGGTGTTGGCCAAAGAAAACTCAACCTTGTTGTCAATGACCTTGGCTTCGAAAACGATTGTGCCATCGGGTGATGTGTATTTCACAGCATTGCTCATCAAGTTGTTCAACAGTTGTTGAAACAAATTGTGATC
>Ga0209617_10001090_pt1 | contig 12588 bp, 11 predicted proteins | sample LakEriepJuly2011_2_FD_187459 | JGI IMG/M metagenome (GOLD analysis project Ga0209617, IMG submission 187459) | Freshwater microbial communities from dead zone in Lake Erie, Canada - CCB epilimnion July 2011 (SPAdes) (version 2) | ecosystem: Environmental > Aquatic > Freshwater > Lentic >... | reverse complement strand
CCACCATTTCCATCAGACATCGTTACTTGGTATGTTATATCATTTTGATTAGCAATGTCACTTATAAAATTATATACGTCATTATCATCTACCATATTTCGCGTAAGTATAGTGCCACTTCCTAATTTACTATCAGCAAATTGAGATTTATCAATATTTGGTAAATCTGTTGCGACATCGGTATCAATTACTAATATAAGATCTACCTTTTTCGGAATTTCGTCAATATCATATAACATATTTATATATCGTAACCCCCCTACTTCTTCTCTTGCACTAAAATGCGCTATAAAATTATAGTCTATTTCATCAAATTTATCTATTTCCAAAAATAGTTTTGTAAGAACATATACACCAATATGATTATCTAATCCTCCTCCAGTTATAAACTTACTTCCTGAATTAGATGTTATAATATCAACCTTTGCATCAAATACAACCGAATCTCCTTTCTCAACCATTTCAAGAGCTTCTTCTCTACTTTCCGCAAATATATCAACGATAATCGTATTATCAGATATATCTAAATGCGGTGGCAAAATAGTAATAATACCTGGAATTTTCTTATCTTTAGACATTACAACACATCGCGAACCTAATATATCCCTACTATTAGTGCCAAATGATTTACATAGTAAAAAGCCGTCTCCTGTTATATTAAACACTCTACAACTTACTTGGTCAATATGCGCGTCAAACAATATTGTTTTTGTTTTTGTCTTTTTTCCTTTAGATAAACGATATGCATATAATTCATTACTATCAAATACCGCTTTTACATTTTTGCAATTTTCATTAATGTAATCTCTTACAAATGTAGTTAACTCTTTTTCGTATCCAGAAGGACTTAATTTATTTGTAATTTGAGTTAAAAGTTCTTCATCTATATATGACATAATATATAATTACGTATATTTTTATTATTTTATATATAATTAATTAAAAAAATTGAAACAATATAAAAATAATACAATAATTAAAAATAAATCATATGTCGACATCAAAAGAGGGATTACCTTTTAACTGGGAAGAAGATACATGGGAAGTTATTAAACTCCTATTAACTAGAGATAATTATTTAATACGACATCAATTAGATAGTTTTAATGATTTCACCAATCGTTTACTAGCTGATATTATACAACAATACAATCCAATTAAATTAAATTATATACAATTACCTAACGGTCAATTTCAATATAGTATTGAACTTCGATTTGGAGATATTAGTTTGTGTCCAGCGTCAATACATGAAAATAACGGTAGTTTAAAGGTAATGTTACCAAACGAAGCTAGAAAACGATGTTTTACGTATAGTGCAAATCTATTTATTGATCTATATATTAAAACGATGGTTCTTATTGAAGATAAGACATATGAAATTGAGGAGAAATGTCTTAAAAAAGTTCAACTTGGTAAAATACCTATTATGTTGCATAGTGCTCAGCTGTGTATTTTGCACAATAAGGATAATTTAACACTTAAAGATTATGAAGAGTGTGTGTTTGACAAAGGCGGGTATTTCATAGTGAATGGTAGTGAAAAGGTAATTGTTAGTCAAGAAAGGATTGGCGAAAATAAGGTGTTTGTCTTTAAAAATAGTAAAAGTCAAAACAAATATAGTCATATTGCCGATATTAAATCAATAGCACATGATGATTTTTATAATCCCAAAACAAATCAAGTTAAGCTTACATCAAAATTAGGTCCTGGTGGCAAAACATTAAAAGTAAGTGTTCCAAATATCAGGCATGATATTCCACTATTTATATTCTTCAGGCTGTTGGGTCTAAATAGTGATAAACAGATTTTGGAATACATCTTATACGATTTAGATACGGAGGAAAGTGAAGAATATCTGGCGATATTAAAGCCTACACTTGAAGAGTCAAATAGCTATCTAACATACAATAGTTGTGTTGAATATGTTATCAAATATATTCAACAAGTAAATATCAGGGACAAAACCGATAAGCTTGATAGAAATCGTAAACTTCAACTTCTAGATGATATCCTACTTAATGACTTTTTACCACATATGGGAACTTCTCATAAAGATAAGGCTTATTACCTTGGTTATATGGTCAAAAAATTGTTATCCGTATATCTTAAAAAGATAGAATATGATGACCGCGATAGTTATATTAATAAGAAACTTGATACCCCTGGTATTCTTTGTGGTAATTTGTTTAAACTATACTTTAACAAAATGGTGAAAGAGATTAAAACCCAATTAAATAAGGAATTCAATAGTGGTAGTTGGAACGCGAATAATAAATTTCACGATATTATCAATGTAAGCAATGTATACAAAATTATCAAAAATATTACAATTGAAAGAGGTATGAAATATGGTTTATCGACGGGTAACTGGGGTATACGAAATATGCAATCAAAACAGGGTATTGCCCAAGTTCTTAGTCGTTTAACATATAATTCAACACTAAGCCATCTTAGGCGTATTAATACACCTATAGAGAAAAGCGGTAAAGTATTAGGCCCTCGTAAATTACATAATACTCAATGGGGTATAATTTGCCCAGCTGAAACACCAGAGGGTCATGGTGTAGGATGTGTTAAAAACCTTGCGCTTACTGGAACGGTTTCTAACTATAGTAATCCAGCAAGTATATATATGGAATTGGATAATCTAAATGTTCAGCGCCTATCTGAAATTACGCCTATTGAAATATATAATAAAACTAAAATATTTGTAAATGGTAATTGGTATGGAATACATAGCAATCCAAATCAAATTGTTAAACATATACGCTCTCAACGCAGAATGGGAATGATACATCCCTATAGCTCTATTAGTTGGAGAATTGACCTAAATAATATAGAAATTTGGACAGACGCTGGACGAATGCTTCAGCCATTATACATTATCGATAATAATAAATTTAGGATTACGGGTGAAATGATACAAATGGTGAAAGATAAAAAACTAGATTTTGAAAATTTAGTAAATGGTTCGATTCCTAATAAAATATCTTTAGCTTGTCCAGAGAGTATATCCCATTCTTCATCTGAACCTAGAGAAGGTGTTATTGAATATTTAGATGTTATTGAAAAGGAAAATTCACTTATTGCTATTGGTAGTGAAAGTCTTTTGGGAAATTATAATGATGGATATGTTATTAATTACACACATGCTGAAATACATCCTAGTTTAATTTTAGGAGTATTGGCTAGTATTATCCCGTTTTCAGACCACAATCAGTCGCCCAGAAATATCTATCAAAGTGCTATGGGCAAACAAGCTATGGGAACATACTGTACAAATTTTAATAAACGCTATGATACACTTGCACATGTATTGCATTATTCGCAAAAACCTCTAGTTAATAGTCGGTTAATTAATTATCTGCCAAGTAACGAATTACCTAGCGGTATTAATGCAATTGTAGCAATAGCATGTTACAGTGGGTTTAATCAGGAAGATTCAACTATGTTTAATAAGAGTTCTATTGAACGCGGATTATTTCATTCAACATTCTATCGAAGCTATAAAGACGAAGAGAAGAAATATCAATCAACGGGTGAAGAAGAAAAGTTTTGCAAGCCCAATATGAAACTTACAAAATCACTTAAGGTTGCAAATTATGAAAAGTTAGGTGTAAATGGCTTTGTTCCAGAAAATGTTAAAGTTGACGAGGATGATGTTATTATCGGTAAAGTAATACCCATGAAAAATCAACAAGGTATAACTATATTTAAGGATAATAGTAGCAGTTTACGACCTAATGAAAACGGCTTTATCGATAAGATATTAATTAGTCGTAATGGTGAAGGTTATAAATTTGTAAAAGTGCGTGTTCGCAGTATACGTATTCCAACGATTGGTGATAAACATGCAAGTCGTTTAGCTCAAAAAGGTGTTATTGGGATGGTTTATCGTCAGGAAGATATGCCTTACACTAAAAATGGTATTGTTCCAGATATTATTATGAACCCTCATGCAATTCCATCTCGTATGACAATTAGTCAATTAATTGAATGTATTATGGGTAAAGCAGGTTGTTTATTGGGGAGATTTGGTGATGCCACACCATTTAATGGATTTGCCAAGAAAGGGTTAAAAGGTTTAGGTGATATATTGGAAACATTGGGATTTGAAAGATATGGCAATGAAGTATTATACAATGGTAGAACTGGAGAACAAATGACAAGTGAAATATTCTTTGGTCCGACTTATTATCAACGTCTTAAACATATGGTTAGTGATAAAACTCATAGTCGTTGCACGGGTCCTATGGTGACACTTACACGACAACCAGCGGAAGGTCGTAGTCGCGATGGTGGTTTGCGTTTAGGTGAAATGGAACGTGATGTGCTTTTATCACATGGTATATCAAGTATGTTAAAAGAGCAATTATTGGATAAATCTGACCATTTTAGAGCATATGTATGTAAAAAATGCGGTAATTTTGCAAATGTTAATCCTATTAACAAGCTATATCAATGTAAGGCATGTAATAATTATGCTTCATTTTCAGAAATTCGACTACCATACGCATGTAAATTATTCCTGCAAGAATTAAATACGATGTCGATAGCACCTCGTATGATAACTCGGTAAATAACGCGGTAAAATGTTGAAAATGTATAATGCTATAATAAAATATTATTAGTTCTAAATGATTTATTAAAATATAGGTTGTATATTTTTTAATAAATTAGATATATATGGCATTTATTATTAAAAATTCAAGAGGGCAAAGTTATAATGGCGTGGCATTAGTTGAAGACATATGCCCAATTCTTTTTGACCTCCCTAATATTGATAAAGTGTTAGAATATTCAAAAGAAGATTTTAAAAACCTTAGAATGGGTTTATATAATGTATCCAATGAATGTTTAAAGTATTCAGATAATAGAGCTCATAGTATATTTATGGGCGGTGACCATTTAGCCAGTTTTGCTACAATTTTAGCGTCTCTTCGTAAATATGGAAATAATTTTAAATTAATATGGTTAGATGCACATACTGATATTCATAGTTTTGAAACATCCGTTAGTTGGAATATGCATGGAATGGTTGTACGACTACTTATGACACATTCAATAAAAGATGTGCCACAGTTACACTCAGACCAAATATTATATATTGGTCTACGTTCTATCGACCAAGAAGAAATAAGTTTTATACACACACACAAAATAAATATGATAACGATGGAAGATTGGAAAATTAACAAAACAGCATCACTTGAAAAAATAGGTGATTTTGTTATATATAATAAGGTGCATATATCATTAGATGTTGATGTATTAGACCCATCAATAATGAGTTGCACTGGAACTCCCGTTGAAAACGGAATGTCATTACATGATATTAAATCAATAATATCCACAATACGACAATACGCGGTTTCCCATTTTGCTACAGATATTATGGAGTTTAACCCACAATTAGGAAATTTCAAAGTTTCTTTTGATACATTAAAAAATATAGTTGATATTCTTAAATAATAAATGTCAAAAATAAATGTCAATAATAAATGTCAAAAATAAATGTCAAAAATATAATAAAACAATATATCATAAATTATTTATTTGACGACAGTATTATATATGAAAAAAGCAAATGGGTAGTATTATATCAAATTATAGAAATAAATATAATAAAGAACTGTGTGATAGATTAATAGCTAAATATATCAACACATTAAAACAATTAAATATTGGAATAACATTTATTGTTGGTAAAAAATTAAAAACCAAAACATTTAAATATAAAAATGAAAATTATCCTAAATACTATATTATAATTAATGCACCTGATGGGCTTTCATCTAATTATAATATTATAAATTCTGGATCTATTACATTAAATGGGACAGATATTATGGCACAATTTGCTTTTAATCGGTATCAGAGTATTTCAAAAATCTATAAACCTCTAACCGATTTTTATCAAATTGTGTCCATTAATCTTGCAAATAATTCAAATGTAGAAGAGGCAATGCATAGCATAATAATCAAAATAGCAACTTTAGAAGGCACCGTTTCAGTATAATCATTAAAATATATCAATTAAAAACTTTTATTCCTAATAGTTTTTAATGATAGTTAACTAATCAATTTCAAATATGATTTCAAACAATGTTTTTTCCGATGCAACCTGTCCAAATGTTTTTCCCTCGGCGTATCCCTTTTTAAGCTTTGCTACATAGACACTCCAGTCAATTTTCATACCATTGATTCTCTTAATGCACTCACTCTCATTGCCAATGGGGTCATTTTTTGGCAGATTCTCAATGCGCATCTTTTTACGTTGTTCCTCTGTTTTTGTTGGTGCGATGAGTTCTAGCTTATCTAATGACACATAAGGGTCGATTGCAATTTCTCTCAATGGGTCATTTTTTTTCCAATGATGGTCTGCTCCAATTGCACGAGTGTTTTCATGTGCCTCAATACACACCTCGCATGTATCTACACGCAAATCCTCTGGAAATTGCTGTAATATTAATTCAGCAGTCTCTATTGTTCTTAGCAGGTCAGAACAATGAGCTTTTAGGTTTGATAGGTGTCCACCACTATGTTTATAAATTGCGATTCCACTATTTATAGCTTGTTCCCTTCCGAGTGATGTAAGTGAGGCATCATGAGATTCGTTTAGCGTAGCCGTAGATACATTGTGTCCAGCCTGCCCATGACGCATTACTAATTTCTTTTTGCCAATGGCCAAAGGTATTGGCAGTTCACCTTTGAATTTTTCATTGACCTTTTCAAGTGAAACAAATCTATCTGGGTCTGTCACTTTTAGGGGGTGTATCATTTGAACGGTGCATGTTTCACCCAATCCATTGATTTCAATGGTAGTTGCATTATCAAGCACCCACCCCGTGGGGATTTCTAGTCCAGCGTTTTCTGCTATATGATTTAAGGTGCATATCCCCTGATTATTGGATGTAACAAATAAAGATACTTCTTCGGTCATTTTCCTATTATAACATAATAACAAATTATGTATCAATCAAATTTTTTGTTATGTTATTCTTTGCTATATTGCTATATTGCTATATTGCTATATTGCTATATTGCTATGTTGATATCTTGCGGTTTTGCGGTTTTGCGGTTTTGCGGTTTTGCGGTTTTGCGGTTTTGCGGTTTTGCGGTTTTGCGGTTTTGCCAGGTTATATATTAAGAATGCTATCGATATAAATGGCTCATTTATATTTTAACCAAAAATCTGCATTTTTATCAATATTTGATTTGATTTTCTTAATTGCAATTTCCGATGCATTTTTTATTAAACTTGGGAATTCGATGCGTCTATTATCCAGTGAGCTTATTATACCTGCAACCCAAGCTAATGTTTCATACGTAGCAAAAGTTGCATTAAATCGTTCGGAACCAATTTCTTTTTTAATATTTGCTCGAACTGCATCATATAGAATTTTTTTAACATCTGCAGGAATAAGTGATTCATTTATTTCTGTAGGTAATTTCCGCATAAAATATTCATCAATATATGTATGTAATCTTCCATTACTAGCTACTGTAAAAACATCTATGTCATTTATTATATAATTACTTCGTGTATCGGTATTCGCTTTATATCCTAGGTAAACAAATTTAATATTGTCTATATTAAAACTTCTTGGCAAATTTTCACCATTGTATTCTTTTGCAATAGAAGCGGAACCTCTTGGCAATAATGTATTATCAATAATTATATGTGATTTACACGAAACTGTCCTTGGATTAATATAAGTAAATAGGTGTGCATAATCAAAAACAATAAAAGGACTAGTTGTATCAATATGTAGAATACTGTTCAAAAAAACCGAAATGGTAACTCGCCTAGCGGAAAGGTCATTTTGAACAACTGTTCTATTAATAAAATCAATCTGTCTTTGCTTTTGTGTAGCAGTTTCACGTTTATTATATAAAATATCGTGATGAACTATTTCAATATTTGTATATTGAACGGGTATTAACTGTAGAGCTCTTTCTCTAACAAATGCGTTCCATTCATAACCATACGAACTTGGTTCCATATTACCATCATCAGCAATACCCGTTGTATATATGCGAAATGTATTTATTGAGGTGGGTTCTCCTCCATATTTTATAATATTTATTTTAGAAAAAAATCTCTTAAAATGTTTATTTGTTTTGCTCTTTTTTTTCAATGTTACCTTTTGCATATTATACTATAATCAATATAATTTATTTAATGTTAAAATGAAATTATCGAACTTGATCTCTACATATAGGACAGATATCATGACCACTAAAAAACCAATTATCTATACAATGGCAATGGAAAAGATGTTTACATTTTGGTAAAATACGAAACATCTCTTTACTAGAATCAATCACATCTTGACAAATTGCGCAATTATTTAGTTCAGATTTCATCTTTCTTGTTTGCATGGATTGGTTTATTGGCATTTTAATAGGGGCGATGTATTCTAATTCCTCTTCTGTCATATTAACCTTTATTTTAGGCGGTATACTTATAATTTTGATATTTTCAATTTCTATGTCTAGAGATTGACCTTCGGAAATAGTAGCAAATACATTTCTATATGTTGATAAAGGGACACATGTAATATTGCTTATTATAATATCAAACTTGTTATAATATCTTTTTATAAATGGGTAAAATAGCACACAAGTTACAATTATGATTGTTCCTACGATAACTTCACAATAATACCGATATCTATTCATCTCTATAAATCCTCTCCATATATACATTGGAATACTTAAACTATTTGGAACGTTATAATACATATTATTATAGTTTTCTATAAGACCGCTATAAAAAGATACTTCAATTAATTTGTGACTGTATTCTAAAAAAATACTTTTATACGATAAAATAGCGGAATCATCTTTTTGTATTATTTTATTATTAACCGTTTTAACTATTTCTGGAACAGTTAAATACAGCATTCCATTCATAACATATAATCTTGTTTCTGGCACAAATATGTAAGATAGTGATAAAAATAAAATACCTATACACAATTTAAATTGATTAGCTCTTTTTAGCCCTTGTTTAATATTATTAAGCAGTGATATCATTTATATTTATATTTATATTTATACTAGTAAATGATATCTTTAAATATTGCTAATACATATCATTTTCTAAAAAAAATAGTAAATCAATAATCACACATTTTTGTTTACTTTACACATTTTTTTTCTTTATTTCATATATTTTGCCCAATGCCTCCTCCAAAACCAAGTGTGATTTGCTTGGCGACCAAGACACGGTGAAATCCTCGCATAGCCAAATCGCACGTTGGCGCGAGTACTCATTCTCTTTGACTACCAGCTTTTTGTCTGGAACTAGTTCCAGAATTGCCATCAGCGCTGGATTTCCGTCGTTTGCATCACCCCTAGCGGGGTAGCTGAAAGTAACATCCGCTTTTTTCTTGTCGGTGGGTTGTTCTGCTTCAACCCCTTTTTCAAACATGACATGCAGGTAGGTTTCCACCAACAGCTGTGTTTTCAGGGGCATTTCTTGGTATTGGTTGATGAAATCCTTAATCTTTTGAGCGTGTTGAGCGTCTTGAGCCATTTTGCGTGTGTATTGACAGGTGTACCTACTCATGTAACGCATTCATTTTTATAATTACTATCAATTTTTTTTACCCAACTAACGTATTTTATAATTTAGTCCAATCTATTTCATTTTTATCCAACTTTTTAAGTTCAATATTTGCTTTAGAAAACGGTCTAGACCCAAAAAATGCACCCCTTGCGAGTGGGCTTGGATGAGCGGTCTCTATAAAAATCCCTGGGTTAACATATTGCTTCAACTTTTGCGCATCTTTTCCCATTAAAATATATACCACATTTGGATTATTTTTACTAAATATAGTAAGAAATTCCGAGATAAACCTAGACCAAATTTTATGATGACTATTGCTTAATTTCTCGACTACGGTTAAACTTGCATTAAGTAGTAGGATGCCTTGTTTTGCCCATTCGGTTAAATCGCCATGGACGGGTCTAACAAATCCATCGATGTCTGTCTCTAATTCGCGATAAATATTGCGAAGACTTGGTGGTATAGACACACCCTTTGGAACACTAAAGCTTAGTCCCATGGGTTGATCAGGTGAAATATAAGGGTCTTGTCCAATTATAACAACCTTTGTTTCATTAGGTGTAAAATATTTCATTGCCGATAATCGTAATTCTTTTACTGGAAGTATATTTAATTGTGGTGAATATAATGTAACTGACGACATATATGCTTTATCTACATCATTACGAATATCCTCGGGGATTTGATACAACAAATTAGCCCATTCTATATCAACTGTAGTAAAATCCAAACAAATCATGCAAAATAATTAAAGTAATAGTATACATCGTATACAATCAATTTTAATTTATAATATTTGAATATTTGAATAACTCAAAAAAATTGATTTACACAAGTTATATGTAAAAGATAATATTACAGTTTATATTAATGCCTAATCAACAAACTTTTAATATCATGAGCTATAAGACGGATTATCTTATGGCCAAGTTAATGAACTCATTACGAGAGTTGTCTAAAATAGAATATTCACATGAAAATTATGGTGAATGTGTAAAAAGAAGTATACAATGGCTTAGAGTATATGTTGTCATGCTACCTAAATATAAAGAGTTTATTTCTGACAACTATAAATATAACCAGTTTATTCCAAAGATGCAAGATGAATTAGAGAAGTGTCACGATAAGGAGGCTACTCGATTTATGACTATTATAGATGCTCTATCAATTGATAATTATGATGCAGTTATTAATAAATATATGGATTGTAGCAAATTTCTAGTCGGTCCTACGGTATATCAACTTGTCCAGAAGGTTAATTCCTATTTGGCAAATGCGCAACAGTGGGAAGTATTTATGACCTATAACGAAATGGTTGAAGCAGATAATGGTCTTCACCTTTCAGATACACGCAATAAAAAACTTTTTGAATGTATTCGACGCATACATAATATTCGTAATTGTCCTAAAGAACAACTTACTACTTATCAATCAGTTATAGATAAACTAAGGTTTCGGGTGAAAGTAGATGAATGTGATAATGTGTTGGTAACGGATGGTTTTGAACACATGCAAAATCCAGAAACCGATAAATCAAATGAATATGATATTGTTAACACCGCAAATATATATGAAGTTCCTGAATGGACGGAAATTACTACACCACAATGGGCTAATGTTCTCCCAAAAGAATGGGACGCAACTGATTTGTCTGGTGAAATTTCAGGTAAACGTCTTACACCTCAAAATGCTAAAGTAGGCCAATATGTATCATATCAAACTAAAAAGGGCACTGAATATGGAAAGATTCTGGATATTCAGCTGAATTATGTAGAAGTTGAGCGTCTTATGAAAAAATCCGATGGTTCATTTACGACACACACTAAGCCAATGTGTAAGGTATCTGGAAATAAACCAGCATTCACACGTGTAATCACCGTTTTGTAATGACCGTTTTGTAATGACCATTTTGTAATGACCATTTTGTAATGACCATTTTGTAATGACCATTTTGTAATGACAAAAGTTACCATTATTTTAAATGACAAGTAATAAATAATATATTTTTTGAACTGTATTATTTATTATTTACATTGACTTACATTGATTTAATGTTTTCAGCTACAATATAGATTGAATTTTCAGTGCAACATATACAATCACCTTTATTATTGTATTTTTGAACAATGGGGCTTGTATATTCCTCTTTATCTTTATAAATTACACGTTCATTTGATTTTTTATCTTGATATATTACAACTTTATTATTCAAAGAATCTAACCAATATGTTAAATGTATCGGTTTATTTTCTTTTAGAGATAATTTTGTAGCATATATCATAGTGCTGTCTTCTGGATATCTAGCTCCTGCTGATTGTGGAGTTGTTGGTTGGTTTACTTGTCTAGATTGATTGGTTTGTTGTGACATATTATATAATATATACTCATTATCTTTTCTTTAAATTATTTTAATTATTACATGATATTTAATTTATAATTACAATGTAAATTTATTTATAATTACGATGTAAATTTATTTATAATTACAATGTAAATTTATTTATATATAATATTTTCAAGAATAGTGTGATTAGATTTAAACACGTAACCTATGCTGGACGGAGTTATATTACTATATAAAATTTGAAACACGATATATCTATTTATAAATGCGTTTCGTATGTAAAATACTTTATTCATTCAATAATGTAAATGAATAAAATAATTTAGATATAAATAACAAAGGAGACGCCAAGGATTGAACTTGGGACCTGACGATCTGCAGTCGCCTGCTCTACCACTGAGCTACGTCTCCTCAATACTATATATTTATTATATTCTTATATATTTATATTTATCCATTCTATCACTTCTTTTTTATATATTTCTGGAATCTGATTAAAATCAACCAGCACTTTATTTAGTTTATATCGTTTATTTGCTTCAATATCTTGTTTCAAAGCATCTTCAAGTAACTGTGGATTTAATAGATATTTTTCAAGTGTTTTTATACCACATTTATTGAAAACTTTAGGTATATTATCACTTGGATCCCCTAATACTATCTT
>Ga0209617_10001089_pt1 | contig 12590 bp, 10 predicted proteins | sample LakEriepJuly2011_2_FD_187459 | JGI IMG/M metagenome (GOLD analysis project Ga0209617, IMG submission 187459) | Freshwater microbial communities from dead zone in Lake Erie, Canada - CCB epilimnion July 2011 (SPAdes) (version 2) | ecosystem: Environmental > Aquatic > Freshwater > Lentic >... | reverse complement strand
GTGGCTGTTGACGTCGGTTCAGTTTCAGAAGTTGTAACCCACGGAACCACCGGTCTCCTAACCCGACCAAATCCCGAAGAGCTAGCGGATGCAATAGTCGAGCTTCTAAATAATCAGAGCAAAAGACTGGAATTTTCCAACGCAGCGCTCGAAAAAGCCAGAGAAAAAGTGGCTAATTCCGACATGGGGGGTTCATATATAAGGGTCTACCAAGAAGTTCTTTCCGAATTGGGTGGTAAGTAGCACCCCTTTTTATAGTGCAGAATAAATCCATGCGCTTAGACCATGTCTCATATGTAACTTCCCATGATCAACTAGCCGACACCGTGCAACGCCTCGGTTCTCGCCTTGGCACAACATTTGTTGATGGCGGAATCCATCCACGATTTGGTACACGTAACTTCACTGCACCTCTTCTAGATGGAAAGTACATCGAAGTCGTTTGCCCACTTGATCACCCAGCAACAGAACAAACACCTTGGGGTAAGGCAGTTTCAAAGAAAGCACAAGAAGGCGGCGGCTGGCTTACCTGGGTATTTAGCACCGAAGACATCGCACCAATCGAAGAAAAGTTCGGTCGCAAGGCAGTCGTTGGCCACCGCACACGCCCAGATGGAACAGATCTTAAGTGGAAACAAATTGGCGTTAAAGAAATTACAGATTCCAGAGAGCTACCCTTCTTCATCCAATGGCTAACTGAAGATCACCCATCAAAAGATGGATCAACAGTTGCAAAGATTGAAAAGATTGTTATTGCTGATAAAGATCAACTATCTGATTCTTGGTTTAAAACCGAAATCTTGAGCGCACTAGATAGCGTCACAATTGATTGGGTAGATCCATCAAGCCAAGATGGCGAAACAGGAATAGTTTCCGTTCACATGAGCACACCAAGTGGCTCAGTGGTTTTGGATTAATTACGGTTACAGATGCACAAAAGAGTCACATAGCCAGCGATCTAGTAAACTAAAACAGTGCGCAACCCTTTATGTATTTTTCGATATTTATCTGAGAATCTTCCAATAAATTTCCCTGATCTAATTCTTAAGGAACTATCAAGGCTACAAAAAGATCTATCCAGACCTTTAAAAATCCTTGATTTAGGCGCTGGACCCGGCCGCTACTGGAAGGAAAATAAACTAGCCAATTTCTTAATTTCGACAAAATCAGAGCTAACCCTTTTCGATGCTTCAGAAGAATTTGAAAAAGAGAGTTTTCCATACGGAATGTCGGTAATTAGGAAGTTAGGACTTGTCCCAGAAGATCTTAAACAAATTCCAGAAGATAATTACGACTTTGTGTTAGCGATAGATCTGATTGAGCATTTACCGAAAAGTCACGGCTATTCGCTGCTCTACGAAGTTGATCGCATATCTAAATACTCATCGGCTCTCTTGACTCCAAATGGTTTTGTTTGGCAACCGCCGTCCCTAAATAATCCCTATAACGCGCATCTATCGGGTTGGCTACCAACAGAATTGCATAAACTCGGGTGGAAAATACAGCGTGGTCAAACTGGTTTAAAACCATTATATGGACCGTATGGTTTGGCAAAGTACAAAAAAGCAAATTGGTTGATTTTGGAAACACTGGCACTCTTTAAAATAATAAGTTTTCGCGCACCAACATTGGCATTTTCATTTATAGCGATAAATAGAAGAAAGAATATGAGGATCGAAAAGCATTCCTAGAAGTAGAAAATAGTCACTAGATAAATAACTACTAAAATGATTCATCTAGTAAAAAGTGCGCGCCATTTTTGAAATTTCTATTGAATCCAAGTGCTGTTGTGCGATCTTTGAGTTAACTACTTGAGCATCATCGACTAGAGAATCATCACAAATAGCAAGGTCAATGGCTTCAGTAAGTTCATCAATATTCAAATCCACTAAAGAAGCCTTTGCCCCTTTACTTACCCATTCATTGGCACATGATGTATTTGTCTGAATTGGATAAGAACCTGCTACTAAGGCTTCCAAGAATGAAGTACTGATACCATCGCTTATTGAGCAACCAATATAAATACGAGATCGGGAGAATAACTCTTGAATCTCTTGATACTTCAAAGGCTTTTTTACGGTAGAAAAATTCACTCTATTTTGAAATTTAGCTTGTAATTGTAGAATTTGAGAAAGTAAATCATCCGTTATTGAGTAGAAATAAATAGAATAATCGGTTGCCTTTTCCAGGATCGGTTCGAGCACCGACATTACCAATTCCGCTCTTCCGAAGTATCCGCCATATCCCTTCACCAGGATAAGTCGTCTCGAGGAGGCAATTGATCGAGGCTTAATTATTTCTTGAATTAAGAATCCTCCGGAATTAGGAATTACTGGCAGTAAGAAACCTTTAAAACCCAATTCTTTGGCCAAGTTGTAATCTCTTATACATTCGGCAGAATATTTATCGGCCTGTGATAGAACCTTTCTAATTCGAATATTGTGCTCAGAAATATTCATAAAGTGATAAATATCGCTTCCCCAGTTTGTCGCTACAAACTCGAAATCTTTACCAAAAGAGTCGATAACCTCCGAACAAAGATAGGCGGCGCTTTGAAATTCTAAAGCGTGAACTGTATCCGGGTGAACAGAATCTATAAATCTGTGAAGGCGATTTTTTCTTGAAAAACGAGGAGTTATAACTTTCAGGACTCTTTCTTGGAAATAATCCAACCAGCCAGCAGCAATAACAGGCGCTTGTATCGAATAGGTGGCGTTTGAATCACCTTCTATTAGTGTCGTAATTAATGGGTGAATCTTCCTGAAGTAAGCAGATGGAAATATGTAGAAATCTATTTCAGAATGCTCAAATTGAGCCAACCATTTTGCCGAGTGCACACTATTAATCATGCAAACAACAAGTACTTGTTTTCTCACTTTCGAGCTCTGATCCATTTGTTGAAGAATTTCACTAGGGCTGGTTTTAAAAGTGTACTTAATGGTTGGAGCATCAAGTAAATTACAATTCTAATTTGAGCCTCTTCTATCCACCCTCGTCTAATCCAAAAAGCTTTGAAAAGCGCTTGTTTCCCGTTCACATCTTTGGAATGAAAAGAGAGAATAGCTGCAAAATAATATGCATGCGCCCTCGCCATTCGTGAGAGTGGTTTACTAATTTTGAACTCAGATATAAATTCTTCAGTAACAGCGATTCGCTCACGAAACATACGGATTCCACGCTGTGAAATGGATGTTGAATCATCGTGGTATCTCCACTGCGCGAGCACTTCATCACGCTTTTTAAGCTCGCCCATACGGCTAATTCTCAACCAAAAATCATAATCACCGACGTACTTCCATTTTTTGCGCCGTCCACCTATTACTAATGCATCTCGTTTTCTAATGAATGCACCCGGACCTGGCAGGCAGATGAATCTTCCAATCAATTTATCTTCGGAATATTCTTCTACATTCACCGTACGAAGAAACTTGCCGTCATGATCGATCATGTTCCAGCTTGGATACCAGACTGCTATTCCTGGGTTTTTATCGAAAAATTCCTCAACACCTTTAAAAATTTCAGAAGTGAACAAGGGATCGTCAGCACTTACAACTAATACAAAATCACCTAACGCATTGTTGAAACCGGTATTTACGGCGGAAGATTCGCCTTCATTAGGTTGGGTAATTACCTTGATTTCATTACCGTAACTTTTAAGAATGGCAGGCGTTGTGTCAATTGAGCCATCATCAACAACTAAATACTCGATATTGGATTCACCTATCGCGTCAATTACCGAATCAATCGTTTCTTTGATGTATTTCTCTCCATTATAAACCGGAGTAATTACGCTTAATCTCATAAGTATTCCGCGACTATCCAGCGAGCGAAAGGAAGAGAAGATGTCCAACCAGGGCTTACAGCGTTCAGAATATGAACTTGATTTTTATGCTTTCTGACAACGTAGTCCATTTCAAATTTACCTGTAGTCACATTAACCAATTGCGCGCGCATTCCTGGTTTCTTGGTATTCCAGGCGATCTTGGAGTCAGAGGTCGGCACCAGGACTGCACCACCTTCAGTAAGCACACGAAGTGAAATCTTGGGCAACTCAGTTACTGCAAGATTTATAAGATTTTTTGGAGAATCTTTCATCATTGCGAATAGAGATGAAAAACTACTTCTAATATCCAAAAGATCCGGCAGATTTTGAAATGAATATTGTTCTCTACCAAGAACTGGAATTGCAGTAGGGCCAATTTTTACTGATCCGTCAACAGTAAGTGTGAAGTGAACGCCAAGAAACGGATTTTTTGGATTAGGGACTGGGTAGACGAGTCGTGATAGAGGCAGATTCGCGCGTGGAGTAATTTTGTAGAGACCGAGGACTGGAAGTTGAGAATAGTCATGACCGACTCCTGCGGAGTGCGCCAAATGTATAGCTCCCGTGCCAGCGGCATTAATTATGTTGTCAGCTTTTATCTCTTGTCCATCTATAAATGCGCCTCCGTCTTTATTAAAGGAAGCGCTTGCGTTGGTACGAATTTGCCCACCGCGCTTTAAAAAGCGGTTCTTAATTGATTCTGTAACCATTTCGGGATTGCTTACAGCGGTCATGGGAGACCAAAGGAATTTTTTAAAGGTTTTGGCCAAAGGTTCTACTTTTGCCAGATCTGCCTCAGGTAGTAATTCTAAATTTACGCCATTTGTGATTCCGCGCTGAAAAAGTGCTTCTAGGCGGACAAGATCTTCCTCATTTTGCGCCACAACTACTTTTCCGCACTCATTTAGTGGAATTGCATCAGCTGCGATAATTTCTCGTAATTCTAGATTGCCTTGCCGGCAAAACTTAGCCTTTAACGAGTCTGGCGAATAATAAAATCCTGCATGCAAGACCCCAGAGTTCCGCCCGGATGCATGCAATCCGGTTTTCTCTTCCTTATCGACCAAGAGCACTCGCGCATTTGGATACTTATTTAGTAGTTCTAAGCCAACAGATAGCCCGACAATTCCACCCCCAATAATTAGGTGATCATATTTTTCGGGCATTTTCTTATCTTAATGTCTCAATGGCGAGATATTAGGTAGGCTTATCTGTAACAGGGGAGATTCATGAAGAAAGTATTAATTTTAGGTGCCACAGGAATGCTTGGAAGTGCCTGTAAGTCTGTATTAAGCCAATCCGAAAATATGGAAGTAGTTGGGACCGCTCGAAAAATCGAAACAGGCTACGTTAAATTTGATGCAGCAAACGATGACATTGAAGCAATGATTTCAGCGGTTAAGCCTGACTGGATAATTAACTGCATTGGAGTGATCAAGCCTCACATTAATGAAGAATCTCTAGAATCCAGAACTAGAGCGATCGAAATTAATGGACTCTTCCCCGAAAAACTGGCGCGATCAACAAAGAAACCAATAATTCAGATAGCTACAGACTGTGTATTTAGTGGTCGAAAAGGAAGTTACGTAGAATCTGATCTTCACGATGCCACGGATGTTTATGGAAAAACAAAAAGCTTAGGTGAAATGCCAGCGGATAATTTAAAACACCTACGAGTTTCAATAATTGGACCTGAGGTTGGACGCTCTACTTCACTGCTTGAGTGGTTTAGAAATCAACCAAAAGGTGCGTCACTAAATGGGTTTACAGACCATCTTTGGAACGGCATAACGACGCATCATTTTGGATATCTATCTCGGGGAATTATTGAGCAAGACTTTACTGATTTCAGTAGAACTCACATAATTCCAAAAGACGTGGTGAGCAAAGCAAATCTTTTGCGGCTCTTCGCTTTATCGTATAAACGTAGTGACATTTTAATATCGGATGTAAAAAGTACAGTAACCATTGACCGGACTCTGGCCACCGAGAATGAAGAACTAAACAGTAAATTGTGGAAATTTGCAGGTTATGAAGAACCACCTAGCGTTGAAATGATGGTGGAAGAACAAGCTAAGTACTAGTTATCTCTTTCAGATCTGAAGGACTCAAGTGAAAAAGGCTCATATTTTCTAGCTTCGTGTCCGTGGAAATCTTGAGAATTGAATCTTTCTATTAGGTCATCAACAATTCGATAAGAGGCTTTTCCATCCCCAAAAGGTTGATCCCAATCTTTACCACTTAGAGCAAGTAGCCTTTCGATGAAGTCCATTACCGAATGTTTTTCAAACGGATCAAATTTGATACTCGCTCCACATGCATAAACCTGAGGGCGTTCTGTCGCGGTGCGCATTTGAATTGAAGGCACACCTAATACGGCAGCCTCCTCGACGATCGTTCCAGAATCAGTTAGCACCCCACTGGATGCCGTCAAAAGCTCCAATAACTCTAAATACCCAATCGGGTCAACCAAAATTAAATTCGAAGGCAAATTCAAATCGAAAAGTTTGATCATTTTTTGAGTTCTATAACCGGCAGGGAAAAGTACGGGTAATTGGGTGCTCGATACCAACTTAAAAATACTTTGCAAAGCGGTGATATTTTCTACATTCTCACGCCTATGGCAAGTCATCACCAAGAATCTCGAATCAATTAAATTGTATTTTTCAGCAAGCAATTTCTTTAGATCAAAGTCATCCATGCGCAGTTTTCCAGAAAGGAAATATTCTTGAATAACATCCACTATTGGATTCCCGGTGACAATTATGTTTTCTGCTGGAATTCCTTCAGCGACTCCTTGTTTCTTATATTCGGGAAGGTAAGCGTAGATATAGTCCGAAAGATGATCTGCAATGGTTCGATATTTCTCTTCCGGCATTCGCCAGTCGTAAGAGCGCATGCAGCCTTCGATGTGAACAATTGGAATATTTAATTGAGCAGCAGCAATTGCGCCAGTCACTGTGTTTGTATCCCCAAGAAAAACTACCGCTTGCGGTTCTTCACGCACCAAAACTTTAGATAATTCCGTGATCATTGAAGAAACTAATTCCGCGTCAGAAGTTCCAGATATGTTCAATTCAATCTCTGGAGGCAGTATTTCTAATTCACGAAAAAAAACATCCTTTAAGTTATCTGAATAGTGTTGACCAGACCACACTAATTTAAAGTTGTTGCCGAGCCGGCTTCTTAGCTCTCTCAACATGACGCTTGCGCGAATCACATCTGGGCGAATGCCCAAAACCATTAAAATTGGTTTTGGGTTCATTTAACGGGGTACAACTTCCCAAGGATTCCAATAATCAAATGGGAATCGATAATCATCCCCTTGGCTTTCCTCTAACGTGGTGTTAGAAAAGACCATTAATTGAGCATCTTCAGTTAGTGACATAAAACCATTGGCGTAACCCGCAGGGATAAAGAAACCAGATGGATTTTTAGAGGATAAGACTTTTCTTTCGACTACCTGGTTTTTATCTGGAGAAACTTTGTCGCTCATTTTCACTGCACAAGCCAGAATTGAGCCGTTAAGGACAAAGAAGACTTTTGATTCAAGCATGTGGCCATGCCAAGCCCTAATAAAGCCTTGAGAATGATTAGAAACGGTGTAGAAACGCTTAAATTTACTCAACGGGAAACCATTTATGAAAGAGAGTTCTCCACGATCATCGACTGCACAGCCCCCAGGCAAAATCGTAGGAACAGTTGGCAGTTGATCCATAAGTTCTGTCATTTTCTAGCTCCCCACTGAAGACGAAGACTCTCTGAGTTGTTAAATCGAGGATTGGCAACATCTTTTATTCTTTTATTCCAGATAGCATCAGCGACTTGCTTGATTCCATCTTCGATCGTCCACTTTGGCGCAAACCCAAGTTTAGCGCGAGCATAATCTGAACTCACTCGATAATTTCGGGCATCTTGGAACGAAATTTCAGTTTGCTCGATTTCGGCGTCAGTGACTATGCCCTTAATTCTCTGCGCTAATTCAAGGACTGTCACATTTTCAGTATGTAAATTAAAAGTACCGGTTGCATTTGTATCAAGATGTGGAATCGCGGCAGTTGCCACGTCCTTCACATGGAGAAGAGGACGGTATTGCGCTCCACCAAAAACACTCATGCTTCCTTCGAGAATTGCGCGAATGGTCAAAACATTTAAAACCAAATCAACCCGTAGGCGAGCGAACGAGTCACTCATGCCAAAAAGGGTACCTAGCCGAAAAATAAGCGTTGTTGCATCGCTTTTATTCAATAACTCTTCAGCCTCTAACTTTGATTCTGCATACAGAGAAAGTGGGCCAGTCGGACTTGATTCGTCTAATAGCCCATCTTGAGCCCCGTAGACAGAACAAGTAGATGGAAAAATTATCCGCCCACCAAAATTTTCAGTGAGGTGGCGAACCGCTTCGACATTGGTTTGTCGGGTTAATTTTGGGTTGATTGCACAAGCGGGATCTCCAACCAATGCAGAGAGCCAAACCACTGAGTCAGCCCACTTGAGGTGCTTCTCAACAGTTTTAAAGTCCAGAATGTCACCGTAGGCAAAATCAACTTCCTTCAAGTATGAATCTTCATACGTGAGGTTGTCTAAAACCCTTACGTCATGTCCGGCACGCATCGCTTCGTCGGTGAGCCAACCACCGACATATCCTGCGCCGCCAACCACCATGACCTTGGCCATCGTTACTCCAAATTCTTAAAACTTTTGCCAAATTATATGTGAGAAATACTCTATCTCCGAGCTTTTAACGCTCCGACGACCTAAATGTAACTAATAAAGTGATAAATAAGACGATAATAGGTAGATATATTATAAATAAACTGAACTGGTTTAGTTTGAACCTAGCCAACGAGGAATTATGAAAACGGCAATTAAACACAAACTGGGTCGCACCACAGTGATGCGCTCTCTTAAAGTCTTGCCAAAAAGTGACCGACCCAAAATTATCTTCGTAATTCTTTTACAAGCAGGCCTCGGATTTATCGACTTAATTGGCGTTGCAGCGATTGGTGTTTTAGGTGCACTTTCAGTTACTGGTGTGCAGTCTCAACAACCAGGTAATCGAGTCGCCTCAATTTTACGATTATTGGGAATTTCTGAAATGAGTTTTCAGGCACAAGTTGCAATTCTGGGACTTGGCGCGGCGCTGATTTTTATTTTTAGAACGGCGCTTTCAATTTTAATTACTCGAAGAATTTTATTCTTTTTGAGTCGGCGGGGTGCAGCTCTATCTTCAAAATTAGTTGGTCAACTTCTGTCGCAATCATTAATTAAAATTCAGTCACGCTCGACTCAAGAATCTGTTTATGCGCTCACCACCGGCGTCTCAGCAATAACTTTGAGTATTCTGGGCGTGATGGTGACAATTATTGCTGACTCATCACTGCTGATATTGATGTTAATAGCCCTATTGATTGTGGATCCTGTAATTGCCCTAACATCTGTTTTATTCTTCTCTTCAATGGGCTTAGCGCTTTATAGAAGCATGCACGTCAAAGCACATAAATTAGGGTTTGAAAACTCAAAACTTGCAATCCAAGGAAACACGAAGATAATTGAAGTTTTAGAATCTTATAGAGAATTGGTTGTTCGGAACCGACGAGATTATTACGCTCGTGAAATTGGAAGCATTCAGCGCAAACTTGCCGATGTGTTAGCTGAAGTGCAATTTATGCCAAGCGTCAGCAAGTATGTAATTGAGTCCGGAATGGTCGTTGGCGCTGTTGTAATTGCGGGGGTTCAATTTGCGCTTCAGGATGCAAAGCAAGCAACGGCTGCACTTGCTGTTTTTTTAGCTGCCGGTACACGAATAGCGCCTGCAATTATGCGCTTACAGCAAAGTTTTATTCAAATGCGAAGTGGAATTGGCGCAGCGCAGCCAACGCTTGAGATGATCGAATCTTTGAAGGACGTGCCTGAAGTAGAACACGTAGAAGACGCCTTGGATTATTCACATTTGGGGTTCGAATCGAATATCACCTTAGATTCGATTTATTTTTCTTATCCAGAGAAAGATTCACCCACACTTTCTGAATTGAGTTTAAATCTAAGTAAAGGCAGTTCAACAGCGATTGTTGGCCCGTCAGGTGCTGGAAAAACCACACTGGTTGATATTTTACTAGGGATACTTCAACCCGAAAAAGGCAAAGTAACTGTTTCGGGCGTAACACCGTTAGATGCAATTTCAAAGTGGCCAGGTGCAATTGCATATGTACCTCAAGATGTTGCTTTATCTAACGGAACATTTCGCGAGAATTTAACTATGGGTTACCCAGTTAATTTGGCCCCAGATGAACTTTGTTGGGATGCCCTTCGGGTTGCGCAACTGGATAGTTTCGTACGGGATCTTCCACTTGGACTTGATCAACCAGTGGGAGAACGCGGTACAAATTTAAGTGGCGGCCAAAGGCAAAGATTGGGTATCGCTCGTGCCATGCTGACAAAACCCAAACTGTTAGTTCTGGATGAGGCAACAAGTGCTTTAGACGGTCAAACCGAACTAGATATTTCCAACGCTATAAATAATCTAAAGGGAATTGTTACTGTCGTAATGATTGCGCACCGTTTATCAACCGTGAGAAATTCTGATCAAGTTATTTACATGGATAAAGGAAAGATCGTTGCTAAGGGTAAGTTTGAAGAAGTCCGCAAAACTGTGCCTGATTTTGATCGCCAGGCACAGCTAATGGGACTTTAGAGACTATCTAGGTCTGCGGCGACGCTCTGAAGAATTAGGGCGTGGCTTGCGTGATCCGCGAGCTGGGCCTTTGCTCTCAACAACTGGCGTTACATATGGAATTCCTGAAGGCTCTTGTGCCCCAGTAATTCGCATTAAGTCCTGATCAAGTGGCTTTACGCCGACGAATTTTGGCGTAACGCCTGCACGCGAGGTGAGGCCTCCAACAGACTTCTGTTGTTTTGTTGTTGCAAGAGTTACGACAGCACCAGCTTCTCCGGCGCGAGCGGTACGACCCGAACGGTGCAGATAATCTTTGTGATCTGTCGGTGCATCAACGTGAACAACAAGTGAGATTCCGTCAACGTGAATACCGCGAGCCGCAACATCTGTTGCAACGAGAGCGGCATTTGGAAGTTGCTTGAAAAGTGCAAGAGTACGAGTACGAACCGCTTGTGACTTACCACCGTGAAGTGCTCCGACTGGGACACCTGCATGTGCAAGTTTGTCAGCTAAGCGATCAGCACCACGTTGGGTTTTAACAAAGAGAATTGTTTTTCCATTGCGCGCTGCGATTTGGTTTGTGATGTCATCTTTATCGCCCGGGTGCATTACAAGAACGTAGTGCTCCATAGTGGAAACAGATGCACGATCATTTTGTAGTGAATGTGTCTTTGGATTGTTTAGGTATTGGCGAACAAGCGCATCAACGCCACGGTCAAGAGTTGCTGAGAAAAGTAATCTTTGACCATTTGGTTTTGCTTGATCCAAGATTTCTTTAACGACAGGTAAGAATCCCATGTCAGCCATTTGATCTGCTTCATCAAGAACTGTGATTTCTAGATCATCGAGTTGGACTTCGCCTTTATTTAGCAAGTCGATTAAACGTCCTGGTGTTGCAACAAGGATCGCGGTCGCCTTGCGCATTGCAGTTATCTGCTTTGCGTACGGCATTCCGCCAGCGATTACGACTGAATCGTGGCCGATAGCGCGCGCAAGTGGCGTTAAAACTTCATCGATTTGCTGTGCAAGTTCACGGGTTGGTGTGAGAACTAGAGCCAAAGGCTTGTGTGGTTTAGCGGCTTTTCCACTGATATTTGTCAGCAGTGCAAGTCCGAAAGCTAGCGTCTTACCTGATCCGGTTTGTCCGCGACCAAGAATGTCGTGGCCAGCAATTGCATCCGGAACAGTTGCAATTTGGATTGGGAATGGATGTGTGATGCCTTGCGCGTTAAGTGCATTGGCAAGTGCTGGTGCAATTCCGAGATCGCGGAAAGTAGTAGTTACTTCAGTCAGCGGAGTTGCATCAATTAAGTTGGCATCTGCAAGATTTGCTGAAATGTAATTATCGTCAGCACCGAAATCAACAGCGGCATTGTTATGAGTCTTATGTGCTTTGCGATCATCGCGTGCATAAGCAGGTGAATCATTGCGGCGATCACGAACAGGTTTTACTGGGCGTTCTGCGCGGTAATTAGATGCGGTTACATCTGGTGCAGTTTTATGTTTTGCAAAAGTCTGCTTTGACGGCGCACCTGGCTTATATTTTTCGCGCTTACCAGGAATAAAGTTTGGACGACCATCGTTGGTGCGAGCAACGCGCTCTTTTGCGGCATCGCGTCGTGTTGTTGGTCGGGTATCTGACTTCTTAAATTCTGGACGTGCAGTGCGTTCGTTGCGATCTGAAACGAATTTCTTAGCGCGAGATTCTGGTTTTGCAACTTCCTCTTTTACTTCTCTTGGCTTCGAAGCGGTTTTCTCTTGATAACGCTTGGCGCGCATCTGTGAACGCTCTGTTAAGCGCGCATCTTTCTTCGAAAGAGTTGAAGTATCAATATCTGAGTAACGCTTTGTTGATGGCTTGCTGGTCGGCTTCGCCGATGCTGTCTTAAATGGCTTTGCCGCAGCGCCCTTACGTGCAGCTTTTTCTGCACTCGTGTGGCGCGGCTTAGAAATAGGTGCTGATGCAGAAGACTTCTTCGCGCGGGGCTTACCGGCTTTAGCCGATGCTGCTCTGCGGGCTTTTCCGGGCGCGGTTGTACGTGGCTGTAGAGACATAGAAATGCATACCAATCGAGACGACAAGCGCGTCTC
>Ga0209617_10001087_pt1 | contig 12599 bp, 14 predicted proteins | sample LakEriepJuly2011_2_FD_187459 | JGI IMG/M metagenome (GOLD analysis project Ga0209617, IMG submission 187459) | Freshwater microbial communities from dead zone in Lake Erie, Canada - CCB epilimnion July 2011 (SPAdes) (version 2) | ecosystem: Environmental > Aquatic > Freshwater > Lentic >... | reverse complement strand
CGTGGGCGCGGGGACCGGGTTGGGGTTGGAAGGGGCGGCGGGGGCGCCGTTGACCGAAATGTTGCCGGTGAAATAGACGACGTCGAAGGTGCGGTTGAGGGTTTTGCTCTGGTAGTTTTGCATCGGCATCGCGTCAGCGATCGCGACGGTGTCCCCGACTTTCACGGCGAACTGCGGCGCGGCGGCCCAGGATTTTTTCGCGCCGGTGTCGATGAGCACGTAGGTGTAGCTGGCGGCGTTCATGGTCTCGACGACCTTGCCGGTGAGCGTGCCGGCCGGGGCGGGGGCGGGCGGTTGGGCGGAAGCGGCGGCGTGGGCCGGGGCGAGGGTCAGCGCGAGCAGGAGCGTGAGGCGACCGAGGATGAACGAGGGTTTCATGGGAGGGAGTGAGCCGGGTTCGTGAAATTCGGCAAGACCGGCGGCGGGAAACTGCGGGTGGCGCAGGCGCGGTTCAAGTCGAGGACTAGCGCGGGCGGGAGGGCAGGTCGGAGACCTTGTCCTACTTTGCGGGGACGGCGTTTCGCGGTGGGCGGGGCTCAGGGTTTGACGGCGTCTTTCCCGGGGCCGAAGCGCGTGCCGAAGAAGTCGCCGGGTTTCCAAGCGGGGGCGACGGGGTCGTCGGCGACGGCGCGGATGAACTCGGCGGTGAGAATGGCGAAGGCGCCGGCGGACGGCCAGTGGATCGGGCGGGTGAGGTCGTCGCTGGGCTTGTGGTAGTGGGTTTTGCGGAAATCGGCTTCGAGGGCGGCGAGGTCTTGTTTGGGGTCGAGGTCTTTCTGGCCGGCTTTCATGAAGAGGGCGGGTACGCCGGCGCGGATGAAGGGATATTGGTCGCTGCGGACGAAGACGACCTCGTCGGGCGTGGGGTCGGGGCTGACGGTGAAATTGAGTTTGGCGGCGACCGCGGCGAGGGAATTGCCGAGGGACGTGTGTTCGGCGCCGATGCCGATGACGTCACGGACGGGGGCGAGGATGACCGGCATATCGAAGTTGAGGTTGGCGGCGAAACGGCGGACGCGCGTGGGCGGATGCCTCACGAGGTGGGTCGCACCGAGGAGACCTTTCTCCTCGGCGGTGAGCGCGGCGAAAAGCACGGGGCGTTGCAGGCGCGAGCCCGCGACGAGTTGTTCGGCGGCGTCGATGAGGGCGGCGGTGCCGAGGGCGTTGTCGAGGGCGCCGTTATAAATGGAGTCGCCGTTGATCGGCGGGCCGATGCCGAGGTGGTCGAGATGCGCGGTGACGACGATGGGCTCGCCGGCGAGGGCGGGGTCGGTGCCGGGGAGCCAGCCGAGGACGTTGGCGCTGGTGATATCGGAGACGGCAGCGCGGCCGCCGAGGGTGAGTTCGACGTTGAGGGCGAAGGCTTGGGGCTCGCTGCGTTCGGAGGCGGCGAAGACGACGGCGAGCGGACGCGTTCCGGCCGGGAAGAGGGCGGCGGCGGCGATGCGGCTCACGGAGGCGGTGGCGCGGAGCTCGGGGTAAGCTTCGTGGAGGGAGCCGTCGGGGTTAATCAAGCGCATCGAGGCGAAGCGTGCGGCGTTGACGGTGAAGGCCCACGGGGCGCGTTTCTCCTCGGCGGGGGTGAGGATGGAAACGATACCGACGGCGCCGCGGCGGACGAGCTCGGCGGTTTTCTCGCGGGAGTAGTGGGCCTTGGCGGTGGCGGGCAGGCTTTTGGGCGAGCCGGCGAGGACGACGGCGATCTTGCCACGAAGATCGATGCCGGCGGCGAAATCGGAGTAGTTGAACTCGGGGGCGTGAATCGCGAAGCCGACGAAGACGGCGGGAGCGGTGAGCTCGCTCGCGTCGATGCCGGCGGCGGGGCGGGCGATCATATCGTTGATCGGGGCGAGGGTGACGTCGGGACTGCCGGCGCGACGGATGACGAATTTGCCCGCGTCGATATCGAGGCGTGATTGGCGGAGCGCGAGGGGCTGTTGGTAGCCCGATGCGCCGACGGGTTCGAGGCCGAGGCGCATGAACTGGGCGGCGACGTAGTTCATCGCGAGGCCATGGCCGCGGGTGCCGGTTTCGCGGCCCTCGAGGAGATCGTCGGCGAGGAAGGTCACGTGGGCGCGGACGCGGCGCTCGGCGAGGGTGGCGGGTTCGCCGGCGCGGGCGGGAGCGGTAAAGAGCGAGAGGGCGGCAACGGTGGTGAGCGCGAAAAGGCGGAGGCGAAGGAAAGAAATCATTGGAAGATCGAGGGAACGGAGGGAGCGCCGGAGCGGAACGGCAGAAAAAGGAAGCGCGAACGCGGAAGAATGGTTCGACGGAGCTGATCGCCGAAGTCAATTTTGGAACCATGAAAGCCGTCGTGCTCGTCTCCGATTATTCCGCGTTTCTGACCGAGGTGAAGGGGCGCATCCAGTCGGCGCGGCTGAGCGCGGGGCGCGCGGTGAACCGGGAGTTGGTGATGCTGTATTGGGAAATTGGGCGAGGGATCGTGGAGAAGCAGGCGGCGGTAGGCTGGGGTGAATCGGTGGTGGAGCGGCTGGCGGCGGATTTGAGGGCGGAGTTTCCGGATATGAGAGGGCTTTCGATTTCGAACATCTGGCGGATGCGACAGATGTTCCAAACTCTCAACACGCCGGACTTTCTCGCACAGTTTGTGCGAGAATCTGGAGGCATCGCCGGGAGCGAGGTAATTCTCGCACAAGCTGTGCGAGAATTGGCGTCCGCCATTCCTTGGGGACATCATGTGGAAATTCTAAACAAGCTCACGGAGCCCGCGCCACGCCTCTATTACCTGAAGGCCACGGCGAAGTTTGGGTGGAGCCGGGCGGTGTTGCTCAACCAGATCAAGGCGCAGGCTTACGAGCGGGCGAAGGCGGAGAAGAAGACACACAATTTCGCGGCGGCGTTGCCGGAGCATTTCGCGGAGCAGGCGGATGAGATGCTCAAAAGCCGCTACAATCTGGAGTTTCTCGGCATCGCGCGGCCGATGAAGGAGCGCGAACTCGAGGAGCGGCTGATCGGGCGGTTGCAGCAGTTCATTTTGGAGCTCGGCTACGGATTTTGCTTCGTCGGCCGGCAATACCGGCTCGCGCTTGGGCAGAAGGAATACTTCGTGGACCTGCTGTTTTATCACCGCTTCCTGAAGGCGCTCGTCGCGTTCGATCTGAAGGTAGTCGCGTTCGAGCCGGAGTTTGCGGGGAAGATGGATTTTTATCTGAACTTGCTGAACGAAAAGGAACGCGCGCCGAATGACCGGCCGTCGATCGGGATCATTTTGTGCGCGGAGAAGGACGACGTGGAGGTGGAGTTCGCGCTGAAGTCGAAAGGGAATCCCATCGGCGTCGCGGAGTATCGGATGCAGTCGAAGCTGCCGGCGGAATTTAAGGGGAAGCTGCCGACGGCGAAGCAACTGGCGGACGTGGTGCGGGAGATTCTGCCGGGAGCGGCGAGGCCGCGGGGGTGAGGGGCGGCGCGTGACGGGTCCCACGGGGAACGAAACCCGGTTACGCGGCGAGGAGGCGCTCGCAGAGGGCGAGGAGGCGGGCGCGGAGCGGGTCGCCGCGGGTGGTGAAGGCGCGCTGGTGGGTTTCGTATTCGGCGCGGCCGGTGGGGGTCTCGATCGCGATGGGCGGGTAGCCGAGGGCGGCGAGGTCGTAGGGGCTGGCGCGCATATCGACTTCGCGGATGGCGCAGGCGAGTTCGAAGCAGTCGGCGACGAGCTCGCTGGGGGTGAAGGGCGCGAGTTTAAAGGCCCATTTGTAGAGATCCATGCCGGCGTGGAGGCAGCCGCGTTGCTCATGCTGCGGCGTGGTCTCGCGGGCGGGCTGGAGGCGGTTGAGCGGGCGGGCGGGCGGGGTAAAAAAACGGAAGGCGTCGAAGTGCGTGCAGGTAATGGGCGCGGCCTCGACGATGGCGGCGAGGGCGTCGGGCGGGTAGCGGAGCGGGTGGGCGTTGTGGCGGATCTCGTCGGGGGTTTGGCGATACACCATGGCCCACTCGTGGAGACCGAAGCAGCCGAAAAAGGCGGGTCGCGTCTGCATCGTTTGGAGGAGATCGCGGAGCCAGGTCACGAACGTGCGGCGATGAACCGGGAGCGCGGCGGGGTCGAGAGTGACGGCGGGGGAACCGTCGGGCAGGGTGATTTCGCGATACTCGGGCCAGCGGAGGAAGGCGCGGGCGGCTTCGCCGGCGAGCGCGACGTCGGGGCCGGGATGCCATCGTTTCAGCCATGCGGCGCGGTAGGCGTAGTAGCTGAAAAGAAAATCGTGAACGGGGTGTTTTTCGCCGCGGGAGGCGCGGGCTTGGTGCGGGTCGGTCCAGACCCGGACGCGGGCGTCGTGAGCCGACTGGCGGGCGAGCCAGACGGGTTCGGGGAGAATGGTGATTCCGCCGACGGCGTTCACTTCTCGGCCGGCGACCATACCGTGAGTTTCTTGAAGTAATCGCGGAGGTAGCCGCGGTCGCGGGCCAGCAGGCGCTCGGCGTGGAGTTGGGCGTGGGCGCCGATCAGAAAATCGGGCACCACGCGGCCGCCCTTGCCGCCGCGCGCGAGGTGCGTGGCGAAGAGTTTGCCGGCGAGCAGGGCACTGGCGCGGGAGGACGGGATGAAGCGGATGTTCCAGTCATCGAGAAATTCGGCGACGGTGTCGGCGGCTAGCGCCGGCGTGATCTCCGCCAGCACGCACTCGCAAATCACAAGGCTACCCTCAACTGAGGCTCGACGCAGGGCGGCTTCGGATGAGTTTGCCCATTGCTCATCGTCTGTAACGACGTCGAGCAGGACGGAGGTATCAACGGCTGTGACCATCGCGGGCTTTGGCGAGATAGGCGTCAACGCTCAGGCCGCCGGGAATGCGACCACGGCCGCGCCATTTCTCGAACACATCGCCGGCCTCGGCCGCTTTCGAGGCGACGAGTTTGCCGCCGACGGCGGAAAAAGTGAGCGTGGTGCCGGGGCGGATGCCGAGCTGGTCGCGCACGCGCTTGGGGATCGTGACCTGTCCTTTCTCGGAAACGGCGGTAGTCATACTTTCAAGGTAAGAATTCCTACTTTCGGGGCAAGCCCCGGTTCAGAAGATGCGCTCGAGGGATTGGCCGGGCGTGAGCGGGCGCCAGGCGGCGCCGAACTCGCGGAGGACGAGGCGGACGCGGACGAGGTCGTCGGGCGTGAGCGGAGGCGGCGGGGTGCGCGCTTGGCGGCAAGCGGCGGAAAACTTTGCGATGAAGCCGGCGGGGTCGCTGCCGCCGCCCCATTGCTCGGCTTCGAGGCAGGCGATGAGCGCTTCGATCTGGCGGATGCGTGGGGGCGGGGCGGGCGATTTCTTGACCGGGTGAAAGCGGACGGTGGTGTCGGCGAGGCTCGCGCCGGCGGCGATTTGGCCGAAGAAGGCGTCGGTCCAGGCGAGGGTTTTTTCGACGACGAAGTGAAAGGCGTCGTGCGGGAGGATGGCCTGTTTGGGCATTGCGGCGGCCGTGCCGGTGCCGTCGGGTCGCTCGCAGGCGAGCAGATCGGTGTGGGCGGTGACGGGGCCTTTGGTGAAGCGAATGAGCATGAAACGGCGGGGCGGGAAGCGGGCGAAGAGAATTATTTCTTGGCCGCGAGTTCGAAGGCGTAGTGCTTGCGGAGAAATGGGGTGAGGACGTCGACGGCGAAGACGGCGACGAGCAGACGAAAGGAGCGCATGAGATTAGGTGGAGTGGAGGAGCAAGCGGCGCACGCCTTCGATGGGTGCGGCGGTGATAGGTGCAAGGGGCAGGGATGTGCGCGGGGCGAGGGCGGCGCGCACGGTGGCGTGGGTGAGGAGCGCGCCGCTGAGGCCGGTGGGGATTTCGGCGAGCGCGGTGCCGGGAAACAGTTTGGCGGCGACGTGATGGGCGAGATCGAGGAGCTCGGTGGCGGATTCGACGACGACCTGATGGGCGGTGTGATCGCCCTCCGTGGCGAGGCGCAAAACGGCCGGAGCGAGGGCGGCGATGACGCGGTTGGGCTCCGCGTGGGCGTAAAAGTAGCGCGTGATGGCGCGGGCGTCGGCGGCGGCGCCGAGCTGCGTGTGGTCGCGCACGGTGGAACCAAGGCGCGAGGCCGGGAGCCAGCCTTGGAGCTCGAGCAGGGCGCGGGCGATGGCGCGGCGGCCAAGTTCGTAGCCGCTGCCGGGGTCGCCGAAACGCCAGCCGGTGCCCCCGGCGTAGTGGGCGGTGCCGTCGGGCGCGCGGGCGGCGACGAAGGAGCCGGTGCCGGCGTGGAGCACGAGGCCGGGAGCACCGTTGGTGGCGAGTTCGAGCGTGGGCAGCGAGTCGGGTGCGGCGGTGACGCGGCCGAAGCCGTTGAGCGAGGCGGCGAATTCCTGCCAGAACGTCGGCGCGCCGGACATGAAGAGCAGCGTCGCGGCGACGCTGCTAGATGAAGTTGAAAGTTGAAGTTGAAGCGGAGAGGCGAGAGTTGAGGTGAGGGCGGAAAGGGCGGCGGTGACGATGGCGCGGGCGGCTTCGGGGCCGGCGACGTTGGGGTTGCAGCCGGGGGCGTGGTGGTGCGCGACGATCGTGCCGGCCTCGTTGATGAGGATGCATTCGGTTTTGGTGCCGCCGCCGTCGACGCCGATTTTGAAAGTCATGGGTAAGAGGTAACCACGAAACACACGAAATACACGAAAAGGAGAAGCCCGGAAACGGCCTTGCGGCGGCGGGCGTGGGCCGGAGCATGAGCGGCATGATCCGCGGAATTGACCACTTGAACATCGTAGTCGCCGATATGGCGCGGTCCTTGGCTTTTTACTGCGATGTGCTCGGCTGCACGAAAACGAAGGAGGCTCACCTTGAGGGCGAGTGGATCGAAAAGATCGTGGGGCTGCGCGGGGTGAAGGCCCACGCGGTGTTTGTCGAGTTGCCGGGGGGCGGCCCGCGGATCGAGTTGTTGCACTATCACTCGCCGGAAGGCGTGGCGGGGCCGGAAAACTCCCGCGCCAACACGCGCGGGCTGCGGCACTTTGCGCTGCGGGTGGACGACATCGCCGCCGTGACGACGAAGTTGCGCGCCGTCGGCATCGAAGTGTGGGGCGAGCCGACGGCGGTGCCGGGTGGCGTGGTGAAATTCGACACCGGCGCGGGCGGGAAGACGTTGGTTTACTTCCTCGACCCCGACGGAGTCATCGTGGAGTTGGCGGAGTATCGGTGAGGGTGATGGCGCGTTGAGGCTAACGCGCCCAACCTCACGCTTCCCAGCGGCCGTAGATGCCGCAGGGGAGAACTTTGCCGTCGCGCTGGATCGGGAGGCCGACTTCGCCGGCGGTGATCGACCCGCCGCGACCGTGCATGAGTTCGGTGAGGAGATTCGCCACGACGGTGGGGGAGAGGCGCGCGGTGTAGGCGTTGATCAGGAAAAAGAGCGGCGAGGGCGTGAGCAGGGCGCGACACTCGGTGAGCAGCGGCCAGAGGTGTTCTTCGAGCTTCCACATCTCGCCGGTGGCGCCGCGGCCGTAGGTGGGCGGGTCCATGATGATGGCGTCGTAGAATTTGCCGCGCTTCTGCTCGCGGCGGACGAATTTGAGGCAGTCGTCGGCGATGTAGCGGATGGGCGCATCGACGAGGCCAGAGAGCACGGCGTTTTCCTTGCACCATTTCACCATGCCTTCGGCGGCGTCGATGTGGGTGACGCTCGCGCCGGCTTTGGCGGCGGCGCAGGTGGCGGCGCCAGTGTAGCCGAAGAGGTTGAGGACATTGACCGGGCGGCCGGCGGCGCGGGCGGTTTTGATCTTGGCGGAGAACCACTCCCAGTTGACGGCTTGCTCAGGGAAGAGGCCGGTGTGCTTGAACGACGTCGGGTGGATCTTAAACGTCAGCCCGAGCGAATCGTAGGCTAGCTTCCAGTGGTCGGGGAGGGATTTGCGGTATTCCCATTTGCCGCCGCCCTGTTCGCTGCGGTGGTAGAAGCCATCCCAGCCGTCCCATTTCGCGCCCGGCGCGCCCGGGGGCGCGATGCTGCCGGTGGAACCGTGGCGGGGCCAAATGATCTGGGGATCGGGCCGGACGAGATTGTAGGCGCCCCAGCGCTCCTGTTTTAGGCCGTCGCCGCAGTCGAGCAGTTGGTAATCGCGCCAGCGGTCGGCGACGATGAGGGAAGGGCGTTGGACGGGGGCGGACATGCGTAGAGCGTTGAGCGGAGGCAAAGCGGCGAGTCGGGCAGTGTCGAGCCGCGTTGCCGTGACGCCTCTGTAAAATTACCCAGCGGGGTGGGCTTGAGATTGACAGATTTTTAGGAGCTGGAGATCTCTCCGACTATCATGAGCTTATCTAATCCTCTGCGGTCCGCTTCGGCGGCCATGTTCATTGCGCTTTCGAGCGCGATGCTTTCGGCCGATACGATCGAGACGAAAGACGGTTCCCGCCTCGTCGGGACGGTGACCAAAATCGACGGCGGCAACATCACATTGATGACGTCCTTTGCCGGCGCGATCACGATCAAGCAGAACGACGTCGTTTCGATCACGACGGACAGCGCGGTTGCGGTGCGGCTCGCGAGCGGCACGCGGATCGACGGCAAAGTCTCCACGGTGGGCGGCGCGGTGAAGATCGCGGGCGCCGATGGCGTGATCTCCACTTCGGTGGACAAAGTCGCGGCGAGCTGGGCGGCCGGCGGCAAAGATCCGGCCATCGCCGCGCTCGAGCGGGGTTGGGCCTACGAGGCGGCGGCCGATGTGTCGGGTAAGAGCGGCAACAAGAGCCAGCTGGCCACGGCGTTCGCGTTTCGCGCGACCCTCGCAGGTGTGCAGGACACGCTGCAGTTCTACACCGGCTATGACCGGCAGGTTTCGGACGGCGAAAAATCGGCGGACCAGTTCAAAGTGGGCGTGGACTACGCGAACAACTTCGCGAGCCAGAAATCTTGGTATGTGCGTAACGAAGGCGGCTTCGACCGGATCAAGGACATCGAACTCTACGATGTGGCGGCGGCCGGTTTGGGCTACGATCTCATCAAGGACGCGAAGCAGGCGCTCACGGGCCGCGCGGGTTTGTCGTTCCGCTATGCCGGCTACAAGAACCCCCGCACCGAAGATGTGAAGGCGGCCGGTTTGGACTTCGGCCTCAACCATCGTCTGCAATTGGAAAATTCGATTTTGATCAACCGTCTGTCTTTCGTCCCGACGTTTGAAGACTTCGGCGTCTACGTGGTTACCCATGAGAGCTTGTTGGAACTCCCAATCGCGAGCATGCAGTGGAAGCTCCGGGTCGGCGTCGCCAACGATTACAACAGCCAGCCCGGTCGTGGCGTCGACAAACTCGACACGACCTACTTCACCCGGCTCGTGCTGAGCTGGAAGTAAGCGGGTTCGTCGCGGACGTTTCGCGGAGTAATCCGCGGTCGAAGGCCTCAGGTTCTGCCTGAGGCCTTTTTTATTTTTGGATTGATGATGGGGTTGGGCGTGGGGGCGGAGATTTTTTGCAGGGGGAGGGCGGTTGCTGGTCGTGGTAAGTGAATGCGGGTGGAATTACAATTTGCGCCGGGGCGGGGCGTGTCGCCCAATCTCGCCCGAAACCCGCCATGCCCAAGACCGCCGTAACTCCCGTTCCACTTTTCAACTGGCTCGCTGCCCGCGCGGCGGGGGTGTTGTTGCACCCGACGGCGTTGCCGGGTGATCAAGGCGTCGGGACCTTCGATGCCAATGCGGTGCGTTTTTTGGATTTTCTCCAAGCAGCTGGGCTAAAGTATTGGCAGATTTGTCCGCTCGGGCCGACGGGTTACGGGGATTCGCCCTACCAGTGTTTTTCGGCGTTTGCGGGCAATCCGTATTTGGTCGATCTGCGGGCGCTGGTGGCGCCGGGAATGCTGACCCAGGCCGAGATCGCGCCGCTGGCCAAGCTGAGTGTGGACCGGGTGGATTACGGGGCGCTCTATCAGCAAAAGCGGCCGCTGCTCGCGTTGGCCTTTACGCGGTTCAAGCGGGCGGGTTCGCCGGTGCTTGCGGCCGACGGCGAGACCTTCGCCGCGTTCCAAAAGAAGCAGGCGGCGTGGCTCGACGGCTATGGTTTTTTTCTCGCCCTGAAGGACCACCACCGGGGCGTCGCCTGGTGGGAGTGGCCGGCGGCGGTGCGCTCGTTGGCGGCGGCGGAGAAAACCCCGTGGCGAAAACAACTGGCGGCCGAGGCGGAGGCCCACGCGTTTTATCAATACCTGTTTTTTGCGCAGTGGCGGGCGCTACGGGCGGCGGCCACCGCGCGGGGAATCGAGATTATCGGCGACATCCCGATCTTCGTGGCGGCGGATTCGGCCGACGTGTGGGCTAATCCGGAGTTGTTTGAATTGGATGCGAAGACGGGTCGCCCGCTGGCGGTGGCGGGCGTGCCGCCGGATTATTTTTCGGCGGACGGCCAGTTTTGGGGCAATCCGCTTTACCAGTGGGAGCGGCATATGGCCGATGGCTTCGCGTGGTGGCATGCCCGGCTGCGGGCGTCGTTTGAGTTGTGCGATGTGGTGCGCATCGACCATTTCCGCGGCTTCGACGCTTATTGGCGGATTCCGGCAACGGCGCCGACGGCGCGCACGGGAGAGTGGGTGCAGGCGCCGGGCATGGAGCTGTTCAAATCGGTGCGGGCGGCGTTTCCGCAGGCGAAGATCATCGCGGAGGATTTGGGCGAGCTGACGCCGAGGGTGGTGGCGCTGCGCGAGGCGACGGGATTGCCGGGAATGGCGATCTTGCAATTCGCGTTTGGCGGCGACGACGCGGAGAATCTTTACCTGCCGCACAATCTGGTGGCGAACGGCGTGATCTATCCCGGCACGCACGACAACGACACGACGATCGGCTGGTATGCCACGACCTCGGAGAAAGAGCGCGACCACGTGCGGCGCTACCTGCGGGTGGACGGCCGCGAAGTGGCGTGGGACTTTATCCGCGCGAGCTACGCGGCGGTGAGCCGGCTCGCGGTATTCCCGATGCAGGATGTGCTGAGCCTCGGCAGCGAAGCGCGCTTCAACGCCCCGGGCAAACCGCAGGGCAACTGGCAGTGGCGCGCCCGCTCCGGGCAAATCGAGCAACTCATCACGGATGGCACTGCCGCGTATCTGAAATCGCTTGGGGCGATGTATGGGCGGTGAGGCGGCGGGGTGGGGCAAGCGGTGAGGGTCTTTGGGCGACCACGTGGCCGTGCGGGATAACTTCGCCGGCTCCGGCGCGGTGGTGCGCACCGGGGCATGCACGTTGCAATTCGGCGCAGATCGATATGCTGGGAGCGTGTTCTCCAATCTTCTCCAACTGATTTCCCGCCGGTCGCCGCCGAGCTACGATTTGGAATTTGTCCGCGAGGTGAGGGTGACCCGGCGTGCGCCGCGCTCGGCGAAGTCGAAGCGACTGATGCTCGCCGGTTGGATTTTGATCGCGCTGAAGTGCTGGTTGGTCGCGTGGGCGGTGGGGCATTACAACGTGCCGGTGAATCCGTTGTGGGTCACCTTGCCGACGGTGATTTTCGCCGGGGTGTGTACGTTGATGTATTTTCTGGGCGAGTAAGCAGCGGGGTTGGATTGGCGATTGCGGATTGGCCGCCGGTTTTTTCAATGGGGTCGAATTCAACCGCTCATGCCCAAAGTCTTCGGTCTTCGCAGCCCCTACACTCTCGTCGGTCGTCTCGTGTATTTCGGGCGAATGCTCGACAAGATCCGGCTGCACGCGCGCGGGATGCTGCCGGAGGATTACCGGGAGAATCTCGGCGATGAAACCCCGGGCCGGTTCGACGCGCGGTGCTGCACGTTTCTCGGCGTGAGTTACGCGGCGGTGAAAGAGCGGGCCCTGCGCGGTGAAACGGATGAAGAAGTGCTGGCGTGGGCGGGAGCGGTGGGCACGCCGCGATCGGACTATGAGTGTGCGGTTTGGAATGCGTTTATGATGAAGCGGGGCTGGCGAGATGAAAGTCGGACCACGGTCGAGCGTCGCGTCCGCGAGGCGGGCGGATTTCCGGGCAAGGTGATCGAGACGATGTTTGATTTCATCGATTTTGACGAAGGCCGGGACCCGGTCGCGGCCAAGAGTTGGGAGCTGCGGCCGCCGTTGATCGTGTTGATCATGGGGGTGGCGGGCACGGGCAAGACGACGGTGGGCCAGGCGCTCGCGGACTCGATCGGCTGGGGTTTTCGGGACGCGGATGACTTTCACCCGCCGTCCAACATCGCCAAAATGGCGGCGGGCAAGCCGCTGCAAGACTCGGACCGTGATCCTTGGCTGGCGTCGATCCGGGTGCACATTGCGGCGACCTTGGCGCGCGGTGAGAGCGGCATCGTGACGTGCTCGGCGTTAAAGGAATCATATCGGAAATTTGTGATCGAGCACTCTCGGGGCGTGAAGCTGGTGCATTTGCACGGCTCGCCCGAATTGATCCGGCAGCGAATCGCGGGCCGGGAAGGACATTTTATGAAGCCTGAGATGCTCGACTCGCAACTGACGGCCTTGGAGTCACCGACGGACGCTTTGACGCTCGATATCGCAGAGCCCGTGCCGGTGCTCGTGGCCAAGATTCGAGAGCACTTCACCCTTTGAAAACCCTGCGTCCCATGGCTTCTCGAATCGTCAAGAGTTTGAAAATCGGCGGTTGGGTGTTGGCGGTCGGCGGCGTGCTGGGCGCGGTTGCCGGCGGCTCGTTTTACCTGCGGATGCAGGCGA
>Ga0209617_10001085_pt1 | contig 12631 bp, 9 predicted proteins | sample LakEriepJuly2011_2_FD_187459 | JGI IMG/M metagenome (GOLD analysis project Ga0209617, IMG submission 187459) | Freshwater microbial communities from dead zone in Lake Erie, Canada - CCB epilimnion July 2011 (SPAdes) (version 2) | ecosystem: Environmental > Aquatic > Freshwater > Lentic >... | reverse complement strand
CGAGTTCGATTCTGGGTGCGGCGACGATCCAATGTCTTGATCGCGTCTTCGGTCGCGAGCGTTCGCCAGAAGAGTTGTTCGCGGCAACGAGTGCGCTGGAGCAGATGCTCTCGACGCGCGGTGGTTGGCAAGATCAAGTTGGCGGCGTTGTCGGCGGATTCAAGATGGCAGAGACGCTGCCCGGAAACGATCAGCGTCCGCGTGCATCGCGACTCGTCGTACCTGATCGACTTGTGCGCGAACTCTCCGCGCGATCGGTGCTCTACTTCACAGGCGAGCGTCGCATGGCGAAAAACATCCTCGAGAACGTCGTGTGGAATCACCTCACGCACAAGCGATCGGCGATGGAAGCGGTGGCGGGACTCCGCGAAAATGCGTGGTCGATGCGTGATGCGTTGACGCGTGGCGATGCGAGTTCTTTCGCGGAACAACTCGATCGTTACATGCGATGCAAGCGACAGATTGATCCAGGTTCGTCGCCGTCGATGTTCGACGCACTGGCGAAGCGCTGGCGCAAAGATCTCGCGGCGTGGTGTTTCGCCGGCGCAGGTGGTGGCGGCTTCATGCTGTTGCTTGCGAACGACGCGCGCTCGGCGGAGCGGCTACGCGCCGACATCGCGCGAAATCCGCAGCATCCGCGCGCTCGCGCCTTCGACTTTGAAGTCGACACAGTTGGTCTGCGCTGCGCCGTACTTTGATGGCGGTCTTCGTGATCACGCGTGATGCGCGCCGCGCGACGATCTCCATCGCGATCGACTATCGGCGTCGCAAGAATGGAAGTTCGAGGCCGAGCGCGCCGAGGGCGCTCACGAGCGCAAGGGTAAAAAATGCCTCATCGAGGTTTCCGATGAGGGGCAACGCATCCGGCAGCAACTCGAAGAGACCGAGCGTTGGATTGATGAGATAGAGCGCGCTGACGCACGCGACCAAGACCGCAATGACCTTCTTCAGCCTGCTCGTTGGCTTATTCGTCGGCTTACTTGTCGGCTCGCGTGGCGGCTCTTCCGACGAGGTTTGCGGCGGAGGCGGCGCCTTCGGACCGTTGGAAGGGATCGGCGGTTGCATGAGGTCCATCGTACGATGGACGCATGAACGCTCGCGAGCCGCAACCTGTTCGACGGGAACAACCGCAGTCGTTGGCAACGAATCGTCCATGGCTCACGGTCGCTGGATGTCTCGGTGGCGGAACCCTTGCCATTGGGCTTGCGTTCTTCCTCATCATCGCGGCCGTCGTCATCTTCGTGCTGCTACCGACCCTGACGCCGCCTGGGGCCGCCACGCAAGCAAAGTTCATCTCCGCACTTGGGAAACTGACCGAGGCACCGGCACTCAAGGTGGCGACCCGCGAGATCGCCGTGCGTGTCGACGCGAGTACGCCGACCGAAGCGACCGTGCGCGCGTGGCTTGTCCCGATCGGTCCAGGATGGAAGATTGAGGTTGGGCGTACGAAAGTCGAGATTCTCGCCGAGGGAAACCGCGTGCAATACGTGATTCCGCTCGAAGCCGACGGCCGGCGTGTGCAAGCAGATATCTCGGGCGATTTCAAAGGGCTCGACGGCGAAGTTGTGGTAACGCTTCCACCGCCACAGGTCGATGAAACGCTTGTCGAAGTGCAAAGTGACCCGAAGCGGATGAAGATCCAAATCGACCGCGATTGGGCCGATCACGTGGTCGGCGACGATGAGGCCCGCGACGAGGCGCTTGCCGCGATTCGCGCCGCGGTTGTTCGCGAGGCTTCGTCTGATCTTGCGATGTTTGAGGTGCGCGAGAAGGCACGAGCGACGGTCGTCGAAATGCTTCGCGCGCTGCTTCCTGAAAGCCTTCGTGATCGTCCGATTCGCGTCCGTTGGAGCGATGAGGCTGACGAAAGTGGCAAGCGCCCGCTCGATTGAGGCTACATTGCACGAATGGCCGTGCGCCCCGTGTTTCATCGCTCGCTCCTCGGTCGAAGCATGCTCTTCGGCGTTCTTCCCGCAGCACTTGTTGTTGCAGGCGTCGTGGTTCTCAACGGCGTTCGCGCGTGGAACAATCTCAGCGCGAGCGTTGAGCGCGACTTGCGCAACGCCACGGAGCTCGCTGCGAAGGAAATCGACATTCGCAACGAGAAAACGGTGCGGCTTGTCGAGTTGATGGCGTTCTCGCAAGAGAGCGGTCAGTTCGGTCGGCGCGCCGAAACGCTCGCGCTTCTTGAGCGCATCATTCGCGAAAATCCCGATGTCTACGCGGCGTACATCGGCTACGAGCCGAACGCCGACGGTCGTGATGCAGAAGGCGCGGGAGAAGGCATTCCCGCCGAAGCACTCGGCGAGGGCGGTCGCTTTTATCCCTATTTCAAGCGCGATCCGAAAGCTGACGGTGGTATTCGCGTCGAGCCGCTTCAAGAAATCGAGAACGACGGGGGGCTGTGGTACCGCTTTCCGAAGTCGCGCTACGAGCGATCGGGTGTGCGTGATGCGGTGATTACGAAGCCGTACGAGTATTTCGGCACCGACATCATCGAAACTGTGGTGCCGATCATCATCGATCGCAAGTTTGTCGGTGTTGCGGGACTTGATGTCGCGCTGACAGAAGTGCAAGAGCGTGTTGGCGCGGTTGCGGATGAGCTCGGTGCGGACATTTTCCTCGAAACGCGCGGACTCTATATCGCCGCGACCACCGATCGCGCTGGCGGCGTGACGCTCAAGACGACCGAAGTCGCACGCTCGCCATTGGCGGCGATTTTCAATGAAGTACCTGCGCAGGGCGTGCGTCTTGAAGAACGTGTCGATCCAGCATCCGGCGAATCCGCGTTCTTTGTCTCAGCGACGGTGCCGACGGGCGATTGGCGGTTGGTCATTCGCAAGCCGTCGAGTGCAGTCCTCGCGCAGCTTTCGTGGCTTTTCGCTGCGAACATGATCACCGCACTCGTGGGTATCACCGTCATCGTGAGCCTTTTGCTTGTGCTCATCGTTGGCATCAGTCGACGCGTTCGCACGGCACAAGATGCGGCAGTGCGCATCGCTTCGGGAGATCTTTCACAGCGTGTGCGTGACGAGGCGGGTGCCGACGAATCTGCGGAACTCGTGCGCGCCATGGGTCGCATGAACGACGATCTTTCGAAGATCGTCGGTAGTGTGCGTGCGGCTGCCACGCGGCTCGCTTCGTCGAGTGTCGAACTCTCGGCGACAAGTCGTCAACAAGAGGCCGCCGCCGCGGCGTTTGGTGGATCCACCGCGCAAATCGCTGCGGCAATTCGCGAAATCTCCGCGACTGGAAGCGAACTGTTGCGGACGGTTGGCTCGGTCGATGCAGGCGCGCGTCGTTCGGCTGAATCTGCGGGCGCTGGCCGCGAGCGACTCGATGTGATGGCATCGACGATGGCACGGCTTGACGCATCGACTGCAGAGATTGGTGATCGATTGCAGGTGATTTCTGAGAAGGCTTCGGCGATCAACGCGGTGGTTGAAACGATCACGAAGGTTGCGGAGCAGACCAACTTGCTGTCGGTGAATGCCGCGATTGAAGCTGAAAAAGCAGGCGATGCAGGTCTCGGATTCCTTGTCGTTGCACGCGAAATTCGACGGCTCGCGGATCAGACCGCGTCGGCAACAACCGATATCGAGCGAATCGTGCAGCAAATGCAAGATGCGGTTGCCGCGGGTGTCACCGAGATGTCGCGCTTCACGCGCGATATGCGTGGTGGCACGTCGGATGTGCAGCGTGTCGCGAATGACCTTGGCGGCATCATCACGGAGATGAACGCGGCAGTCGCAGGGTTTTCCGAAGTCGAATCGGGCATGGCGGCGCAAGCAACTGGTGTCGCGCAGATCGAAGGTGCCGTGCGACAAGTCGCGGATGGTGCGCGACAAACGACTGCAAGCGTGTCGGAGTTCAGCCGCGTTGCCAGCGAACTCTCGCACTCTGTCGCAGTGCTTCAGGACGCTGTGGAGCGCTTCCGATTGGTTGAAGAAGCGCCATCCACAAACGCGTCATCGGTGTACGCACATTCGCTTCCAACCAATCGCGCGTCGTTGCATTCCGCGGAGAAGCCGTGATGTCTGCGCCGATGCCTGTCGTACTCGTGACGGTCGCGGGCAAGCGATTTGCGCTTGATGCCGCAGAAGTCGTCGAAGTGCTGCCGGCGGTGCAGTATCGCCCCGCAGGCACTGGTCCCAAGTGGCTGCTTGGTCTCTTCAATCTGCGCGGAGCACTGCTGCCGCTCGTCGATCTCTCGGTCATCGTTGATGGCGAACCGACGAGTATTCGCATGGGAACACGTATTGTGGTGCTTCGCCTCGAAGGTGATCTCTTCGAAGGTGCGACGCGATCAGTGGGTTTACTTGTGCCGGAGGTCGCAGGCCTCGCGGTGCGCGACTTCCGCGCGCCTGGCGCGCACGAGGGATTTTCGTTTGCGGGGGCGCCACATCTCGGCCCGACGGTCGTTGATGAAGACGGAACACTGCAACTTCTTCGATGTCGACGACTTCTCGAAGGCGATGCTGCGTTGCGCGAACTTCCGGCGTCGAGCGTGGATGGGAGTCTGGGATGAACGCGCGCTCTCCGAGCGATGAAGCGCGTCATCGTGCACGATTTGAGCCTTCGGCCGCTGCGCTCGACGCGCTGTTGCAACGGCTTGTCGCGTCAAGCTCGTTTCCGCCAGCGCTTCTTTCTCGCGCACGTCTCGCTTCGCATCTCATGTCTCGCGCTCAGGAACTGCGTCTGCCATCGACCGAAGCGCTTGTTGTTCGCATCGCGGATGACGCGACGGAGTACGCGCGTGTTGAAGGCCTGTTTTCGCCGCCAGAAACGTGGCTTTTTCGCTATCCCGAGAGTTACGCATTCTTGCGCGCGCGCGTTGCGAGCAGCGAAACGGGAGTCTTTCGCGTGCTGATTGCTGGTTGCGGCGGTTGGTGTGAACCGATCTCGGTCGCCTGCGCACTCATGGCGGGCACGGTTGGGTTGGATGGCGCGGCCGAAGCGCGTCGCATTGAAATCGATGCTGTGGATCGGAATCCGCACGTTTTGAATGGTGAGCCGCGCTTCGCGGGGCTCGAGGTCCGCAGTGGCGTGCCAGAGTGGGCCGAGCGCTGGTTCGATCGTGACGACACTGGACTGATTCCGAAGCGTGAAGTCTGCGCCGTCATTCGACCGCGTGTGATCGATGTCGTGGCGATGATTGAAGAGTGTGTCGCACATCGTGCACGCTACGACGCGATTCTCTTTCGGAACGTCGCGATCTATCTCGATGATCAAACGCGCGTGCGGATTTTCCGAGGATTCGCAGAGATTCTCGCGGAAGATGGTGTGCTGCTCGTTGGACACTCCGAGACATTCGCTGCCGCGGAAGCGACGGGTTTTGCGCCGTTGTCAGCAGCTGGTGCTTTCGCGTTGTCGGCGAAGACAACGCAAGGAACGGCGACCGAACGTGCAGCGCACGATCCATCGACCGTGCAGTCACGCATGGTGAAGAGTCCGACGCGTGCTTTGTCACGACCCGCTGATGCAACGGCGCATGAGCGTGCACGCGAGCCCGTGCGCAAGCCTGAGCCCGTGGACGAGGAACTCACTCCGGCGTCGTACATTTCACGCGCACGCGAACTGGAGGCTTCTGGCGATCTTCTCAGCGCGTGGCAAGTCATCGGAAAGGCGCTTTACATCGATCGAAGTCATGAAGAGGCGCTGGTACTTGCTGCGCAACTTGCGGAAAAACGCGGTGATGGCGCCGAGGCAGAGCGGCTCCGCATGCGCGCGTTGCGTGTGCATCTCGCCAACGAATCGATGGGCGATCGACGCGCCTGATAGGCTTCCTTCACGAACGAAGAACAAATCTCGTGTGACGACCGAGACAAGAAATGGCTGACACTCCGGAACAACCTCGCTCCGCCGAACCTGACCTGACGACGGAGCAGCCGCTCGCACAGTCGGATCAGGCGTTGGCGCGCATGCGGCGGCTGCTCGATCGTCCGCTCAGCCAGCGCGATCTCGAGGAAAACACGCGGCTCGTCGCGCAACGCGTGGATGAATCGCGCGGCACGGATCAAGGCGTGTCGAGCATTCTTGTGTTCCGCATCGGCGCAGAACGCCTCGCGCTCGACGCAGAAGCAACGCATCGCGTCGTGCCGATTTCGCCAGTGCGCCGAGTTCCACATCGTTCGAACGAGACGTTTGCGGGTGTCGCCAACATCGGCGGAGAACTTCTCCTCGTCGCGCGACTCGGCCCGGCACTTGGCTTGAGCGTGCAAGAGAAATCAAGCCATTTCATCGTGATTGGCGGCGTCGGTGCGCGCTGGGCATTTGCAGCGGACGTTGTTGAAGGCGTTCGTCGTGTTCGTCGCGCAGAGCTCGTGGCTCCGCCCGCAACGGTGCGGCACGCGATCGACGGTTGCGCGCAAAGTGTCTACCGCGAACCTCATTCTGAGCATGGGCATGCGCTCCTCACAGTGCTTGAGAGCGCGAAAGTTTGTGCACTCTTCGCGAGGAGCATCGCATGAGCGACCTCGGCGGCTTCAGTTTGCATGAACTCTTCAAAGGCGAAGCCGAGATGCATGCGGCGGCGCTGAGCGAAGGATTGGTGCAGCTCGAGGGTACGAGCGATGCGGCGACGGTCGAGCCGCTCATGCGTGCAGCACACTCGATCAAAGGCGCGGCGCGCGTGATCGGCCTCGATATCGCGGTGCGAATCGCGCACGCGATGGAAGACGTGCTCGTTGCGATGCAGAAAGGGCGCGAGGCGATTCAAGCGTCGCGCATCGATCAACTGCTGAAAGGTACGGATCTTCTCGCGTCACTCGCGCGTGTCGAAGAATCTGAAGTGCCCGCATGGACGACGGCGAACGACGCTGCAGTGACGGGGCTTGTCGAGTCGCTTCGTGTTGCGCCACCGACGAATCATGCGGCGCCTGCGAAGGCCGTCGCAACGCAGCAGGTTCGCGAGGAATCGGCGGCGCCAACGCCCGAGCCTCAAGTGCCTGTGATGGTGGATCAGGAAAAGCGCGTCTCGCAGCCTTCCGACGAGGTGGTCGCCAGCACACTGACATCGCCGCCGCAGGAACACGCGTCCGCGGCCGTGTCGCCGCACGCGACACCAGCAACACCAGCAACGCAAGCAACGCCAGCAACACCATCGTCGCGCGCAAGTTCGGTGCGCGTGACTGCGGAGAAGCTCGATCGCTTGCTGCAATTGGCGGGCGAAACCATGCTGGAATCGCGACGGCTTGCCGCGATTCGCGCCGAAGCTGGCGATCTCAAGCGTGAACTGACGCGCCTTGAAGATGAGCTCGATCAACTGCGAAGTGTCGTCCGACGCGCAGGACTTGATCCGTCGCTGCTCGCGCCTGCGCGAGGCATTCTTGACCGCAGCCGAGGTCGCGTTCTCGCGCATCTCTTGACCGTTGAGAACGCCATTCGCCGCGGTGAAGAAACCTCGACGCAGCTCTATCACGAAGTGCTTTCGAGTCGGATGCGGCCTTTCTCTGACGTGACCGCAGCGCTTCCGCGGACCGTGCGTGATGTCGCGCGTGCGCTCGGCAAGGATGCGAAGCTTGAGATCATCGGTGAGAATGTTCCGGTCGATCGCGACATTCTCGCGCGGCTTGATGCACCGCTCAATCACATGCTTCGAAACGCGCTCGATCACGGCATCGAGTCGCCAGACGAACGACGCGCACGCGGAAAGTCGCCGCAGGCAACCTTGCGCGTCGAAGCGCGACATCACGCGGGACAACTGCGTGTTCGCGTCTCGGACGACGGACGCGGTATCGATCTCGATGCGCTGCGCGAGCGCATCGTGCGCAAGCAACTTGCATCGAGTGAGATGGCCGCAGGTCTCGATCGACAAGAACTGCTTGAATTCCTCTTCTTGCCCGGATTCTCGACGGCGCAGAAAGTGACGGAGTATTCAGGGCGCGGTGTTGGTCTTGATGTCGTACAAACAACCGCGCGCGAGATCGGCGGTGTTGCGCGTATTCACACCGAACTCGGCAAAGGAACGGTGTTTGAACTCGATCTTCCGATCACGCTCTCGGTGATTCGCGCGTTGCTCGTCGATGTTTGCGGCGAAACACTGGCATTTCCACTCGCGCGCATTGATCGCGTGGTGCAGCCGGAACGCGCGGCGATCACCACGGTCGCCGGACGCATGCAGTTCATTCTTGAAGACGCCGATGCCGCGCAGAGTTCGACGACGAGTGCTGCAAGTGTGACCACATCGATCGGTATCGTGGAAGCAGCGCGCGTATTGCAACTCGGCGAACCGCGCATCGATGTCGATCGCGCCAGCATCGTGGTGCTCGGCAACGGAGATGAGCGATATGGATTTGCAGTCGACGGGCTCGTCGGCGAAGAAGATCTTGTGGTGCGTGCGTTGGATGAGCGATTGGGCAAGGTCGCACATCTTTCAGCGTCAGCCGTACGTGAGAACGGCGAGCCTGTACTCATTGTCGATACCGAAGACATCATCCAATCGGTGCGCATGGCGCTCAACGAAGGACGTTTGCGCGGTGCGCGTCCGGCGATTGAGAACTCCGCGCGGCGTATGCGTCGCGCACTCGTCGTCGACGATTCAGCAACCGTGCGCGAGGTCGAACGCCAACTTCTGCTGCGCATGGGATTCGCCGTTGAAACCGCGGTCGACGGACTCGACGGTTGGCATCAGTTGCGAGATGGACTGTTCGATCTCGTGATCAGCGACATCGATATGCCGCGCATGAACGGCATCGAGTTCGTCCGCACACTGCGTGCAGACCCGCGTTTCACATCGATTCCTGTCATCGTTGTGAGTTACAAAGATCGCGAAGAAGATCGACGCGCGGGCCTCGAAGCGGGCGCGACGGCGTATCTCACGAAAGGAGCATTCCAAGACAGCACGTTTGCCGACACGGTGCGTGACATTTTGGGAAGCGATCTTTCGGGAGCTGATGTCGGCGTCGATGGAAGCGCGCTCTCGAAGCAAACCCGTGCGAGCAAGGATTCTGGAGCCAGCGCATGAGAGTTGCCATCGTCAACGATCTCGCGGTGGCATGTGAAGCATTGCGTCGCGTTGTGGTGAGCGATCCTGCGCTTTCCATTGCGTGGATTGCGCGCGATGGCGATGAAGCGATTACGAAGGCGGCAGGTGATCGCCCCGATGTGATTCTGATGGATCTCATCATGCCGCGCGTCAACGGCGTGGAAGCAACGCGCGCGATCATGCACGCGTCACCGTGTCCCATTCTCGTGGTCACTGCGACGGTGACGGGAAACGCGAGTTTGGTGTACGAGGCGCTCGGCGTCGGCGCGCTTGATGCGGTGAATACGCCCACCCTCGGCAGTGGTGGATCTGTTGCTGGTGGTGCAGAACTCTTGCGTCGCTTGCATCTTGTGGCGCGCATGGCGCAACTTCGTGGACAGGTGTCGGCCTCGCCAGCGCCAATGCCAACGCCAACGCCAACGCCGATGCCAACGCGAGCGCCGGCCTCCTCGCCATCCTCATCGTTCCGCCCGACGATCGCAGGTTCCGCGACGCCAACGTTTGACACGAAGAAACTGCCTGAAATCTCGCCGCAAAGCGCACGACCGACTCTTGTCGCGATCGGTGCTTCTACCGGCGGACCGCGCGCCGTCGCGGATGTACTGCTCTCACTTCCACGCGATTTGCGCGCGGCATATCTCGTCGTGCAGCATGTGTCGGTGGAGTTCGTTGCGGGATACGCGCAGTGGTTGGCCGCAGAAACGGGTCGCCGCGTCGCACTCGCGCGCACTGGTGATGTGCCTCATGCGGGTGACGTCCTCGTCGCAGGCGAAGACCGTCACTTGACGTTGAATCGTCTCGGAACACTTGAATACCGCGAAGAACCGAAAGAGCACATTCACAAACCGTCGGTCGATGAGCTCTTCATCTCGCTCGCATCGTCCGCGCGGCCTAGTGTCGCGGTCCTTCTGACGGGCATGGGCCGCGATGGTGCAGAGGGTCTTCTCGCGCTTCGTCGCGCAGGCTGGCACACGATTGCGCAAGATGAAAGTTCGAGCGTCGTGTGGGGAATGCCGGGGGCAGCGCACCGGCTCGGCGCGGCGGTCGAGGTCCTTCCGATTCGCGCGATCGGACCTGCCATTGTCGCCGCAATGCGCGGACTTCCTCCGTGATGCGTGAGGTACGCCGACAGAAACTCGATGTCGCAATCATCGAGCAAGGAACACAGCGCTTTTCAACAAGTTGTCAGTGATATCGGGTAATACACAGCGAGCAAACGGCATGCAAACCATCGGAACCATTGATCGCGTGCTTCTCGTCGATGACCAAGCAATTGTCGGCGAAGCTGTTCGACGCATGATTGCGACGCAAGGCGATTGCGAGTATCGCGCGGTCAACGATCCTGCGAAGGCCATCGCGATTGCGGAGGAGTTTCGTCCGACGGTGATTCTGCAAGACATCGAGATGCCCGGCATGAACGGGCTCGATCTCGTGGTGCAGTATCGCGCACACGATGCGACGCGCGAAGTGCCCGTCATCATGCTCACTGGCAAAGAAGATCCTGCGGTGAAAGCCGAAGCATTCTCGCGCGGCGCGAGTGACTATCTCGTGAAGTTGCCGCACCCGGTCGAACTCGTCGCGCGCATTCGACACCACTCGCGCGGCTATCGCATGCAACTCGAACGGAACGCCGCGTTCAGCGCACTTGAAGCGAGCGAAGCGCACATGAAAGCGGAAATCAATCGCGCCGCGACGTATGTGCGTTCGCTGCTTGATCCGCCGATGGAGGGCGCCGTGCATGCGGACTGGCGCTTTGTTCCGTGCGAAGCGCTCGGTGGTGATGTCTTCGGCTTCCACTGGATCGATGAAGATCATCTCGCGATGTACGTCATCGACGTGAGCGGTCACGGCGTTGGACCTGCGTTGATGGGCGTTTCTGCGATGAATCTCATTAAGAGCGGCTCGCTTGAGCGCGCGCAGGTGCTCGATCCAACACGCACATTGCAAGCGCTCAACGCGGCGTTCCCGATGGCGCGCCACGATGGCATGTACTTCACCATTTGGTACGGCATCTACAACCAGCGCACGCGAGAGCTCTCGTGGTCGGGCGGTGGACATCCGCCGTCGTTTCTCCTGCGCGGCGGGACGTTGCGACGCCTCGAATCGACGACATACATGATTGGAATCGTTGAGGATTACGACGCGCCCACCGAACGCATCACGATCGAGCCTGGCGACCGGCTCTACCTTTTCTCGGACGGTGTTTTCGAACTCCACTTGAAAGACGGCGGAATCTGGGGTCTCGATCAGCTTGAGTCGTTCCTCGCGAAAAACCCTGCGGACGGCGTGCTGGACGCGGTCGTGGCCGAAACGCGTCGCGTGGTACTCGATGGAAGGGGTCAGCCCGACCCCGGTGTCGGTACTGCGGTCGCGTGGGACGACGACTTCTCGCTCATCGAGTTCCGCTTCGCCTGAACAGGCTCAACCGCGGGGTACTGAAGAGCCGATCACCAAACCTCCGTCAGAGTCAAGGATCTCAATCTGGCCTATTGTGTCCGCCCCTCTGGGCAGATGCTTGATTGTCAATGTTCGCGAAAGGGTTTCGTCATGAAGAACGTCCTCGTCATCGGTGCTGGCAAGATTGGTCGAATGGCTGCGCATCTCCTCGCGCATTCGGGCGACTATTGCGTGCATGTGATTGATTCGCATGAAGCATCGTGGCGCAAGGCGATCGACGGCCTTCCGAACGCAACGGGCGCGACTGCGGACTTCTCAAAGCAAGCCGATCTCGACACCGCGATGAAGGGGCAGTGGGGCCTCATTTCGTGCGCGCCGTTCTTCTGCAATCCGCTCATCGCGGAGCGCGCGAAGGCACATGGCACGCACTACTTGGATCTCACCGAAGACGTCGCAGTCACGAAGCAAGTGATGGCGCTCGCGCAAGGCGCGTCGACGGCGTTCATTCCGCAGTGCGGACTGGCACCGGGATACATCACGATCGCTGCGAATCACCTCGCGAAACCGATGAGCGAGATCCATGAGTTGCGCTGCCGCGTTGGTGCGTTGCCGCGCAATCCGACCAATCAACTCAAGTACAACATGACGTGGTCGACGAACGGCCTCGTCAACGAGTACTGCAATCCGTGCGAAGCGCTCGTCGATGGCAAGATGACGCTGATTCCGCCGCTTGAGAATCTCGAAGAGTTCACGCTCGACGGGATCGAGTACGAGGCGTTCAACACGTCGGGTGGACTTGGTTCGCTCGGTGAATCGCTCGCAGGCCGCGCGCGCAACGTCAACTACAAGACGATTCGCTACCCAGGTCACTGCAAGCTCATCAAGTTCTTGCTGAACGACCTTGGATTCATCGATCACCGTCAGCAGTTGTGCGACGTGTTTGATCGCTCGATTCCTGCGACCGATGACGATGTGATCGTGATTCTCTGCGTCGCGATCGGTATCGAGAACGGCCGCTTGGTTGAGAAGATCGATGCGCGCCGCGTGCCTGCGAAGAAGATGCAAGGCAAGCACTGGACTGGTATTCAGATCACGACGGCGGCAGGCGTCTGCGCTGTCCTTGACATGCTCAAGGATGGTCAAGTGCCGCAGAAGGGCTTCGTGAAGATGGAAGACGTGTCGTACGACGCGTTCATCGCGAACCGGTTTGGTCGTGAATACGTGGTTTGAGCGCTCGCAACCTGCTTC
>Ga0209617_10001084_pt1 | contig 12640 bp, 7 predicted proteins | sample LakEriepJuly2011_2_FD_187459 | JGI IMG/M metagenome (GOLD analysis project Ga0209617, IMG submission 187459) | Freshwater microbial communities from dead zone in Lake Erie, Canada - CCB epilimnion July 2011 (SPAdes) (version 2) | ecosystem: Environmental > Aquatic > Freshwater > Lentic >... | reverse complement strand
TTCGTATGCAACAGGAATTGGATTCGTCGAGCCCAGTGCTGATGTTAAAGACTCTATTTCGAAAATAGCCGAAGAAGAAGGATTAAAGATTCTGGGCTGGCGAGAGTTGCCAATTAACTCAGTATCATTGGGTAAAACAGCTATTTCAGTTATGCCACGATTTGAGCAAGTTTTCATTGCTGGTTTGAAGAACGAATCAGGCATCACACTGGACAGACTTGCTTATTGTTTAAGAAAACGCGCAGAACATACTTTGCCAATTTATTTTCCATCTCTTTCAGCAAAAACAATTGTGTATAAAGGAATGCTCACGACAGGACAGTTGGAAGAATTCTTTCCTGACCTCAGCGATGAAAGAGTAATTTCACCCCTTGCACTTGTTCACTCGCGCTTTTCCACAAATACATTTCCGTCCTGGCCGCTGGCTCATCCATATCGGTTTATTGCACACAATGGCGAAATTAATACCGTCAAAGGAAATCGAAATTGGATGCGTGCACGCGAAACTCTCTTGCAAAGTGATGTAATTCCCGGAGACCTTAAGAGAATTTTTCCTATCGTTGATCCAACAGGTAGTGACTCTGCATCATTTGATGAAGTACTCGAACTCTTGTATTTAGGTGGACGCACACTGGCGCACTCTGTATTAATGATGATTCCAGAAGCGTGGGAAAACCACAATTCTATGTCACAAGAGCGCAGAGATTTTTACGCATTCCACGCATCCCTTATGGAGCCGTGGGATGGCCCGGCGTGCGTAACATTTACAGATGGACATCAAATTGGTGCTGTATTAGATCGAAATGGTTTGCGTCCTTCTCGTTTTTGGATTACTAACGATGGCTTGGTTGTACTTGCAAGTGAAGTAGGCGTGCTTGATATTGCTGCAGATGAGATCGCACGTAAAGGACGCTTGCAGCCAGGAAAGATGTTTCTTGTAGACATCGAAGAAGGCCGCATTATTGAAGATGAAGAGATAAAAGATACGTTGGCAAAGGGCGCTCCTTACAGCCAATGGCTTCACGACGGAATCATGAAGCTCAATGAACTGCCACCACGTGAACACATTATTTATCCGCACTCATCGGTTGTGCGCAGACAACGTGCATTTGGTTACACAGAAGAAGAATTACGTATTTTGGTTACACCGATGGCCAAAAATGGCGCAGAACCACTGGGATCGATGGGAACAGATTCTCCAATTGCGGCACTTTCTGAAAAGCCACGCCTGCTCTTTGATTACTTTTCACAATTATTCGCACAAGTTACAAATCCACCACTAGATGCTATTCGAGAAGAATTAGTTACAAGTCTTGGTGGTTCAGTTGGACCAGAACATAATCTTTTAGATCCAGGGCCCGAATCGTGTAGACAAATCTCGCTTGCATTTCCCGTGATAGACAATGATGAACTCGCCAAGATCATTCACGTAAATGCCGATGGCGAGTATCCGGGATTAGAAACCTATGTTGTTCGCGGGCTCTTTCAAGTTGCCGGCGGGGGAGAATCACTTCGCAAACGCTTAGATGAGATTGCAGCAGAAGTATCAAAGGCGATTGCAGAAGGTGCACGTATTATTGTTTTATCTGATCGCGATGGAGATGCAGAAGATGCACCGATTCCATCGCTGCTGCTCACATCGGCTGTTCATCACCATTTGATTCGCGAAAAAACACGCACAACAGTTGGCCTGGTAGTTGAAGCTGGCGATGTGCGAGAAGTTCACCACGTTGCATTACTTATTGGTTATGGCGCAGCCGCTGTCAATCCTTATCTTGCGATGGAAAGCGCTGAAGATTTAGTACTGCAAGGAGTAATTACAGGAATCACTCCAGAAAAAGCAGTTGCAAATCTGATTAAGAGTTTAGGTAAAGGCGTACTCAAAGTAATGTCGAAAATGGGAATCTCAACAATCGCTTCCTATACCGGCGCTCAAGTTTTTGAAGCTATTGGTTTATCCCAAGAGTTAGTTGATCGATATTTCACAGGAACAACATCTCGATTAGGTGGTATCGGTTTAGACATCATTGCTAAAGAAACTATTGCGCGCCACCACATTGCCTATCCACCTGGCGGTGAAGTTCCTGGTTCACGCCGACTTCCTATTGGCGGTGAATATCAATGGCGCCGTGAAGGTGAGCCACACTTATTTGATCCTGAGACTGTATTTACTTTGCAGCATTCAACTCGAGCAAAGCGATACGACGTCTTTAAGCGATATACACACAAAATTGATGAGCAGAGCAAAGCGCTCATGACCCTGCGTGGACTTTTTGCATTCAAAGAACGCACACCGATTTCAATTGATGATGTGGAACCAATTTCAGAAATCCTTAAGCGTTTTTCTACAGGTGCGATGTCTTACGGCTCTATTTCACAAGAAGCTCATGAAACATTGGCGATTGCGATGAATCGCATCGGTGCTAAATCAAATACTGGCGAAGGTGGCGAAGACCCAGAGCGATATGTTGCGATGAGCAATGGTGATTCAAAGCGTTCAGCGATTAAGCAAGTTGCTAGTGGGCGCTTCGGTGTTACGAGTGAATACCTAGTAAATGCCGATGATATTCAAATTAAAATTGCACAAGGAGCAAAACCTGGAGAAGGCGGACAACTACCAGGTAACAAGGTGTATCCGTGGATTGCAAAAGTTCGGTACTCAACACCTGGTGTTGGATTAATTTCACCTCCACCGCATCACGATATTTATTCAATTGAGGATCTAGCTCAGTTAATCCATGATCTTAAGAATGCAAATAAGGATGCACGCATTCACGTCAAGCTCGTTGCCGAAGTTGGAGTTGGAACCGTTGCCGCAGGTGTGAGCAAGGCACATGCTGATGTAGTTCTAATTTCTGGCCATGATGGTGGAACTGGTGCTTCGCCACTGACATCACTTAAGCATGCGGGTGCACCATGGGAACTTGGGTTAGCTGAGACTCAACAAACTTTATTGCTTAACGGATTGCGCGATCGAATTGTTGTTCAAACTGATGGTCAGTTAAAAACTGGTCGAGATGTTGTAATTGCAGCCTTGTTAGGCGCAGAAGAGTTTGGCTTTGCAACAGCGCCCTTGGTTGTATCTGGTTGCGTGATGATGCGCGTCTGTCATTTAGATACATGCCCAGTTGGTGTTGCAACACAAAATCCTGAACTGCGTAAGCGCTTTACGGGCAAACCAGAATTTGTTGAAACATTCTTTGAATACATTGCCGAAGAAGTTCGAGAACTTCTTGCTCAACTCGGTTTTAAAACTCTCCAGGAAGCAATTGGCCACGTGGAGTACTTAGATACTCGAGACGCCGTTAATTACTGGAAGGCACATGGATTAGATCTTGCACCTCTTCTTATGCGCCCAGATGTTGATAGCGCCCTGCACCGCACAACTACTCAAGATCACGGTTTAGTAAATGCCCTAGATAACAAACTCATTGAATTATCTGCGCCCGCTTTGAAATCTAAAGAGCCTGTTCGAATTGATTTGCCAATTCGAAATGTAAATCGAACAGTGGGAACAATGCTTGGTTCACAAATTACTCGCACATTTGGTGCCGAAGGATTAGATCCAGACACCATAGATGTCACATTGCACGGTTCATCAGGTCAGTCATTGGCTGCATTTATTCCACGCGGTTTAACAATTCGACTCTATGGTGATGCCAATGATTACGTTGCAAAGGGCATTTCTGGGGGACGAGTGATTGTTCGCCCAGATGAGAAAGCAAAATTCGCATCAAATGAGAACGTGATTGCTGGAAACGTTATTGGATACGGCGCAACATCTGGTGAGATCTTGATTCGCGGAATGGTTGGCGAAAGATTCTGCGTCCGAAATTCAGGTGCTATTGCAGTTGTTGAAGGTGTTGGCGATCATGGATGTGAATACATGACAGGTGGCACAGTTGTAGTCCTTGGTCGCACCGGTCGAAATTTTGCAGCGGGCATGTCTGGGGGACGAGCATTTGTTTTAGATTTGATTGAATCTCAAGTTAATCAAGAGATGGTGGATATCTTCGCTGTTCCAAATGATCAAAAAGAGATGTTGCGATCATTGATTTCTTCCTTTGAAGTTGAAACAGGTTCTGTTGTTGCCCACGATTTACTTGCCAACTGGGATAAATCACTCTCTCGTATTTCACTAGTTATGCCACGAGATTATGCGCGAGTATTAAATGCAATTGAGAAAGCCAATCGTGAGGGTTTACCAGTTGATCAATATGTAATGGAGGTGGCCGCTCTTGGCTGATCCAAAGGGATTTTTATCTACTCCACGTGAGCTGCCTAAACGTCGACCAGTAGATGTTCGCATTAAAGACTGGAACGAAGTGTATGAACCACAGAGTTTTGAGCACCTACAAAAACAAGCAGGTCGTTGCATGGATTGCGGAATTCCCTTTTGTCATCAGGGATGCCCGCTTGGAAATCTAATCCCTGAGTGGAATGACTTGCTCTGGCGAGGCGATAAAGAAGGTGCAATTGATCGACTACATGCCACAAATAACTTCCCAGAATTCACAGGTCGCTTATGCCCGGCACCTTGTGAAACGGCGTGTGTTGTCGCAATCAACGCTGATGCTGTAACTATTAAACAAGTAGAGCTTCGCACAATTGAAGAAGCCTTCGGCGCCGGCAATGTTAAACCTTTGCCACCAGATCGTTTATCAGGCAAAACTGTTGCAGTAGTTGGTTCAGGTCCTGCCGGGTTAGCAGTTGCCCAACAACTCACTCGCGCCGGACATACTGTGGCTGTTTTTGAACGCGGTGCAAAAATTGGTGGATTACTGCGTTATGGGATTCCAGAGTTTAAAATGGAAAAGCACATTGTCGATCGCCGTCTGGTGCAGATGGAAAAAGAGGGAACTCGTTTTAGACCCGGAGTAAATGTTGGCGTTGACTTAACTGGCGCCCAACTTCGCTCACGTTATGACGCAGTTGTATTGGCAGTTGGTGCGACACAATGGCGAGAGTTAGATATTCCAGGACGCGCATTTAAAGGCGTCTATCAAGCGATGGAGTATTTGCCGTGGGGTAATCAAGAAGCACTTGGTGAGATTACAAAGCGTCCAATAGATGTTGAAGGCAAAGATGTAATTATTTTAGGTGGCGGCGATACAGGCGCCGATTGTCTTGGAACTGCTATTCGCCAAGGTGCTAAATCTGTGACGCAATTAGAGATCATGGCCCGTCCCAGCGATGAACGACCAACAAATGCTCCATGGCCAACGTATCCAATGATTTTTAGAGTTTCTAGTGCACATGAAGAATCAGATAACCGGATTTTTTCAGTGAGCACAGAAGAGTTTTTAGGAGATGCTGATGGAAATCTACGCGCGCTCAAATTGGTTGAAACACAGTTTGTTGATGGAAAGTTCGCGCCAGTTCCGGGTACAGAACGAGAAATCCCCGCACAATTCGCATTCCTTGCAATGGGATTTACAGGACCTGAAAAGAATCTATTGCTCACACAATTAGAAGTTGAACTAGATGATCGTGGAAACATTAAGCGCGATGCCAACTTTCAATCAACTTCTGAAGGTGTTTTTGTCGCCGGAGATGCAGGACGCGGACAATCCCTGATTGTCTGGGCTATTGCAGAAGGACGAAGCGCTGCAGCTGCTGTGGACTCCTATCTAACAGATGAGAAATCTCAGTTACATGCACCAATTCTCACAACAGACCGTTCGCTAGTTTTGTAGATAGAGTAAGCACATGCGCCGCGCGAAAATTGTTTGCACCATGGGACCAGCCGTTGAGGCCGATGGCAAAGTTGAGCAGTTAATCGCAGCTGGTATGAACATGGCTCGCTTAAATCTTTCACACGGAACTTATGTCGAACACCAGAGCAGACTCGATGCTGTACGAAGCGCGGCAAAAAAAGCTGGCGTACCTGTTGCAATCCTCGTTGATTTACAGGGTCCAAAAATTAGATTGGCTCGATTCGCTAGCGGCCCACATGATTTGGCACGAGGTGATGTATTTACAATTACTACAGATGAGATTGAAGGAACAAAAGATCGGGTAGGCACCACCTATAAAGGTTTACCGGGGGATTGCAAGCCTGGTGATCGAATTTTAATCGATGATGGGAAAGTAACTGTAGAAGTGACTTCAGTGACAAAAACTGATGTCATAACAAAAGTTATTGAGCCAGGAGCTGTCAGCAATAACAAGGGCATCAATCTGCCTGGCGTTGCGGTTTCAGTGCCCGCCCTCTCAGAAAAAGATATCGATGATTTGCGTTGGGGATTAAAGGCCGGAGCAGATTTTATTGCGCTCTCATTTGTGCGAAGCGCAGATGATATTAAGGATGTTCATCGCATCATGGATGAAGAAGGAATTCGCGTTCCAGTTATTGCAAAGATTGAAAAGCCTCAAGCAGTAGCAAATTTGCCAGGAATTGTTGCCGCCTTTGATGGCATCATGGTTGCTCGCGGTGATCTCGGAGTTGAACTTCCTATTGAAGATGTTCCACTTGTGCAAAAACACTGCATCGAACTTGCTCGAGATGCCGCAAAGCCAGTGATCGTTGCAACGCAGATGTTAGATTCGATGATCACCAACTCACGTCCCACTCGCGCAGAAGCAACGGATTGTGCGAACGCTGTATTAGATGGCGCAGATGCCTTGATGCTCTCTGGTGAAACAAGTGTTGGCGAGTTTGCGATTGAAGCGGTTGAAACAATGGCTCGTATTATTCAAAAAACCGAAGAAGGCGGATTAGAACGTATTCGTCCAATTATTAATGCACCTCGCACCAAAGGCGGCGCAATTACAAAAGCTGCCACTGAAGTTGGGGCAATTGTTGGGGCAAAGTATTTAGTGGCCTTTACTCAAAGCGGGGACTCTGCGCGCCGCATGTCTCGTTTGCGTTCGGCTATTCCAATTTTGGCTCTGACACCAGAAGTTGGAACATATAACCGATTAGCCCTTACTTGGGGTGTGGAACCAGTTATCTCTGAAATGGTTAAGCACACAGATGACATGGTTAAACAAGTTGACTCTCTTTTGATTGAAAGTGGTCGTGTGAAGAAGGGAGAGAACGTAATGATTGTTGCGGGTTCTCCTCCTGGAATTCCAGGATCAACAAATGCGATGCGTGTACATATAGTTGGTGACGCTGTTGGTGGCGTTGCCCCTGCCTATCGCTAATCACGCTTACATTTTCTCTGATTCAACAATTGGCGTTAGACTTTTACTGCGCCTCGGTACTCCAACGGTAGAGAGGGCAGTCTCAAACACTGCATAGTGTCGGTTCGAATCCGACTCGAGGCACATGAACAAGTTACGAATTTTGGTTGCCGAAGATGAAGCGCTCATTCGCATGGACTTAGTAGAAATGCTCACCGAATCTGGTTATGAAGTTATTGCTCAAGCAACAAATGGCGCAGAAGCAATTGAATTAGCCAAAGAGCACAAACCAGATTTAGCAATTCTAGATGTGAAGATGCCGGTGCTAGATGGAATTTCTGCAGCGCAGGAAATAATTTCAATAGCACCTGTTTTGATGCTAACGGCGTTTAGTCAGAAAGAATTAGTAGATCGCGCGCGCGATGCTGGCGTCATGGCCTACGTTGTTAAACCATTTACTATCAATGATTTGATTCCATCCATTGAAATCGCCATTAGCCGACATGCACAAATGAAATCGTTAGCAGATGAAGTTGCCGATTTACATGAGCGGTTAGAGACTCGAAAATTAGTTGACAAAGCAAAAGGTATTTTGATGCAAGCTCTGAATTTGAGTGAACCAGAAGCCTTCTCATGGATTCAAAAAGCTGCCATGGATCGGCGATTAAGTATGAAGGCAGTGGCCCAAGCAGTGATATCTCCTGATGCGCTTCCAGAAGGCATTTAGAGCCAAATAGTTATCTGGCCGTAATCTTTCACGCTCAACTCGGCTTGTCCGAAGGCGCCCCTTGCCATTACCCTTTCCATCTCCCTGTCCCGGGACAAAAGAACAGGAAAGGCAATACATGAAGAAGATCATCTCCGCTATTGCAACTGTTGCACTCGTTGTTGGAACAGCTGTTGCTGTTGCACCAGCGGCTAATGCAGCGTGCTCTGGCAAGCTAAAAATTGCATACCAAGGTCCACTAACAGGTCCTGAAGCTGCACTAGGTATCAACGAACTAAATGGTGTGAAGTTCGCACTATCTAAGTTCCTAAAAGCTAATAAGGGTTCAAACGTAGACCCAGTGGTTTACGAAGTAGATGACCAGGGAGATCCAGCAGTTGCTGGTCCAATCGCTCCTAAGGTTGCAGCAGAAGAGTGTGTAGTCGCACTTGTTGGTCCAGCTTATTCAGGCGCATCAAAGGTTTCACTACCTGTGTACCTATCAGCAGGACTTTCAATCATTACACCATCTGCTACAAACCCAACACTTCCATCTTTCGGTAAGGAAATCTTCCACCGTGCGGTGTTGACAGATGATTACCAGGGTCCAGCAGCAGCACGTTTGATCGTGTCAAAGAACAAGAACGCAACAGTGTTCTTGGTAAATGACGCATCTGACTATGCAGTTGGTCTACAAAAGACTGTTGACATCACACTTGCTGGCCGCGTTGTCGGCAAGGATGTAACACCAACAGGTACAACTGACTTCACAGCAACAATTGCCAAGATCAAGAAGTCAAAGGCAACTGCTGTGTTCTACTCAGGTTACTTCTCACAAGCTGCTGTATTCGTAAAGCAGCTCCGTGACTCAGGTTCAAAGATCACTTTCGCATCTGGCGACGGAACACTTGATGATCAATTCGTTAAGTTGGCTCGTAAGTCAGCAGAAGGTGCACTTCTAACTGCTCCAGCTATTCCATTCGAAACAGCATCTCCAAAGCTTGCTGCTGAAATGACAAAGATGGGCATGAAGCCTGGCGTTTACACAACAGAGTCATACGACGCAGCTAACTTCTTCCTTGATGCAATCAAGGCTGGAAACACAACTCGCGCAAGCATCAACAAGTACGTATCTACAAAGTCACACAAGGGTCTTTCAAAGACACTTAAGTTTGACGCTGAAGGTGAAGTATCTGGTGCTGACGTAAATGGCTTCATCGTAAAGAACGGAAAGCTTGTTCTTCTAGGTGCTATTAAGTAACTAGAAAGACAATAGTTCTTCTGTAAGATCGGTCGGAGTCGGTGAGAAATCACCGGCTCCGACTCTTATAAGGATTGGGTGAGAAATGGATTTTGCACTCCTGCGTGATGCGTTCTGGGGGCTGACATTTGATGGTCTCGCACTCGGCGCAATCTATGCATTGATCTCACTGGGTTACACACTTGTTTATGGCGTGCTTCGCCTCATTAACTTTGCACACTCTGAAGTATTTATGATCGGTACTTTTTCTGCCCTTGTCGCGTCGGGAATTATGGGCGTAAAAATAGAAGATGACCCACGCACTGGTTGGGGAATGATTTTCACGCTTTTAATATGTTTACTTGCGGCAATGATCGCATCCGCTGTTACTGCAGTTCTGGTTGAAATAATTGCCTATCGCAGATTGCGTCAGCGAGGCGCTACTAAATTAGCAACACTTATTTCAGCCATTGGTGTTTCTATCTCACTAGTTGAAGCTTTTCGCATCATCACAGATTCACTTCCTCGCGAGTTTCCACGCATCCTGGATAAGACTTTCCTATTTTCATACGCTGGTGCGGATATTCGAAATGACAAGGTCATCGTTATTGTTGCCGCGGCCTTGATGATGTTTGCTCTTGAGCGTTTTATTTCAAAGTCACGTTACGGCAAAGGTATTCGTGCGGTTTCGATGGATGAAAACACTGCAACATTGATGGGCGTTAATATCAATAAAGTTATTACAGTCACATTCCTAGCCGGTGGAGCAATGGCTGGGGCTGCTGCGTTTTTCTACATGTTAGTTTATGAAAACACTTCATTTAAAGTTGGATTCTTCTTAGGCATCAGCGCATTTACTGCAGCCGTCCTTGGTGGAATTGGAAATCTCAAGGGAGCACTCTTTGGTGGCTTTGTATTGGGAGTTTTGGAAACATACACAAGCGCCGTCTTTGGCACAGCGTGGAAAGCAGTTATCTCGTTCTTGATTCTAGTTTTGGTTCTTTTGATTAAGCCGACAGGTTTATTTGGTGAATCAATTCAGCAGGCGAGGGTCTAATGGCTGATAAGAAGTTTCGCTATAACCTTCGCGATCATGCTGCCGAATACTGGGAGCGCTCTCCTAAATGGCGCCGAGTTTCGCTATCAATTAGTTTTATAGCTTTTTTCTATGCACTTCCATTTCTAAATAACCCACTGATTAATACTCCGGGATCTGATTTCCAATCAGTTCTGTTTTATCCAGTAGGCATGTATGTGTTGATGGCTATTGGTTTAAATATTGTGGTTGGAAAGAGTGGTCTTCTAGATCTGGGTTACGTTGCATTCTTTGCCATCGGTGCTTACACGATGGCGATTTTGGGTACCCATACATCATTGAATTTCTGGGAAATTCTTCCAATCGGTATTGCGCTATCGATGGTTTCAGGGGTTTTGTTAGGTACGCCAACACTTCGTTTGCGTGGTGACTACTTAGCAATCGTGACCCTTGGCTTCGGAGAAATCGTTCGCATCGTTGCTGTAAACATTGAAGCAATTGGTGGACCCCGCGGTATCGCAGGAATTCCAACGCCTCCAGATGTTTTCAAAGCAAAGTTCACAATCCTTGATCCAAAGCCGTATTACTGGGTTCTCCTAACCTTCACACTTCTAATTATTTGGATGGTGCGTCGTATTGCCGCACGTCGTCCAGGCCGCGCTTGGGATGCGATCCGCCAAGATGATGACGTTGCTCAATTAATGGGTGTTAATACTTTGAAGTACAAAGTGTGGGCATTCGTACTTGGTGCAGCTGTTGCTGGCGCAGGTGGAGTACTTTACGCATCTCAAATTCTTTCAATTGTTCCAGATCAATTTAACTTAAACGTTTCAATTTTGATTTTAGCTTGTGTGGTTTTCGGAGGAATTGGAAACCTATGGGGCGTAATTCTTGGAGCAGCGCTTTTGGCATTTACTCCGGAGCGAATCCGTTTCTTAAGCCAGCCACGTATCTTGGTTTTCGGTATCGCACTAGTAGTCATGATGAACTTGCGACCAGATGGTATTTTGCCAAAGAAAAAGCGTGAACACTTTGATCCAAATTGGCACACAGTTGAAGAATCTGGTGAAGGGAGCATCAAGTAATGTCAGAAATTTTGCTTGAACTCAAAAACATCACCATGAAATTTGGTGGAGTTACAGCCCTTAATGAAGTAAATCTTCATGTGAACAAGGGTGAAATTGCTGCCCTCATTGGCCCAAATGGCGCTGGTAAGACCACGGTCTTTAACGTTGTTACTGGCGTCTACAAACCAACTTCTGGCGAAGTAAATTTCGTCAACCAATCCGTTGTGGGCAAGAAGCGTTATCAAGTAACCAAGATGGGTATCGCCCGCACATTTCAAAACATTCGCCTCTTTGGAGAGAGCACGGCTCTTGAAAATGTTGTTACAGGAGCAGATGTTCACTCTAAGTCAGGTGTGGTTGGAGCAATATTTGGAACTCCTCGATCACGCCGCGAAGAAAAAGCTGCGCTAGAACGTGGAATGGAATTACTTGCATTCATGGGACTAAAGCACCGCGCAGGTCAATTAGGAAAGAATTTGCCTTACGGTGATCAACGACGTCTTGAAATAGCTCGTGCGCTGGCCACAAATCCTCAATTACTTTTACTAGATGAACCTGCAGCAGGATTTAACCCAGCGGAAAAAGTTGCCTTAGCTGCAACTATTAGAAAAATTAGAGATGCTGGTTACACAGTTCTACTTATTGAACACGATATGTCACTGATTATGGATATTTCAGATCGCGTAGCGGTGTTGGATTTTGGTCAAAAGATTGCAGATGATGTTCCTAAGGTTGTACAAAATGATCCACGTGTAATCGAAGCGTATTTGGGAGCACCTGCTGATGCGTCTTGAAATTAAAGATCTACATGTTCACTACGGCAAGATCGAAGCCATTAAAGGCATCAGCGTTACTGTCAATGAAGGTGAAATTGTCACACTCATTGGTGCAAATGGTGCGGGCAAAACAACGATGCTTAAAACTATTTCTGGGCTGCGACCAGTATCAAGTGGTCAGATTATTTTTAACGGTGAAGACATCTCAAAGATGCCTGCGCACAAGCGAGCCGATCTAGGTTTATCTCAAGCTCCTGAAGGTCGCGGAATCTTTATCGGTATGAGTGTTTTAGAAAATCTTGAAATGGGTAAGTACAACCGAAAGAGTCGCAAATCAGAGATGAATGAAGATCTGGATAAGGTCTTTCATCTCTTTCCACGTCTTAAAGAGCGCATATCTCAGATCGGCGGAACGCTATCTGGCGGTGAGCAGCAGATGCTTGCTATCGGTCGCGCGCTGATGGCTCGACCTAAGGTTTTGTTACTTGATGAACCTTCAATGGGTCTTGCGCCTTTGATGATTGCAAATATCTTTAACATCATTACCGAAATCAACAAAACTGGCACAACAATTCTTCTTGTTGAACAAAACGCTCAGCAAGCGCTGCAGCGCGCACACCGTGCTTATGTATTAGAAGTTGGCCATGTGGTTAAAGAAGCTAAGGCTTCAGATCTGCTTAATGATCC
>Ga0209617_10001079_pt1 | contig 12650 bp, 13 predicted proteins | sample LakEriepJuly2011_2_FD_187459 | JGI IMG/M metagenome (GOLD analysis project Ga0209617, IMG submission 187459) | Freshwater microbial communities from dead zone in Lake Erie, Canada - CCB epilimnion July 2011 (SPAdes) (version 2) | ecosystem: Environmental > Aquatic > Freshwater > Lentic >... | reverse complement strand
CAGATCGCGGCCAAGTCGCCGCTGTCCATCCGCGGTACCAAGGAAGTGCTGAATTACACCCGCGACCACAGCGTCGCCGATGGCCTGCAGCACATCGCCAGCTGGAACGCGGCCATGCTGATGTCCAAAGACCTGATGACGGCGATGATGGCCTCCATGGCCAAGCAAACGCCCGAGTTCAAGGACTGAGGCTGAGCTGGCTTCAGACGGATTTCAGCGACCCGGGCGCAAGGGCTTGAGCAAGCCGCTCAGGCCGTTGTGATCGATCTCCTGCATCAGCGCCAGCAGCCGACCGATCTCGCCTTTTGGAAAGCCTTCACGGGCAAACCAATTCAGGTAGTTGCCTGGCAGATCGGCCAGCACCATGCCCTTGTGCTTGCCAAAGGGCATGGTGTGGGTGACCAGTTTTTGCAGGTCGTCAGGGTTCACCGTGGACCTCCTCGGTTGTCCAGACGATGCGGCCGTGCGCGGCGTCGTTCAAGCGCATTTGCAGGGGCGCGAGCGCGCTGTCTGGCAGGCTGAAGGTGACGTTCACCTCGTCGGCATGGATCACGTCCAGCAACTGCGCGCCGTGCGCTTCCAGCTCGCGCCGCAACAGCCCTTCCAGCGGGTAAGGCACGCGGCAAGACGCTGAGCAGTGCCGTGTGATGGGCACCTTCACGGCCTTCAGCAGGGCCTGGGCCACGCTGTCGGTGTAGGCGCGCACCAGGCCGCCTGCGCCCAGTGGCACTCCGCCGTAGTAGCGCACCACGGTGGCCAGCACGCCTTCGAGGTCCTGCCGGCGCAGCACTTCGAGCATGGGGCGCCCCGCCGTGCCGCTGGGCTCGCCGTCGTCCACCGCCGCTGATTGTCCGCCTGCCAGCAAGGCCCAGCACACATGGGTGGCCGTGGGGTGCTCGGCCCACAGGCGGGCGACGACCTGCTGGGCTTCGGCGCGGTCGGCCACGGCCTGCACGCACCCGATGAAGCGGCTTTTCTTGATGGTCAGTTCGCTGTGAACCGGGCTGGCCAGGCTCAGGGGCATGGAGGGACGTGCGGCAAGAGGGCCTTGGCGGCTTCGATGCGCAGGGCCAGGGGCACGGAGGCGTCGCCCATGACCTGGCGCAGGAAGGTGCCGGGGTCAAGGGAGGCGCTGGCCGAGGCTGCGCTGCAACCGTGCATTGGCTCTGGCGTTGGCATGGGGGGACGGGGGGTCGCCCGGTGCCCTGCGGTGTTGCCATCACTTGCGCCGTGCACCCAGTCTTGGGCAGCCTGCCATTCGGCTGGCTTGGCGCTGCGCAAGCGCGACAGCAACTCTGCCTGGCCCTCGGGGCTGGGCGGCAGGTCGAGCCAGGGGGTTTCGTTGAACATGGGGGCGAGATCCGGCGCCACGAAGGCCGACCATTGTTCGGCCTCTCCTTGCTGGGCCGGGATGGCGGCCACGTGCTGCGCATCGCCGTGGGCGTCGGGTGGTGCAGGCAGCAGGCTCAGGCGAGGGGTGCCGATGTGAGCCAGGCAGCGCTTGCACAGGGCGTCGAGGAAGGCGTGGGCCTCGCCCGCGGTCACCGCCTCGGTGAGAGAGAACCACAGCTGGAAGCTGTCGGTGCCCGACACCGCGATGCCAGGCGCGGGCAGCCCGCCCTCGGCCTGCACCGCCTGCCAAACGGCCGACAGCGTGGCCCAGTCGGCAGGGCGGCCCAGCGACAGCACCAGGGTGCGGGTGCGGCCTTGGGCATCGACCAGTGCAGGCATGCCCGAGGCGTCAGCGGCATACAGGCGCAGCCATTCGGCATGCAGACGGCTGGAGGGCTGCATGGCGGCTCAGTCCTCGTCGGGTTCCCAGTCGCCGGCGGGCTCGAAAGCGCCGTTGGCATCGGGCTTCTGGAAGGCTGAGCCGATGGGCGACGACAGCAGGGGGATGACCGAGGGATCGCAGTTGGCGATCACGTTCACATCGTAGGCGCCCTGGTTGTTGGCGTTCTCCATGTAGGCGTCACTCTCGGTGCCAGCCAGGAAGCGCCAGCCGCTGTCGTCGCGACCAATGGGGTCTTCGCGGTACATGAAGCGCACGGGCAGGCCCGCGACGGTGATTTTGTCGGTGGCGATGCAGGTGCCCAGGCCGGTGGCCAGTGGGCGGATGTCTTCAGCGGGGATGTGGAGCTTTTTGGGCATGGGGCAGGGTGCGGGGACTGGCGGTGTGCCGATTGTCCCCGACGCGGGGTGTCCCCGCGTGCCTCACGTGCCTCAGGCGCAGCGCTTTGTGCGACGGCGCTGGACCAAGCCCATGACGGCCAAGCCGGTGGCCAGCAAGGCCACGGTGCCGGGTTCGGGCACGGGCGCAGCGTTGAAGCCGCCGACGGTGTCCACGTCCATCGAGACGCTGGTGGAGGCGTTGGCAATTTTCACGTAGTAAAACGTGCCGGTGTAGGCGCCAGCGATGTCCAGCTGGTTGACCACCGAGTTGACCTGGCCCACGAAGGTGTAGTTGATGTTGTCGGCACTGACGGACAGGTTCACCACCTCGCTGGCGGTGTTGAAAATGTCCACCACGAACAGGTCGTTGCCCGCGCCGTCGATCAGACCGTTCGAAAACTTGACGGTCAGGGTGCCGAGCTGGGTGGGGGGGTCGAAGCTGTCGCCCAGGAACATGCCGCCCTTGTCGGGGGCGCCCACGACCACGCCGGAGCCGAAGGGGGTGGAGTTCACCGCTGACACGAACGAGTCGGCGTAGACGGGAACCGCAGCCTGGGCGCTCGCAGCGTGCAGGCCGAGGGCCAGCGTCAGGGCCAATGCAAAGGTAACGTTTGGACGCATTTGAAGGGTAGCAGACATGAACGACTCCTGAATGTGACATGCTCAGCACGAGCTCTGGCAACAGGTTACAGAGTGTGCGTCATCCGTGCTACCCCTAGGTGACATCCATCCCGCAATTCGGGTGAGTTGAATGGCTCATTCAGGCGTCTGACTCTCGGATGTCGGGGCGTCGGGGCCATGGTGGGGTGGGGCCTGCCGAATGGCCAACGGGGTCTGGCCTGTCCAACGGCGCACGGCCCGGTGCAGGGAGCTGGGCTCGGCATAGGCGGCACGTTGAGCGATGTCGGCCAGGGGCAAGGTCGTGTGGCGCAATTCGTGCAGAACCTGGTCGCGGCGCACTTGCTCGACAAGGTCCTTGAAGCTGAGATTTTGCTCTGCCAGTCGGCGCTGCAACTGCCGCGGCGAGGTGCCCAGATCGGCCTCCACTTCGGGCGCCACGTCCTCCAGCAGGGGCAGGTGGCCGGCTTGCAGGCGCGCGGCGATGTGCTGGCGCAGCACCGTGGCCAGGCGGCTGCCGTCTTGTGCTTGTTGGGCCCATTGCTGGTCGGTCACGGCGCTCATGAGGCGGTGCATGTGCGGGTCGGCGTGTGGGTTGGGCAGGGTCAGCCAGGCGGCAGGCGCCAGTTCACTGGCCATGTCGGCATCGAAATGCAGCGGGCAGCCGAAGTAGGCCTGCAGCGGAGCCGGGTCGGCCGGGGCAGGGCAGGGCAGCCAGACGGCGTCAAGCACCAGGTGGCGGCCCGACACCCAGCGCGCAAAGGCCAGGCGGGTGGCCAGGGTGAAGGTCCACAGCGCGGTGTCACGGGGCACCTCTCCCAGGGTCTCCAGACGGCTGCGGATGCGCTCGCCTTGCAGCACATGCACCGCTCGCACCTGGGTGCAGATCAGGCCTTGCAGGCGTTCGAACAGGGCCAGGCCGCTCTCGAAGGCGGCGCAGCTGATGAGGGTGTAGCCCAAGGCGCCCATGTTGGCGGGGCGCACCTGTTGGGCGATGTGCAGGGCGGTGTGCGGGTCACGGCAAAGCTCGGCGGCCACGGCGAGGGCCTCGGCCAGGCGGGTGGCGGGTACCCAGCGCGTGCCGGCATCGTTGCCAGGGCCGACGGGGCTGTCGGTCAGCGCAGGCATGCTGCCGTCGGCCTCGTCCGAGCCCAGTCCCAAGGCGGCCAGCACGGGGCGCGCGTCCAGGTCGCGGGCGCGCACGTGGTCGGCCACCAGGCGCGCGTAGCTGGCGGCAAAGCCCAGCCCGGCGGAAGAGGAAGTCGGGGGAGGGGAGGCGGGTGCGTGACTCACGGGGTCGATGGTAGATCAGTGGCAAGCCCCGCTGGCACCAGATGACAAGCCAGTGGCGCGTGCCGCCAATGACATCCGCTGAAACGATTGGCACAGTCGGTCACCATGAAGCACGCCACCCTTGAGATGCCTGAACCCGCCACCGCGCCTGCCCCAGCCTGCACCCAGGCCCCGCCCCGCCGTTTCAGCGACCTGCCCGGGCCACCGCCCTGGCCCGTGGTGGGCAACGCCTTGCAGGTCAGTTTGCACCGCATGCACCAGAACATGGAGGACTGGGTCAAAGCCTATGGCCCGCTGATGCGGGTGCGCCTGGCCGGTTTCCACGTGATGGTGGTGGCCGACACGGACCTCATCGGCCAGTTGCTGCGCGAGCGTCCCGAGACCTTCCGGCGGCCGTCGCGCATGCAGGCCATCATGCGGGAGATGGGCATCCCCGACGGTGTCTTCGTGGCCGAAGGGGAGCACTGGGCACGTCAGCGCCGCATGGTGATGGCCAGTTTTGCGCCGCAGCAGGTGCGCACCTACTTCCCTGCGCTGTTGAACGTGACGCACCGCTTGCGAGCCCGCTGGCTGCACGCCGCAACCAACACATCGGAAAGCGCCCAGCACATCGACTTGCAGGCCGACCTGATGCGCTTCACGGTGGACGCCATCTCCGGCCTGGCCTTCGGGGTGGACGTCAACACCCTGCAGTCCAACGACGACGTCATCCAGCGTCACCTCGACAAGATCTTCCCGACCATCTGGCGGCGCGCCCACGCCCTGGTGCCGTACTGGCAGGTCGTCAAGCTGCCGCGCGACCGTGCGCTCGACGAAAGCATGAGGGTCGTCAACGGCGCCATCCGCGACTTCATGGCCCAGGCCCGCGTGCGCCTGCAAGCGCCTGAGCGACGCGCCGCACCGCAAAACCTGCTGGAGGCGATGTTGGTGGCCGCCGACGCGCCCGACAGTGGCATGAGCGATGAGGACGTGGCCGGCAATGTTTTCACCATGCTGCTCGCTGGCGAAGACACCACCGCCACCAGCCTGTCGTGGATGATCGAGCAGCTCTGGCGCAACCCAGCCGCCCTGGCCCGTGCGCGCGAGGAGGTGGACCGCGTGCTGGCCTCGCCCGAAGGCCCCCTGCCGATGGCGCAATGGACGCCCGAGCACCTGGCCCAGCTCGACTGGCTGGAGGCTTGCATCCACGAAAGCATGCGCCTCAAGCCGGTGGGTCCCTTCAACCTGGTCGAGGCGCTCAAGGACACCGAGGTGGCCGGCGTGCCCATCCGCGTGGGCACCCCGGTGCTGCTGGTGATGCGCCACGACACGGTGCGTGACGAGGTCTTCCCTCAGGCCGGGCACTTCCTGCCCGAGCGCTGGCTGCCCGAAGCCGAGCACCTGGCGCCGGCCTCGGCCAAGCGGGTGTCCATGCCCTTTGGCGCGGGCCCGCGCATTTGCCCGGGGCGCTTTCTGGCGATGCTGGAGATCAAGCTTGCCGCGGCCATGCTGCTGCAAACCTTCGACATCGCTGCCGTGGACACGCCCGACGGTCGCCCCGCCCAAGAGCACATGGCCCTGACCATGGTGCCTGTGGGCTTGAAGATGCGGGTGAGGCCACGCACTGCGCCCCTCACAGCATGACCTGCGTGCCCAGCTCCACCACCTGGTTGGCCGGCAGGCGGTAGTAGGTGGCCGCGCCCTCGGCCTGGCGTGTCATCCAGCTGTACAGCGCGCAGCGCCACGCGGGCAGGGCGCCCGGGCCGTCCACCACGGTCGAGCGGGCCACGAAAAAGGTGGTGCGCATGGGCTCCAGCGTCAGCATGCCCAAGGCATCGGCTGGCAGGCTCGGCACGCCCTGCAAGGCCGCGGGGATGTCGGGGTCCTCGCGGAATCCGAAACGCACCGCCAGCTGCCAGGCGCCCGGCGCGAGCCGCGTCAGCTGCAGGCGTTCTGCCTCGTGCACATACGGTGCGTTGTCGTTGAGCACGTGCAGGAAGACGGTCTGCTCGTGCATCACCTTGAAGTGCTTGAGGTTGTGGAACAGGGCACTCGGCACGATGGTCGGGTCCGAGGTCAGGTACACGGCGGTGCCTTCCACCAGCGGCACATCGGGCATGGGGCCACCGAGGAAATCGGCCATGGGGATGTCGATCTTGCGGCGCTGGTCCGAGACCATGGTGCTGCCTTCCTTCCACGTCGTGAGCATCAGGAAAATCAGCGCACCCAGCGTCAGCGGGAACCAGCCACCCTCGCCCAGCTTGTTGAGGTTGGAGAGGAAGAAGCCGAGCTCCAGCAGCGTGAACAGGCCGAGCGCCACGAGGGTGGGGCGGCGCAGCGTGCGCGGTGCGATGGAGGTCACGAAAGCCGTCAGCAGCGTGGTGATGATCATGGTGCCCGAGACCGCGATGCCGTAGGCCGCTGCCAGTGCGCCCGATGACTTGAACGCCAGCACCAGCGCGATCACGGCCAGCAGCATCATCCAGTTCACGCTGGGCACGTAGATCTGGCCCTTCTCGCGGTCGGAGGTGTGCAGGATGCGAACGCGCGGCAGGTAGCCCAGGCGGCTGGCCTGCAGCGTCATCGAGAACGCGCCCGAGATGGTGGCTTGCGAGGCGATGACGGTGGCGGCCGTGGCCAGCACCACCAGCGGGATCAGCAGCCCTTGCGGCGCCAGCAGGAAGAAGGGGTTCTCGGCCAGTGCGGGGTTGTGCAGCACCAGGGCCCCCTGGCCGAAGTAGTTCAGCAACAGGCAGGGAAAGACCAGGCCGTACCACGCCAGCCGCACGGCCTTGGCGCCGAAGTGGCCCATGTCGGCGTACAGCGCTTCACCGCCCGTCAGCGCCAGGAACACGGCCGACAGCAGCACGAACGCCGCCCCCGGGTGGTCGATGGCGAAGTGGACCGCGTACATCGGGTTGACGGCCTGCAGCACCATGGGGTTGAGCAAGATGCCCTGCACGCCCATGACGGCCAGTGTCAGGAACCACAGCACCGTGATCGGCCCGAAGAAAGTGCCGACACTGCTCGTGCCCTTCTTCTGGATGAGGAAGAGGCCGATCAGGATGCCGATGGTGATGGGCTCGATGAAGTGCTCGAAGCGCGGCGTGGCCACGCTGATGCCCTCCACCGCGGACAGCACCGAGATGGCCGGGGTGATGATGGCGTCGCCATAAAACAGGGCGGCCGCGAACACCCCGGCGCTGACCACCAGCAGCGACCTGCGCGGTGCGTCGTGCGTGATGCGGTGGGCGAGGGCGGTCAGTGCCAGCACGCCGCCCTCGCCGTCGTTGTCGTACTTCAGCACGACCCACACGTACTTGATGGACACGATGATGAGCACGGCCCACAGCAGCGCCGACAGCGTGGCCAGGACGTTTTCGGGCGTCACCGCCATGGCGTGGGGGCCGTTGAAGGCTTCCTTGAATGCGTAGAGCGGGCTGGTGCCGATGTCGCCGAAGACGACGCCGAGCGCGGCCAGGGTCAGGGCACCGAGGCTCGTTTTGCCATGGCCAGGGTCTTGGTGTGTGCGCGCGGTGCCGAGCGTGGTGGCGGGAGTGTCGCTGGAGGACATGGGTTCAGTCTCCTGAGATGAATCGGTAGCCCACGCCCACTTCGGTGAGGAAGTGGCGCGGCTGGGCAGGGTCGTTTTCGAGCTTGTGGCGCAGGTGGCCCACATAGATGCGCAGGTAGTGGGCGCTGTCGGCATAGGCCGGCCCCCAGACTTCCTTGAGCAGCTGCCTGTGCGTCATCACCTTGCCGGCATGGGCCAGCAGCACGCACAGCAGGCGGTACTCGATGGGCGTCAGGTGCACCGGGGCGTCGTCGCGCAGGACCTGGCGGCGCACGAAGTCCACGTGCACGCGGCCGAAGTGCAGGTCGGGCGATTCGATCTCGCTGCCCTGGCGGGCCCGGCGCAGCATGGCGCGCACGCGGGCCAGCAGCTCGCCCACGGAAAAAGGCTTGGTGAGGTAGTCGTCTGCACCGGCGTCGAGCACGTCGATCTTGTCTTCCTCGGCGGCACGGGCAGACAGCACCAGCACCGGCATGCTGGACCAGGTGCGCAGGTCGTGCACGAACCGCAAACCGTCGGCGTCGGGCAGTCCCAGGTCGAGGACGACCAGGTCGGGCTTGCGCGTGCCTGCCTCGATCAGGCCCTGCTGCACGGTGCTGGCCTCGGCCACGCGGCAGCCATCGCCTTCCAGCGCGGCGCGCACGAAGCGGCGGATGTGGGGGTCGTCTTCGACCAGCAGGATGGTGGGGGCGTGGCTCATGGCTGCTCGGGCTCGATCGTCGGGGGGGTGCCCAGGGGCAGGCGCATGCACACCTCGGCGCCGCCGTCTTCGGGGTTGCGCGCCTCGATGTGGCCACCATGGGCTTCCACGATCACCTTGCAGATGGCCAGGCCCAGTCCCATGCCAGGGACATGGCCTTCTGGCTCGCCACGTGCAAAGAGCGCGAAGACTTCCTGCAGGCGTGCGGGCGGGAAGCCACTGCCGGCGTTGCGCACGCGCACCAGCAGGTGATCGGCCTCGGCCGCCAGCGCGATGTGGATGTCGGTGTCGGGCGGAGCGTACTTCGCGGCGTTGTCCAGCAGGTTGCCGAACACGCGCTCCATGAGCACGGCGTCCAGCTGCACCAGCGGCAGATCGGGTGGCAGGTCCACGACCACGCGGTGGCGCGCCAGGGCGGTGCCCAGCAGCTGGATGCTGGCGCCGATCACTTCTTCGACGGGTTGCCAGGCCAGACGCAATGGCAGATGGCTGGAGTGGCCCTGCAAGCTGGCCTGCAGGCGGGCCATGTCGAGCAGTTTGCTGACCATGTCGTGCAGGCGCAGCGCTTGACCACGCAGTGCCTCGGCCATTTCTTGCGCCGGCGGTGAGAGCGGTGGCTGCAGCAGGCTCAGGGTTTCGGCCATGCCCACCAGCGCGGTCAGCGGTGTGCGGACGTCGTGCGACAGGGCCGATAGGATGGCGTTGCGCAGCCGCTCGGTGCGCACGTCCAGCTCGGTCTGGTGGGCGACATCGACGAAGTGCAGGCGCTCCAGCGCGGTGGCGGCCAAAGCGCTCACCGCGTCCAGCATGGCAGTGTGTTGGCGCAAGATGGCCTGGGCGCCTGTGGCTTGGGGCTCCGCCGATGCCGGCAGGCTGACCATCATCACGCCCCGGTTGCGGGTGGAGCCGGTCAGTGGCAGCAAGACATGGTGGGTGTGCGCGCCGTCGTCACCCTGGACGTGGCGAGCGTGCGGGTGCGCGCTGTCCTGGGCCATGGACCGGGCCAGCAGGATCAGGCGGGGCGTGGGCGCAGGGGCGACCGTGCCCTTGCCTTGCAGGAGGACCAGGCCGTTGTCCAGACCAGGCTGCCAGAGGTGCAGGTTGGCGCCGAGCTGGTCCTGCACGAAGCCCTGCAGGTGATGCAGAACCTGGTCGGCCGTCAGGGCGCCGGCCAGCTGGTGTGCCAAGGCGTGCAGCGCCTGCGCGCGTCGGGCAGCTTGATGCGCTTCCTCCGCACGTTGCCGCATGCCGATGGCCAGGTGACCGATGATCAAAGCCACCGTGAGCATGACGGCGAACGTCAGCAGGTGCTGGATGTCACTGACGGCGAATGAAAAGCGCGGTGGCACATAGAAAAAATCGAACAGCCCCACGCTGAGGAACGAGGCCATGACTGCCGGGCCACGGCCCAGGCGCGCGGCCACCAGCACCACCGTCAGCAGGAAAAGCATCACCGCGTTGACGGGCTCCAGCCAGTCGTGCAGGGGCAGGGTGATCAGGGCCGTGACGCCACAGGCCACCGCGGCCAACGGGTAGTGCCAGTGGCTTCCTGTGGGCTGGGAGTTGGGTGCGGGTGCATGGGGCCTGGACATGTCGCCAGTGTGGTTCGGGGCGCGCTGCGGTGCAGCAAATTCTGGCAGTACCGGCATAAAAATGCCGTAAAGACCCGGGTTGGCGCCATCGGTCGATGCGCGTGGTTGGCAAATAACCCGTTCAGGGGGTGTTGGCCAGGGTTTCCGATGCATCTGCCGCACAGCGGCATCCGTAAAACACGGCATTGGAGACCTGACATGCAGTACACCAGCCCCGGCCGACAGCCCGACTCGAGCACCTTGTTGCGCGTCATCGCACTGCAACAAGCCCTCGAAAAAGTGGCGACCCAGTCTGATTTCCTGGCCTGGGCCGTGGGGCCCCTGCAAGCCGTTTTGCCGCATGGCAGCCTGGCGTGCGGCGTGTTGCGCACTGACCGCGAAGGCGTCGTGTTGCGCCGGGTTCTGCAGCAAGGTTGGCCTCCAGGCTACTTCGAGGCGCTGACGTTGGAGGGCGGGCGGTTCCGCAGTCCGGTGATTGGCCAATGGGCACTTCAGCGCAGGCCTCAGATCGTTCGTGCGGAGGACACGGCCGCTCTGGGCGATGTCCGCTGGCACGAGGTGTTCCACGACATGGGTTTGCACAACATGGCTGCCCACGGTGTGTTGGACCATGCGTCTCGGTCGGCGAGTTACTTCTGTTTGTCGCGCATGGAAGACGCTCCGGGCGAGCAGACCGAGGTGCTGCTTCGTCTGCTGACACCCCACATGGCCCTGGCCTTGCAAAGGGCCTTGTTCGCCGAGGACATGGGAGCGGACAACCAGCCGGCCTGGCTCCAGCGCCTGACCGAACGTGAACGGGTGGTGCTGCACTGGATGTGCCTGGGCAAGACGAACTGGGAAATCGCGCGCATCTGCGGGCGCAGCGAGCACACGATCAAGAACCAGGTCGAGAGCGTGCGGCAGAAGCTGCGCGTCAGCAACCGCACCCAGGCCTGTGCGATGGCCTCGGATGTGGTGTTGATACCCCAAGAGGGTTAGTCATGCGGAAAACAACGATCCAATCTTGCGGATTTGGCCCCCGCGGGCTGAAAGAAGCCCGCCGCAACGCACGGCGACTGCTGCGGCGAAGCCTGCTGGCTTGCCTGCTGAGCATGGTGGCCGTCACGCTGTTCGGTGTGTCGCCCTTGTCGGGCCTGTCACGGCCCGAGGCGTTCAGCCCTGGGGTTGGGGCTGAAGAGCGGCCTGGTGCTCCAGCAGGGCTTGCAGCACCAGCGCATCCAGGCCGCTGGCCTCGCCTTGCTGGGCGCGCTCCAGGATGAGCCTGCGCATGCGCGGCTCCCAGAACTTGCGCACGTGGGTGGCGATGCCCTGGCGCGCCTCCTCAGCGTCCGGGTAAGACTGGAAGAAGGTGCCAATCTGGTTGGCCATCTGGACAAGGTGGTCGGTTTTCATGGTCAAGGCCTTTCGGGTTCACGGCGTGCGCAGGCCGAGGCGTTCGGGGTGGGTGTAGGCCACGCAGTCCTGGCCGCGGACAAAGCCTGCCAGCGCAATGCCGGCGACCTGGGCGGTGTCCAGGGCGCGGGTGGTGGGCGCTGACACCGCGGCCAGCACCGAGACGCCTGCCATCGCCGTTTTGTGGACCATCTCGTAGCTGGCCCGACTGCTGATCGCAATGAAGCCGGTGTCGGGTGCCAGACGGCCCCGCACCATGGCGCCCACCAGCTTGTCGAGGGCGTTGTGCCGACCGACGTCTTCGCGCGCCACACGCACCGCGCCTTCCAGATCGCAAAATGCGGCCGCGTGGGTGGCCCCTGTGAGCTGTTGCAGGGGCTGCCAGTCGCGCAAACTGGCCATCGCGCGCGCCAGCGCCTGAGGACTGACCGATCGGGGTGGGGGTGTTGGCACGGCGCGGCAGACGTCGGCCAGGCTGTCTGTGCCGCACAGGCCGCAACCGGTGCGACCTTCCAGGCTGCGGCGGCGACCCTTGAGGCGCCATTCGCAGGCCGAAGACACGGCCATCTGCACCTCGATGCCCTGGGCCATGTGTGGGTCGTCGCCCACCGGCAGGACCTCCACGCCGTGCAGCTCCTCTGGGCCCAGCAGCAGGCCTTCGGTCAGGCCGAAGCCCAGGGCGAAATCCTCCAGGTCCAGCGGGCTGGCCATCATCACGGCGTGCGAGATGCCGTTGAAGACCAGCGCCACCGGCACCTCCTCGGCCAGCCAGTCGCTGCGCTGCAGGCCGACCGTCCCCTCCCGCCCCCGGTGCTCGGTGACGGTCACGGGGCGCACGCCGATGGGAAGGCCAGGGCGACCGTCAGAGGTCATGACGTGACCGGCGCCTTCTTGGCCTGGGCTTGGGCCAGGTGGTCCATCTGCTCGCGGTTGAAGGCCTTGTAGCGCTCCTGCCAATCGGAAGGCTGCGCCACGGCCACCACCTGCACGGCGGTCACCTTGTACTCGGGACAGTTGGTGGCCCAGTCGGAGGCGTCGGTGGTGATGACGTTGGCGCCCGATTCGGGGAAGTGGAAGGTCGTGTAGACCACGCCCGCTTGCATGCGCTCGCTGATGAGGGCGCGCAGCACGGTGCGGCCCGCGCGGCTTTCGATGCCGACCCAGTCGCCATCCTTCACGCCACGCTCCTGGGCATCGTGCGGGTGCAACTCCAGCACATCTTCGCTGTGCCAGGCGTTGTTGGGCGTGCGCCGCGTTTGTGCGCCCACGTTGTACTGTGACAGGATGCGCCCGGTGGTCAGCAGCAGCGGGAAGCGGCGGGTGACCTTTT
>Ga0209617_10001077_pt1 | contig 12658 bp, 5 predicted proteins | sample LakEriepJuly2011_2_FD_187459 | JGI IMG/M metagenome (GOLD analysis project Ga0209617, IMG submission 187459) | Freshwater microbial communities from dead zone in Lake Erie, Canada - CCB epilimnion July 2011 (SPAdes) (version 2) | ecosystem: Environmental > Aquatic > Freshwater > Lentic >... | reverse complement strand
ACCCGCGACGGCGAGATGCCGAAGAAGGGTAAGAAGATGCCCGAGCACCAGCTCGCCCTCCTCGCGGCCTGGATCAAGGCCGGCGCGAAGATTTCCGAAACCGAACCGACCGGCGCCCTGCCGGCCGGTGTCTATGTCTCCGCCAGCGACCGGAAGTTCTGGTCTTTCCAGCCAGTCACGAAGCCGGCTATTCCGCGCTTCAGCGATACGCCGGAACTCAGACCCATCGACGCGTTCGTCCGCGCGAAGCTCAAAGCCAAGCAACTCGACTTCGCTCCCGAAGCGGATCGCGCCACACTCATCCGCCGCGCGACGATCGACTTGACCGGACTACCCCCCACCCCGGCCGAGGCCGCTGCGTTCGTCGCCGACACTTCGCCCGACGCCTATGCGAAACTCATCGACCGACTCTTAGCCTCGACCGCTTACGGCGAACGTTGGGCCCGCCACTGGCTCGACATCGCAGGCTATGCCGACACCAATGGCTACGCCGACGCCGACTCGGTCCGTCCCTACGCCTGGCATTACCGCGACTACGTGATCCGCTCCCTCAACGCGGACAAGCCGTGGGACCGTTTCATCCAGGAGCAGCTGGCAGGCGATGAACTGAATGCCGTCTCGGCGTCCAACGTCGCCACAGCGGTGCTTGACCCTTCGAAGATCGACGCCCTCAAGGCTACAGCCTACCTCCGCATGGGTCCCGATGGCACCGGCGACACAGTCGCTGACATCGAACTAGCCAAGAACCAGAGCGTGGCTGACACGCTGCGCATCGTGACGACTTCGCTCACCGGCCTCACGGTCGCCTGCGCCCAGTGTCACGACCACCGCTACGACCCCATCAGCCAGGTCGACTACTTCCGCCTCCGAGCGATCTTCGACCCAGCCCTCGACTGGCGCAAATGGCAGAACCCGTCCCAACGTACGGCCTCGCTCTACTCTACGACCGACAAGACCAAAGCGGCCGAGATTGAGAAGCAGGCTGCGGCAATCGACGCCGAAGCCACGAAGATGTACAAGGCGGCCCTCGACGTTATTTTCGAGCAGAAGATCCTCGAAGTCCCCGAAGCCGAACGCGCTGCCTACCGCATCGCCCGTAATTTACCGGTCGCGAAGCGCACCAAGGAACAGGCGGCGCTCATTAAGAAATACTTCTCCTCTCAAGCTACCTTCGGCCTGGATCTCTACGACAAGGCCGCCGACAACAAGGTCGTCGCCAAGCGTGCCGAAGCCACCGCCTTGCGTGCAAAGAAGCCGGTCGAAGGCCGCGTCAGCGTACTCGTCGAACCGGTCAACGCCGCACCGAAGAGCGAACTGCATCACCGTGGCGACCATGGCCAACCCCGCCAGGTTGTCACCCCGGGCGAACTCTCCATCCTCGGCAATCCCGCCATCCCCGTCGACGACCCGAAACTGCCGACAACCGGTCGCCGCCTCGCTTACGCGCAGTGGCTGACCTCCGGTCAACACCCGCTGGTCGGCCGCACACTGATGAACCGCGTCTGGATGCATCACTTCGGCCGCGGCATCGTCAACACGCCGGGCGACCTCGGTATGCTCGGCGAGCGCCCTTCGCACCCCGAACTGCTCGACTACCTGGCGAACCGCTTCGTCGAAGCCGGCTGGAGCCTCAAGACCCTCCATCGCGAGATGATGCTCAGCCGCACCTATCGCCAGTCCTCGCGCAATGACGACGCGCAGACGGCCGATCCGGACAACGCTCTCTTTGGCCGCTATCGCATCCGTCGCCTCGACGCCGAGACCATCCGCGATGCGATGCTCGCCGTCAGCGGCAAGCTTAACCCTGAGATGTTCGGCGAGCCCGTCACGGTCGGCAAGACCGGCGACGGCCGCATGATCCCCGGCGTCGAGGTCTTCAACGGCAACAAGACCATCGTCCTCAAGGTCGATACCTCCTCCCCCGCGGTCTACCGCCGCTCACTATACCTGCAGCAGCGCCGCAGCGGCCCCGCCACGGCGCTCGCCACGTTCGACCTGCCGAACATGGATCCGAACTGCGAGCGACGCGACATCACCACAGTCGCCCCGCAGTCGCTCTTCCTGCTCAACGACGAGTTTGTCATCGAACGCGCCAAGGACCTCGCGGCGCGCGTGATCAAAGAGCACCCCGACGACGCCGACGCACAGGTCCGCGCCGCCTGGCGGCTCACGCAGGCCCGCGAACCATCGGCCAAGGACCTCGCCGACTTCAATCGCCTGCTCTCCGCCCAGCTCGAACACTTCGCCAAGCTGAAGCCCGCCAAGCCGATCGCGGACGCCTCCCTGAAGGTCAAAGAAGTAAAGGCTAAGGCCAACGCCAAGAAGGCCCCACCTCAGCCCACCTTCCCTGCCCCGACGGCAACCACCCAGGATGCCCGCATCGAGGCGCTGGGCTCGCTCTGCCAGGTCCTCCTCGCGACCAACCGTTTCCTCCATGTCGACTAAGCTTCCTCACGGGCTCTGCTCCCGCCGCCACTTCATCGAAGCCGGCGGCTTCGGACTCGGCCTGCTCGGTCTCTCCACGCTGCTCCGTCAGGATGGCCTGCTCGCCGCGCCGATGAAACCCCTTCTCGGCAACGAAACGTTCGACCTCCTCCCCAAGCAGCCGCCCCGCCCGGCCAAGGCCAAGGCGATGATCTCCCTCTTCATGATGGGTGGTCCGTCGCAGATGGATCTCTTCGACCACAAGCCAATGCTCACCAAGTGGCACGGCCAGAAATTCCCCGGAGATAATCTCAAATACGACAACGTCGCGCAGGCTTCGGCCAAGGTGCTCGGTTCGTTCTGGAAGTTCTCGCGCCACGGCAAGTGCGGCCTCGAACTCAGCGAACTCCTCCCACAGCTCGGCACGGTCGCCGACGACATCTGCCTGATCCGCTCGATGAAGTCGGGCGTGAATAACCACCTGCAGGCCATGCTCGCCATGCAGACCGGACGCATCACGTCCGGTAACCCGACCATGGGCGCCTGGGCGACCTACGCCCTCGGCAGCGAGACGAAGGACCTGCCGGCCTACGTCGTCATGGGCCATCCGAACGGCCTCCCCACCTTTGCCAACCAGCACTGGTCCAACGGTTGGCTACCTTCGATCTACCAAGGCACGTTTGTCCGCGCCACCGCCCCGCATATCCTCAACCTCGACCCGCCCGCGTCCCTTCAAGGGAAGCCGCAGGAACGCCAGATGGAACTACTCCGCGCGATGAACGCCGAGCACGCCGCCAACCATCCGGGCGAGACCGACCTCCAGGCTCGCATCCAAAGCTACGAGCTCGCCGGACGCATGCAGCTCGCGGCCAAGGAAGCCTTTGACATCTCCTCCGAACCGAAGCACGTACTCGAACTCTACGGCATCGGCCGCAAGGAGTGCGACGACTATGCCCGCCGCTGCCTGATCGCCCGCCGACTCGTCGAGCGTGGCGTGCGCTACGTACAGGTCCTCAACCAAGGCCAGAGCTGGGATAGCCACGGCTCGATCAAGTCCGCCCTGCCCACCCTTTGCGCCGCGACCGACCGTCCCAGCGCCGCGCTCGTCGCCGACCTTAAACAACGCGGACTCCTCGACAGCACCATCGTGCACTGGGGCGGAGAGATGGGCCGCATGCCGGTCCTGCAGAACGACGCTGGAGAAGCCAAGTGGGGCCGCGACCATAACACCTATGGCTTCAGCCAGTGGGTCGCCGGCGGTGGCTTCAAGGGCGGGCTCACCTACGGCGAGACCGACGAATGGGGCCACCACGCGGTGAAGGACGTCGTGAATCATTACGACTGGCACGCCACCATGCTCGACTGCTTCGGCTTCGAGCACGATAAACTCGTCTACAAACGCAACGGCGCCGCCCTTACCCTGACCAACAACCAGCCCGCCCGGGTCGTCCGCGAACTGCTGGCCTGATGCTCCCTGGGGTTGCAAACCCCGGACGGACGGCTTGATTCGGGTCAATGGCCCGCCCCGCCCTATTGCTCGCGTTCGCGCTCTTCTGGTCCGCTGGGATGGACGCCAAGGTCTCGTTCAACTGGGAGGTTCGTCCGATTCTTTCAGAGCAATGCTTCTCCTGTCACGGCTTCGACGCGAAACACCGTAAGGCCGACCTGCGCCTCGACACCCGCGAAGGCGCCCTGGCCGACAATGATGGCGTCCGCGCGATCATCCCGGGCGACCCCGCGAAGTCCGAACTCTGGAAGCGACTGCTTTCCCAGGACCCGGAAGAAGTGATGCCGCCGCCCGAAGCCCATAAGCCGAAGCTGACCGCGAAGCAGCTCGCGACCCTCCGCACTTGGATCGAAGAAGGCGCTCATTACGAACCGCACTGGGCCTTCACCGCCCCGATGCGTCCCGCGCTGAAGGAGAAAGGTCCGGCCGCAGTCGACGCGCTCATCGACCAAAGACTCAAGGACGCCGGCCTGACTGCCTCACCCGAAGCCTCGCCGGACAAGCTGCTACGTCGCCTCTCGCTCGACCTCACGGGTTTACCGCCCACGCCAGCCGAACTTGCGGCCTTCGCCCAAGCCCGCTCCAAAGACCCGCAAGCGGCCTATGACCAAGCCGTTGAGCGCCTGCTCGCTTCGCCAGCCTACGGTGAACGCTGGGGCCGCTGGTGGCTCGACCAGGCCCGCTATGCCGACAGCAACGGCTACTCGATCGACGCCCCGCGCAGCGTCTGGAAATACCGCGACTGGGTGGTGAACTCGCTCAATGCCGACCTCCCCTTCGACCGCTTCACGATCGAACAGCTCGCGGGTGACCTGCTGCCCGACGCCGGCGAAGCCCAGCGCATCGCCACCGGCTTCCATCGCAACACGCCCCTCAACCAGGAAGGCGGCATCGACGTGGAGCAGTTCCGCATCGACAGCGTCTTTGATCGCGTGGCCACCACGGGCACCGTCTGGCTGGGCCTGACCGTCGGCTGCGCCCAGTGCCACGATCATAAGTTCGACCCGATCACGCAGAAGGAGTTCTTCCGGATGTTCGCCTTCTTCAACAACCAGGACGAACCGACGATGAAGGTGACGGACCCGACCCGCGATGAAGCCAAACTGGCCAAGGCGGTGCTCGACGCGGATAAGGCCCTCACGGTCTTCTTGGAACAGCGTGCGCCTGCCCTGCAGCAATGGGAGTCCGGCCTGACCAAGGCCACGAACGCCAAGCTTCCCGGCCCAGTAAAGGCCGCCCTGCGCAAGCCCGTCGCGAAACGCAGCCTCGCCGAACGCGCCGTCCTCTTCGCCGCCAGCCCCGGTGGCACGGACAAGGAATTCAAGGCCTTGCAGAAACGCGCCAAGGATGCCGCCGACCTGCGCGATGCCGCCCCGACCACGCTCGTGCTCAAGGAGCGCGCCCAGCTTCGCAAGACGCACCTGATGACCGCCGGCGACTTCACCCGTCCGGCCGATGAGGTCACGCCCGGGGTCCTCTCGGTGCTGCACGCGTTCAAGCCGGACCAAGGCCCGGTCAATCGCCTCGATCTCGCCCGCTGGATCGCCTCCAAGGATAATCCCCTGACCGCGCGCGTGATCGCCAACCGCGTCTGGCAGGCCTACTTCGGCCGCGGGCTCGTCGAGACCGAGAACGATTTCGGCTCGCAAGGCACGTCACCTTCTCACCCCGAGCTGCTCGACTGGCTGGCCGTGGAATTCGTCGACCGCGGCTGGAGCCTCAAGTCCCTCCACCGCACGATCGTCCATACGCGCGCCTATCGTCGCGACTCCGCCAACCGCGCCGACCTGACTGCGAAGGATCCGGACAACCGCCTGCTCGCCCGCCAGACCCGCCTACGCCTCGACGCAGAACTTGTGCGCGACTCCGCCCTCGTCGCCAGCGGCATCCTCACCCGCAAGGTCGGCGGGCCTCCCGTCTTCCCACCCATCCCGGACGGCGTGATGTCCTTGGGACAGGTCAAGCGCGTCTGGAATACTAGCAAAGGCCCCGACCGCACCCGCCGAGGCCTCTACACCTTCACCTACCGCGTGACCCCGCCGCCGGCCTTCGCGGTCTTCGACGCGCCGGATGGCCTCGCCTCCTGCACCCGCCGTAACCGCAGCAACACGCCGCTGCAGGCCCTGACGCTCCTCAACGACCCCGCCTTCTTCGAAGCCGCCCAGGCTCTCGCCGCCGTGATCGAAAAGGAAGGCCTCGCTGCCGCCTTCGTACGCTGCACCTCGCGCCAGCCGGAACCCGCCGAGCTCGCTGTCCTCAAGCCGCTCGACCGCCTTTCGGCCGCCCGCGCCCTCCTCAATCTCGACGAGACCATCACCCGTGACTGACCTTCTCCGCCTGCGCGAGCGCACCCGCCGCCACTTCTTCCGCGACTGCGGCGTGGGCCTCGGCTCGCTCGCCCTCTCTTCGCTCCTGGCCCAGGACAAACCGGCGCCGTCGGCTGACCCGCTCGCGCCGAAGACGCCGCACCACAAGCCCAAGGCCAAGAGCATCATCTACCTCTTCATGGCCGGCGGCCCCAGCCAACTGGAGTTCTTCGACCACAAGCCCAAGCTCAACGAGCTCAACGGACAGCCCATCCCCGCGAGCTTCATCGAAGGCAAGCGCTTCGCGTTCATGGGCTCGAGCCACCGCGTGAACCTGCTCGGCCACGACAAGAAGTTCAAGCAGCACGGCCAGAGCGGCGCGTGGGTCAGCGACATGCTTCCGCACACGGCCGCGATCGCGGACGACCTCTGCTTCGTCAAGACCTGCAAGACCGACCTCTTTAACCACGCCCCGGCGAAGCTGTTCATGAACACCGGCGGCGGTCTGTTCGGCCGTCCGAGCATGGGCTCCTGGATGACCTACGGCCTCGGCAGCGAATGCGCCGACCTCCCCGGCTTCGTGGTGCTGCAGAGCGGCCCGCGCGGTCCGCGGGGCGGCGCCTCGCTGTGGGGCAGCGGCATGCTGCCGAGCACCTACCAAGGCGTACCCCTACGCGCCCAAGGCGAACCGATCCTCAACCTCACGAACCCTCAAGGCGTGGCCGCGGCCGATCAGCGCAAGGTCATCGACGCCGTGCGCGAGCTGAACCGCGGGCGTCTGGCGAAGACCGGCGACGACGAGATCTCCGCCCGCATCAACGCCTACGAGATGGCCTACCGCATGCAGACGAGTGCGCCGGCGGTCATCGACCTCCGCGGCGAAAGCAAGGCGACCCTCGACCTCTACGGCATCAAGGACCCCGCCGAAGCCAGCTTCGCGCGCAATTGTCTCCTCGCCCGCCGTCTCGTCGAACGCGGCGTGCGCTTCGTCCAGCTCTACGACACGAATTGGGATCACCACGGCGGCGTCACCGAGAACCTTCAGCAGCATCTGCCCATGAAGGCCAAGGATATCGACCAGGCCTGCGCCGCGCTGGTCAAGGATCTCAAATCGCGCGGCCTGCTCGACGACACGATCGTCGTCTGGGGCGGCGAGTTCGGCCGCACGCCGATGGGCGAGGTCCGCGAGTTCACCGGCCGCAATCACCACATCGACGCCTTCACGATGTGGTTCGCTGGCGGCGGCTTCCGTCCGGGCATGACTTACGGCGAGACCGACGAATTCGGCTTCGGCGCGGTCAAGGACCCCGTCCATGTCCGCGACATCCACGCCACCCTCCTCCATCAGATGGGCCTCAACCATGAGCGCCTCAGCGTGAGGTCCCAGGGCCTCGACGTCCGCCTCACCGGGGTCAACCCGGCCAAGGTGATCAAACCCCTGCTGGCCTGAGGGCTCGAGGATTCAAGCAACCATCGGAGCCTGTCGGGGTTGAAAGAATAGATGCGCCCTATCATGGTACAGACATTCAGCCTTTTTGGGCTATGCCTATCGGCGATAGCGCAGGAAAGTGACGGCGTGTTTGAGCGTTATGACCGTAATCGTGACGGAAAAGTCATTGCTGACGAATTGCCAAGCAAGGCGACCTTCGCCCGCTTCGACCTGGATAAGGACGGCACGATCACGTTGGCGGAGTATCAGAAGGTGAGCGGAAAAGCCGCCGCGGGTGGCGAGGCCGTGACAGCTAGCCGCGGTCTCGCCTCCCAGATCGAGTCCATGATCAAAGCCGTGGACAAGAACGCCGACGGCCAGATCACCAAGGAGGAAGCCAACGGCGCCGCATGGTTCGCCAGGCTGGACCAAGATGGCAACGGTACCGTCAGCGCGGAGGAACTTACCTTGATGCGCCGCATCGTGGCGGCGGGAGCAGGATCGGCGGGCAGGAAGTCCGCGGCACAAGCTCCCGCGATCACGCCTGAGGACGTCAAGAAGGTCACCAGCGGCCCGGAGATACTCAAACCCGGCGAAGTCGGCATCGGCCGCATGATCGACGACGTGAAGTTCCGCACGCTGGACGGCAAGGAACTCAGCTTCGGCTCTTTCAAGGACCGCAAGGGACTCGTCATCGTGATGACGAGCGCCACCTGCCCCGTCAGCAAACGCTACCTGCCCTCGGTGGCCAAACTGGCCGCGGAACTCAAGGACCAAGGACTCGGGCTGCTGCTCGTCAACGCCCTCGGCAGCGAGAAGCCCGAGGATATCCGCGCCCAGCTGGCCGCCGCCGGCGTCACCGCGCCCTATGTGCACGACATCGAAAAGAGGTTCAGCCTGGCGCTGGACGCTCGCACCACCACGGAGGTATTCCTGGTCGATCCGGCGCGAACGCTGATCTATCGTGGCGCGCTCGACGACCAATACGGGATCAACTATAACCTCGATGCGCCCAAGCACTCTTATCTGCGGGACGCCGTAGCCGCCCTGCTTCGCGGCGAAAAGCCCTTCGTGCAGGCCACCGCAGCCCCCGGCTGCGAACTGGACCTGCCGGCCGCCGCCGACGCCAAGGCCACGACGGTCACCTATCACCGCGACGTGGCCCGCATCCTCCAGCAGAACTGCGTCTCCTGCCATCGCGAAGACGGCATCGCCCCGTTCGCCTTGGACGACATCGACGAGGTCAAAGACCGCGCCAAGGTCATCCGACGCGTGGTGAACGAAGGCTCCATGCCCCCTTGGTTCGCCGCCGTCGAGAAGGACGCCGAAAAGAACCCCTGGGCCAATGATTGCAGTCTCGCCACCAAGGACAAAGCCGACCTTATCGCCTGGATCGACTCAAAGGATCGCCCCCTCGGCGACGCAGCCGAGGCTCCTGCCAAGCGCCTTTACCCGGCTGAGTGGAGCATCGGCAAGCCCGACTTGGTCGTGCAGCTCAGCAAAGCCTACGACATCAAGGCCACAGGCTTCATGCCTTACGCTCACGACGTCGTGGAGACCGAACTCAAGGAAGACCGCTGGGTCTCGGCCTACGAGATCCTGCCGAGCGAACGGGACGTCGTCCATCACGTGATCGTCCGTGTCCATGAGAAAGGTTCCGAAGTGCGCAAGGCGGACGAAGGACGGGAGGGCTACTGGGCAATCTATGTGCCTGGCAACGGCGCCTGCGTCTACCCCGAGGGCTTCGCCCGCAAGATCCCCGCGGGGGCCAAGGTGAGCTTCCAGATCCATTACACCCCGAGCGGCAAGGCCAAGAAGGAACGCCTCAAGATGGGTCTGGTCTTCGCGAAGAAAGCTCCCACGTATGAGATTCGGACCGTGCCGCTGGCCAACCCGCGCCTCTCGATTCCACCCGGAGCCGCGCGACACGTCGAGACGCATACGCAAAGAGTCCCGTTCGACATTCCGATCATGGGTTTCATGCCGCACATGCACACCCGCGGGGCGGCTTTCAAATACGAGGTGACCTACGCCGACGGCAAGACGGAGACCCTGCTGGACATCCCCCGCTACGATTTCAACTGGCAGCTCCGTTACGATTTCAAGCAACCGAAGCTCATCCCTCAGGGCAGCACCATGAAGATCACGGCAGTCTTCGATAACAGCACAGGGAACAAGGCCAATCCGGACCCGACCAAGTTGGTCAAATGGGGTTCCCAGACCGTCGACGAGATGATGATAGGCTATATCGAGTACTTCCGGCCCCTTTGACAGCGGAATCAATGACGGCCATAAGCGGAACATAGGGTCTGAAGGGATGTCGAAATGAGAAGGTAGCCCACCATCCGGAGCCCAGTCCGACCCTCAAAAGCAGGCCCCACCCCACCAAGGAAAGGCTCGCTTCGGGAAGTCGGCCTATCGCAAAATATCACCACACCCCTTTAGCAAGCCCCTGACATGAATCGCCGCCGCTTTATCCTCCGTTCTTTGGGAGCCACGTTGGCCCTGCCGGGACTGTGTTCGCTCAGCGCGAAGGCCCTCAGCGGTAACCCCACCGTGCAGACGTCCAAGGGTGCCGGCATCGGCGCCCGACGCTTCGTGGCGATCGGTAACCTGCTCGGCTACCAGACCAAGCAGCTCTTCCCGAAGACCACCGGACGTGATTTCGAAAAGACGACCTTGCTGGAGCCGATCTGGGAACACCGCGAGTTGATGACCGTTTTCCGCGGCCTCGACCACGGCGTCAAGGGCGGCCACTTCGCGGTGCATTCCTTCCTTTCCGGCGTGCTGAATTCCGAAGCACAGAACCGTCCCGACGGCAACGTGTCGCTCGACCAGTTCCTCGCCGAGGAGATCGGCCACCAGACCCGCTTCCCCTCTCTCACCGTCGGCTCCGAAGGCGGCATCCACGGCGGCTGCCAGCTCGCCTGGACGAAGTCCGGAGTCCGCGTGCCGCCGATCACCAACCCGGCCGAACTTTTCGATAAGCTCTTCGCTAGCGACTCCGCCGAGCGCCGCACGCGTCGCGAGCAGGAAAACCACGTGCAAGCCTCGATCCTTGATTCCGTGCGCGAGGAGGCGAAGCGCCTCTCCGGCCAAGTCAACCAGGAGGATAAGGCCAAGCTCGAGGAGTATTTCACGTCGGTGCGCGACGTCGAGAAGCGCCTCGCGCTGCGTCAGCGCTGGACCCATCTCCCCAAGCCGACGGCGCCCTTCGGCAAGCCGGCCAACCGCAACGCGGTCGACGACCTGCCGCTGATGTATGAGCTCATCGCGCTCGCCCTGCAGACCGACAGCACCCGCATCGCCACGCTGGAAATCGGCGGCGACTTCCTGCCCCAGAATCTCGGCATCAAGAAGGATTACCACGGCCTGTCGCACCACGGCAACGACCCCGAATCGATCGCCTCCCTCATCGCCCTCGAACGCTACCAGGTCGCGCAGTACGGCAAGTTCATCAGTCGCCTCACCCAGATGAAGGACGGCGGCGGCACGCTGCTCGACTCCACCACGGTGCTCTTCGGCAGCGGCATGGGCGACGCCAATTCGCACCGCAACACCGACCTGCCGATCTTCCTCGCGGGCGGCGGCTACAAGCACGGCCAATTCCGCGAAGTCGCGCGCGAGGTGAAGCACAAGGTGCCGCTCTGCAACCTCTTCGTCGACATCGCCCAGAAGATGGGCGTCGAAACGCACGCCTTCGGCAGCAGCACGGGGCGGTTCGCCTGAGCCTCGGTAACGCTCCGCACTCGTGACGTCGCTGCCGGCATTCCGAACCCTGCTGGTCGTATCCGCGCTCTTGGCGGCCGGCTCCCTGCGCGCCGCCGAGGAACCGTCGAAGGTCGTCGACAAGTTCCTGAGCCGGTACTGCCTGGAATGCCACGACGCCGACGTCCATAAGGGCGATCGTTCTTTCGACCAGTTCAAGCTGCCGCTCAAATCGCTGCCCGCGGTGATCGAGGCGCGCGATATCATCGACCAGCTGACTTTGCGCGAGATGCCGCCGAAGAAGGCCGAACAGCCCAGCGACGAGGAGCGTCTCGCGGTCATCCGCGCCCTGCGCGACGGCACCGCCGCGGCGCAGGCCACTCTGCAGAGCACCGGCTCGCGCACGGTCCTCCGCCGGCTCTCTAACCGCGAATATGAGAACACGCTCGAGACCTTGTTCGGTCGCCGCATCGACACCCTCGGTCTGACCGCTGACTTCCCGAAGGAAAAGACGGCCCGCCACCTGGACACGATCGGCCAGTCGCTGGTGACCTCCGGTTTCTTAGTCGACCAGTACTTCCAGTCCGCCAACCGTCTCGTCGAGGCCCGCCTAGGGAAGCCGGCGACCGCGCCCAAGACCTGGACCTTCAACAAGAACTTCGTCCAGTATGAAGAGCTGACGGGCTCGCATAAGAGCGCCTTCAACTTCCGCTACCTCAATATCTACGAACAGCCGAACACTGACACCCGTCAGGGCGGCTACGGCCATATCGAGGACTTCCGGCAAGGCGTGCCGGTCTCCGGCCTCTATGACATCGAGGTCGAGGCGACGGCCCTGCATCGCGACACCCATTACGATCCCGTCATCTTCGGCATCGACCTCTCGGAACCCTTCATCCTTGGCGTCGTGCCCGGCGATATCACGAAGGGTCACATCCATTACCCGCAGGCAATCGAGCCATTGCTGGCGAGTGGCGTGGTGCCCGACAACGTACCGACCCGACTGAAGTTCCGCGTCTGGCTCGAAGCGGGCCAGACCCCGCGCTTCATCTTCCCAAATGGTCCCTATGAATCGCGCGCCTCGGTGGTGACGATCAACAAGCGCTACCCGAAAGAGTTCTCGACGCCGGTCGGCTCCTCGGGCGTCGGTCGCGCGCACATCCTCCGGGAAGGCAAGTTGCCACACATTCGTATCAGTGAGATTGTCGTCCAAGGACCAGTGACCGAGCCGGTGGGTGGCGCCGAAGAAGTTGCCGTCTTCGGCAAGGATGGCTTCCAGATCGG
>Ga0209617_10001076_pt1 | contig 12661 bp, 7 predicted proteins | sample LakEriepJuly2011_2_FD_187459 | JGI IMG/M metagenome (GOLD analysis project Ga0209617, IMG submission 187459) | Freshwater microbial communities from dead zone in Lake Erie, Canada - CCB epilimnion July 2011 (SPAdes) (version 2) | ecosystem: Environmental > Aquatic > Freshwater > Lentic >... | reverse complement strand
ATTCATCCTGCAGCGATGGCACGGTGCAGGCATCGCGCCAGGGCCCGAGGCCGACCGCGCCACGCTGGCGCGTCGCGTGTTCCTTGATCTGACGGGACTGCCACCGACTGACCGCGAGCTCGATGCGTACTTGGCGGATGAGCGCCCTGATGCCTACGAACGGCTCGTGGACATGCTGCTCGAGGAGGAGCCGTACGTCACCCGCTATGCAGAGCGCATGGCGGTGCCGTGGCTCGATCTGGCCCGCTACGCAGACACGTGCGGCATTCACATGGATGCCGGCCGGCAGATCTGGCCTTGGCGCGACTGGGTTCTGCAGGCGTACCGGTCGAACATGCCCTACGACCGGTTCGTGCTTGAGCAGCTGGCCGGCGACTTGATCCCCGGGGCGACGCAGGACCAGGTGATCGCCAGCGGGTTCAATCGAAATCACGTCACCACGGACGAGGGCGGTGCGATTCCCGAGGAGTACCTGGTCGAATACTGGGTCGACCGCACCAACACGACGGCGTCCGTGTTCCTTGGCCTGACGATGGGCTGCGCGCGGTGCCACGACCACAAATTCGATCCGGTGACGACCGAGGACTACTACTCGTTGCTCGCGTTCTTCAACAGCATCGAGGAGCCCGGGCTCTACTCGCAGCTGCCGGATCCGAACCGTGCGTTCGAGCCGGCGATCCCCGTGGCGGATCCACGCCTGGCTGCAACGCTCGATCAGTTGTCGAGCGAGCGCACGGAAGCCCTTGCGGCGCGCGATGCAGGTGCCGACGAGGATCGCACGCTCTTGGATGCCTTTCTGGCGCGCTGGCGTTCTGAAGAAGGCATCGCGTGGTCCCGGCCGGTCGTCGAGCGGGCGGTCAGCGCGGGCGGAGCGTCGCTGACAACGCAGGACGATGGCTCGGTGCTGGCCTCGGGGGCCAACCCGGACGTCGACGAACACACGATCACCCTGCGGTTCCCGGAGACCGGCGTACGGCTGCTCGCGCTCGAAGCGCTTGCCGATCCGAGCATGGGCGGTCGTATTGGGCGCGCGCCCAACGGCAATGCCGTGCTGAGCGCGATCCGAGCCGAGGCGGTGAGCCTTGAAGATCCGCGCGTGCGCGTCCCGGTGCGTTTCGTGTGGGCTTGGGCCAGTCATGAGCAGCCCAGCGGCGATTTCCGGGCGGTCAACGCGCTGGACGCATCGGACGGACGGCAGTGGGCGCTCGAGGGGCACGTGCATGGCCAGGGCCGCGTGGCCTACTTCCTCACCGAGGAGCCCATCGGCTTTGCGACCGGCACGCAACTCGAACTCAAGCTCGGGTACCAATCGCCTTACGCGCAACACTCGATCGGTCGCGTGCGTGTGCACGTGGCGGCCGCGGATGAGCGCGTCCTCGCGCAGTTGCCGATCGCGACGAGTGACTGGTACCTGAGCGAGGTCTTCGGCAGTGGCGCGCTCGATGCCGCGCTCGCCGAGCATGGCCCGGGCAGCCAGGCGCGATTCAATCGTCACGCCAAGTTCGGCAACGGTGGTTGGCGCCATGCGCCGGGCATTCGCGAGGCTCAGGTGGTCGGGCTCGCGCAGGGCGTGGGTGCGGAGTACATCGCGCGGCAAGTGTTCGCACCGACCGCGCGCACGGTGGAGCTGGCGCTGGGCAGTGACGACCGGATCACCGTCTGGCGCAACGGCGAGCTGGTCCATGCGAATGCCGCCGATCGCGCGGTCGCACCCGACCAGGATCGGATCAGCGTCGAGCTCCCCGCCGGCGAGAGCCAGTTGGTGTTCAAGGTCGTGAATACGGGCGGGCAGGGGGGCTTCTATGCCCGGCTGGACCGCCCCGACATCGTGCTGGCGAGCGCCGACCTCGGGTTGCTCATGCCCGATCCGACGGTGCACGACGGTGCCGTGCAGGTGGCCCGCGACAGCTGGCGGGTTCAGCATTCGCCGCGCTATCGCGAGGCCGCGCAGCGGGTGGCCGCGATCGATCAGCGCATCGAGCGCGCGAAGGCGGAGTCGCCCCAGACCATGGTGATGCGCGAGCTGGGAGCACCGCGTGACACCTACGTCCTCATGCGCGGCTCGTACACCGCGCCCGACGCCAACCGCAAGGTCATGCGTGACATCCCCAAGGTGCTCGGATCGTGGCCTGAGGAGCTGCCGCGCAATCGCTTGGGGCTTGCGCAATGGATGGTGAGCGATCGCAATCCGCTCACGGCGCGGGTGACGGTGAACCGCGTTTGGGAACTGCTCTTCGGCCGTGGGCTCGTGCGGACCAGCGAGGACTTCGGTCTGCAGGGCGATCTGCCCACGCACCCGGAGCTGCTGGACTGGCTCGCGATCGAGTTCCGCGGCGGTGGTTGGAACCTGCGCGAGCTGGTGCGGCTGATGGTGACGAGTTCCACCTATCGGCTGTCGAGCCGCACGCGCCCCGAGGTGGCTGCATTCGATGCGGACAACCGCTTGCTGTCGTGGTACCCGCGCCAGCGGCTCGCTGCGGAGCAGATCCGCGACCAGGCGCTGTATGTCGGCGGCTTGCTGGTCGAGGAATTCGGTGGCCGGAGCGTGAAGCCCTACCAGCCCGAGGGACTCTGGCAGGAGGTCGCGATGCTGCAGTCCAACACGCGTGCCTACGAACAGGGCAGCGGCGATGACCTGTGGCGAAGGAGCCTGTACACGTACTGGAAGCGCGCGGTGCCACCGCCGTCGCTCCTGACCTTTGACGCCCCCACGCGAGAGTTCTGCACCACGCGGCGCATGTCGACCAACACGCCGCTGCAGGCCTTGGTGCTCTGGAACGATCCGCAGTTCGTGGAGGCTGCGCGCGCTGCGGCTGCGCGCGTGCTGGCCGAGCCGGGCAGCGATGCCGCGCGCATGCGCACGCTCTTCGTGCGAGCGACGGCGCACGAACCGCGGGCCGGGTTGCTCGAGCGCCTGCTCGAGGACTTGGACCTGTACCGTGCGCGCTTTGCCCGCAGCACCGAGGATGCCATGAAGCTCGTGGCCGTGGGTGAGCACGCCGCGGGCCGATCGATGGAGCCTGCCGAACTGGCCGCATGGACCATGGTCGCCAACGCGATCCTGGCGAGCGACCCCGTCATCGTGAAGGACTGAACGCCCAAGGAGCCACCATGCGCAAGAACCCGATCACGCAAGGCCCGGCCGATCCGCTCGAGGAGTACCTGCTCAACCTCACCAGGCGCAGGTTCTTCGGCAAGGTCGCGGGCTCGCTTGGTGCTGCGCTGGGCGGTGCCGCGCTCGCGGACCTGACGATGGCCAAGGGCGCGCTGGCGGGATCGGTGTCGAGCGAAGCTGCGGGCATCCTGTCGAATCTTCCTCACTATGCCCCGCGTGCCAAGCGCGTGATCTACCTGCACATGGAGGGCGCGCCGAGCCAGCTCGACCTCTATGACCACAAGCCCGGGCTAGTCGATCGGTTCGACCAGGATCTGCCGGATTCGGTGCGCAACGGCCAGCGCATCACCGGGATGACGAGCGGGCAGGCACGGTTCCCGGTGGCACCGACGATGTTTCGCTTCGATCGCCACGAGAACAACGAGGGTGGGGTGTGGCTCAGCGAGCTGCTGCCGCACACTGGCAGCGTGGCGCACGAGATCTGCTTCATCAATTCGCTGCACACCTCGGCGATCAACCACGAGCCGGGCATCACGTTCTTCCAGACCGGGACCGAGCAGCCGGGGCGACCGAGCTTCGGCGCTTGGGTGAGCTACGGGCTCGGCAGCGCCAACCGCAACCTGCCGAGCTTCGTGGTCATGATCACGCAGGGGCTGGGCAACATGCAGGCGCTGAGCGCGCGCTTCTGGGGCAGTGGTTTCCTGCCGAGCGAGCACCAGGGCTGCAAGCTGCGGGCAGGCCGCGATGCCGTGCTGCACCTGCGCGATCCCGATGGGCTGACGCGCGAGGATCGCCGGCAGATGCTCGATCTGGTGAGCGAGATCAACGCGCGCGAGTTCCAGGACAGCCTCGATCCCGAGGTGCAGGCGCGCATCGCGCAGCATGAGATGGCGTACCGCATGCAGATGTCGGTGCCCGAGCTCACGGACTTCAGCGATGAGAGCGAAGCCACGCTGGCGATGTACGGACCCGACGTGCGCAAGCCCGGCTCGTTCGCGGCCAACTGCCTGATGGCTCGTCGGCTCTCCGAGCGCGGCGTGCGGTTCGTGCAGCTCTACATGCGCGGTTGGGACCAGCACGGCAACCTGCCTGGCGAACTGCGGGCGCAAGCCGGTGCGGTCGATCAGCCCCAGGCGGCACTCATCAAGGACCTTCGCCAGCGTGGACTGCTCGACGACACCCTGGTGCTGTGGGCGGGGGAGTTCGGCCGGACGGTGTACTGCCAGGGCCCGCTCGCGCGCGAGAACTATGGCCGGGATCACCACCCGAGGTGCTTCACGGTGTGGCTGGCCGGCGGCGGCGTGAAGCCGGGCATCAGCTGGGGCAAGACCGATGACTTCGGTTACAACGTCGTCGAAAACCCCGTGGAAGTCCACGACCTGCACGCAACCATGCTGCACCTGCTTGGGTTCGAGCACAAGCGCCTGACGTTCCGGCATGAGGGACGCGACTACCGCCTCACGGACGTGCACGGCACGGTCGTGCGTGGGATCATGGCGTAGGCGCCATGATGGGATCCAAGTCCTGATCTTGAATCGGCTTATGAGTCAGAAAACGCCGTTCTAAGCTGCGGCACTGCGTGATTACCGGCCAATATCAATTCATTCGTCGAAGTTTGTTCCAATTCGCGGAACCAGTTTGCATCAAATGGACTTCGTGGAATGGTGCGGATGGCCCTAATGGGAGTTCGGGCCCATCGTCCAACTCGGTACGGAGCGGAAAGGCTGCGTGACGTCGTTGGCTCGATGACCGGGATCGATTGATCGTTCGTCATGTCAGGACCCATCCGGGTCTGAGGGAGAGGAAAAGGAATGAAGCATCCATCCATTTGGATGACGTTGGCTGTTGGCACGTCGTCCGCCATCGTCTCGTCCGTCGACGCCGCCGTCGTCAACTGGAATCTCAATCTCGACATCCCCGCCACCAGCGAGGGTTTGTTCCTCAACATCGAGCAGCAGCTCGTCAGCACCACCGCTGACATCAATGCTGGTTGGGACTTGAACCCCAACGGCGCGAACGGGCTGTTCTTCGGCGGCACCACCGCGCACGGCACCTGGATGATGGTCGACCCTGCGACTGGCTGGGATTCGGCGAGTTCCTTCAACCCCGGTGTCGTGGTCGGCTCGAGCTACGTCTTCAAGGCGCTGCCGGGCGGCAACATGATCTTCGGCAACGGCCCGGGACTCTGGAAGGAGAACGCCAACAACATCTTCGGCTTCCGTTTCCTGAATGCGCAGAATCAGGTGCGCTACGGGTACGGCGTCATGTACATCGGTGCCACCGCACTCGAGCGTCGCCTGGTCTCGCTGAGCTACGAAACCAGTGGCCTGTCGATCGTGGCGGTGCCGGCGCCCGGCGCGGTGGCCCTTGCTGGGCTCGCGGGATTGACCGGCGGTCTGCGTCGGCGTCGCTGAGCACGGGCTCCGGACAGAGCATTCAACTGAACGAAGCCCCTGAGCCCATCCGGCTCGGGGGCTTTGTCGTTCACGCCTTGGATCACGGGCGCTCGCGACGGAGCGCACGCAGCGCGAAGCGCTGCGGGAGCAGGAAGGGCAGCAGTTCGTCGGCGATGCAGCGCGGTGTCCCGAACGCAAGGTCCGCGATGAGTTCCGCGGCGAGCGGCGTGGTGAGCATGCCGTGGGAACCATGGCCGAGCGAGCACCACACGCCGTCGAGGTAACGGCAGTCGGGCCACTGCCTCGCCAGTGGACCGTGGCGGATCGCCGCGTAGGCATGGGAAAAGTCGGCATCATCGGCGACCGGCCCGATCATCGGCACATGGTCGGGAGATGCGGCCCGGGTGCCGGTCCACGCCTCGACCTGGGGACATGCCGCGCCAAGAAGCCTTTCGATGATGGCATCACGTGCCCGCACCTCGCTGACGTCGCTCATCGGGTTCGCGATGCTCCAGGTGCTCGTGCCGCCCGTGGCGCCAGCGTGCGTCGCTGCGCCGTGGGCATGCGCCTGTCCTGGGTGGTTCGTCGCCCCGATCCATGCGTGTCGGCCATCGTCGGTCGGCAGTGCATGGCCATGGTCCATGAGCGCGTTGTGCAGTGGGGTTTCCAGTGTGACCCGGCACATCGATCCTGCATTGGGCTCGGGGCGACCGCGCGCGCAGACGGTGCGTTCGAGCGCTGTGCTGCTGAAGGCGGTGGCGTGCACGACGAACGGTGCGTGAGGCGCATCAGTCGCGACCGAGACCAGTGGATGCGCGAGCAAGCCCGCGATGAGCTCGCGAGGACGGGCCACGAGTGCGATCCGGTAGCTGGTGCCGCTCGCTGTGGCGATGGGCAGAAGGCGGTGCGGCAGGCCCAGGTCGTGGCAGCGACTGGCCAGGAGATGCCAGGCCGCATCATGGACACGCACCTGTTCGCTCTGCCATGAACCATCGGGCTGGGTAGCGGCCGCGAGCGGCACATCGCTGGCGCGCGGAGCGGAGCGTTGCGGATCGATGACCGTGACCTGCGCGCCACGCTCGGCAAAGGCCCGCGCGCACCACGCGCCGGCAAGGCCTGCCCCCAAGATCGTCACGCGCTCGGGGTTCGCCGCTGGGGGTGGTGTGAACCACGGTTGGATGCGAGAGGCTGCGGCTCCCGAGCGACGAGTCGCCACCGTCATGTGCCGCTTGGTGTCGAAGCCGGCCACGCGCTGCACATCGAAGCCCGCCGCGTCGAGCCCCGTCCGAACGGCACCTGCGGCTGAGAAGGTCGAGGCGGTACCAGCCGCCCTGGTCAGTCGGGCGACGTGTCCGAGCACCTCGCGCGACCAGAGCAGGGTCTCGACGGCCGGCTCGTAGGCATCGAGGAACCACGCATCCGCAAGGAAGCTGAAGTTCGGCAGCCAGCCAGCTGCATCGCCCAGCACCAGGGTGACGGTCGCGCGACCATCCAGCAGCCGCCAGCGAGACACGCCTTGGGTCGATCGGAGCGGGCGTGCGAGGATCGCCTCGAGCGCAGCGCGCTCTGACGGTGGAATCAGCGTGCGATTCGCTGGATCGCGCCACCAGTCGAGCATGGTTGGATCGTTCTCGAAGCCCACGTAGTGCAGGCGCTGGTCGGGGGTGGCATGGCGCTCGAACGCGGCCACCAGGCAGGCCAGCGAGCAGCCAGTTCCGGTGCCGAGTTCTGCCATGGTCCACTGGCGCTGGTCTCTCCAGCGACCGGGGCCCCAATCCGAGGCAGCAGGGAACCCGTGAGCTCGCAGATACGTGTGGGCCTTCTCGCCCCAAGGATCGCGCTCGTGGAAGGGGCGAGGCGCAGGGTTGCCGCTCGGTGCCGGAGCAGGCTGGGACGAGGAATCCGAGACGAAATCGCCCCTGCGGGGGCCGAATCGGGTTGGGGAGGGAGTCAGCGCATCCCGCATTGGGCGCAGTATGGGGGCAATCATCGGCCCCCGCCCGCGGCAGGGAGGCATTTCACCTGCACCAAAAACACCGGATTGTTGCACGAGAAATTTGCACAGTTCGGGAACCCGGTCAAGTTACGCCGTCCCGGAGTCGTGTCCGGGCTGTCCGGGCTGTCCGGGCCCTCACCCGGAGCCTTGCAAGGTGGTGGCAGGTCCAAGGAAGCCCGAGCCACCCGACCCTTTCCTTATCCCTCTTGTTTGGAGAAAGACATGAAGAACCTGAAGCTTGAGATGCACTTCGCGGCTGCGGCCGCCCTGTGCGCGGCTGGTGCGGCCAATGCAGCCATCGTGTATAGCGGCACCCTGAACTTCGTCTGCGCCGTCGACATCGATGGCTGCTACATCAACGTTGAGACTGGCGTGCTCAGCAACGGGCCCGGCGCCGGCGTTCCGGGCTGGGACGTGAACCCCTACTCGACCTCGGGCGGGATGAACTTCTTCAACTCGACCGGTGGCGGCCAGATGCGCAGACCGGGCGTGACGACTGGCACCGCTGGCAACCTCGCCCTGGGCACTGTGATTGGCGCCGCGGGCTCCTACAACACCAGCACCGGCAATGTCTATGGCACGACTTCTACCACTGGCCTGAATGGTGGATGGACATACAGCTCGGAGAACATCATCGGCTTCAAGTTCGTGTCTGCGGCTGGCACCACCCACTACGGCTGGATGCGCTTTGCGATGGGCGCGGCCGGCAGTGCGGGCACCTCGATGACCCGCACCGTGGTTGACTTCGCTTGGGAAAACGTCGCCGGCACTTCGATTGTTGCTGGCGCTGGCGCGGTTCCCGCCCCTGGCGCGCTTGCGCTCCTCGGCCTCGCTGGCCTCGCTGGCCGTCGTCGTCGCTGAGTCGATACGGTTGACAGATATTCACTCCTCAGCGCAGCACGTGTGTTTCGCTTGAGATGAGTCGAAAAGCATCGCGTGGGCGGTCCGTTTGGATCGCCCACGCTGCTTTTTTGCTGAACTTCCGCGGGAATCTCGACTCAGAGGAGATTTGGTGTAGGTTCCAACGGCTCGTTGTTTGCCTGTGTGCGCTCATCCAGTGCGTGGCACTTGGATGAACGACCTCCACATCAGGGAGCGTGCTCGGATTGAGTGACTCGGGTTGAGTGACTCGGATTTTATAACTCGGATTTGATGACTCGGAGATTTCCATGCGCCTCGACCGCATCGCCCGTCACTTCGCTCTCGCCGCCGTCGCCCTCACGAGCGCCAACGCCTCGGCCGCGGTGGTGCATTGGTCGGACGCCAATCTGGTGATTCCACCGACGTACGCAGGCCTCTACATCAACGTGGAGTTGCGCACGACCGGATCGAGCAAGTCGCTCGCAGGTTGGGATATCAACCCGTACGGCAACGGTGGCATCTCGTGGTACTCGCCGACGGGTGAGGGTGTACTGCAACTCCCGAAGTTCACCGGTGCCGGCAGCCTCGCGGTCGGCTACGTCGTCGACGCCTCGGGCACCTATCTCGATGACACGACCTCTGAGTTCGTGGAGGGGTTCGATGGCTTCTGGCAGTACAACGCTTCGAACTATTTCGGCTTCTCGTTCACTGCGTCCGACGGTCAACTCCACTACGCGTGGGGTCGCATGATTGTTGGAGCATCGGAATCGGACCGTGTGCTTGCGGAGATTGCCTACGAATCGGAAGCGGGAGTTGGGATCGCCGTTGGTGCCGTCCCTGCGCCGAGCGCGCTTGCGATCCTTGCGCTTGCGGGCTGCGCGAAGCGTCGGCGGCGATGAGCCGCGTGGCGCGCCCAAACACGGCTTCTGACGTCGTTCGCGGCTTCTCGTAGCATGGCGCCATGCCCGCACGGATCGCGAAGCGCCTTCTCGTCATCGGTTGGGATGCCGCCGATTGGATTCTGATCAACCGCCTCTTCGCCGCGGGCAAGATGCCCGTGCTGCGCACGTTGGTTGAGGCGGGTGCGCGTGCCGATCTTGGCACGTTGGAGCCGAAACTCTCGCCCCTCTTGTGGTCTTCGATCGCTACGGGCAAGACCGCGGACAAGCACGGCATTCTCAATTTCGTCGAGCCGAAGCCCGATGGCAGCGGCCTCCGCGTGTCGACGTCCACGTCGCGAAAGACGAAGGCGCTTTGGAACATCCTTTCGCAGAACGGTCTCTCGACGCACGTCGTGGGCTGGTACGCGTCGCATCCCGCGGAGCCGATCAAGGGCAGTGTGGTGACGAATCTGTTGCAGGAGGGCGAGCCAGCGAGCGAGGGCGCCGCGTGGCCTTTGGTCGCGGGCACCGTCCATCCCGCATCGCGCGAAGACGCCATCGCCGCGAGCCGGCAGCGCGCGCGGGCGTTTCCGCGCGACACGCTGAAGGCGCTCTTGCCGAAGCTTGATGAAGTAGGCGTTGGCGACGAGCGCGTGCAAACGCTCGTCAAACTGATGTCGTATGCCACCAGCATCGAACGCGCGGCGATCGCGCAGTTGAAGTCGGGTGGCGCCTGGGACGCGGCGATGGTTTTCTTTGACGCAATCGACACGGTCGGCCACCACTTCATGCAGTTCGTCGCGCCGAAGATGGCGCATGTCACCGAGCGCGAGCAGCGTTTCTTTGGTGGCGTGATGGACGCGGTGTACGAATGGCACGATGCCGCGCTTGATCGCATTCTTGAGGCTGCAGGACCCGACACGACGGTGATGCTCCTCTCCGATCACGGATTCCACAGCGATCATTTGCGCCCGAATCTCAGCGATTTGCCGCCGGAACGGCGCATGGAACTTGAGTCAAGTTGGCATCGCCCGCAAGGTGTGCTCGTGTTGTCGGGGCCGGGCATCAAGAAGGGCGCCGAGATCGCTTCGCCAACGATTTTGGATCTCGCGCCGACAGCGCTGGCACTCATGGGCCTTCCTGCCGGTGAGGATTTCGACGGACGGGTGCTCGCCGAAGCGATCACGGGCGAGGTGCCTACACGCGTTGCATCGTGGGATTCGATCGATGCGGCCGCGGGCGAGACGGCAGGTTTGCATCCCGCCGATCTTCGACAAGATGTCTTCGAGGCCGCAGACGCGATCAAGCAACTCGTCGATCTCGGGTACATGGCCGCGCTTCCCGAAAATGTGCAAGGTCAACTCGATCTCGTGCGCCGCGAGAGCCTGTTCAACTTGGCCGTCGCGTTGATGTCGCGGCGTCGTGGCCACGAAGCGATTTCACACTTTGAGCGACTCGTCGCGGAGCGGCCGCACGAGTCGCGTTACGCGCTGCTTCTTGCGAATTGCTTGATTGGTGCGGGGCGGGCAAGCGAGGCGGCCGACTGCATGGCGAAGTTGCTCGAGCACGACGCAAAAAACCTCGAAGCTCAGTTGTTACGGGCAGGTGCGTTGGCGATTGCGGGCGATGAGAGTGGAGCACGCGCGCAACTTGATCCTGTCGAGCGTGCGGTGCGGACGCGGCCCGAACTTGCGCTTGCGCTCGGTGGTGTGCTCGGTGCGTGTGGGCGATTCGCCGATGCGCGAAGCTACTTCGAACAAGCGAAGGCGCGGAATCCGCGCGACGCTGCCGCGCACATCGGTCTCGCGCGCATGCAACTCGCGCTCGGTGGTTTCGAGCCGGCGGCCGAACACGCGCTCGATGCGCTCGAAATTTCGCAAGCCTTGCCCGAGGCGCATCTCATTCTTGGCGCGGCGCTCGCCTGGTACGGCGACGAAGAAAACGCGAAGAAAAGCCTGGGTTTTGCGCTCATGCATGACGCGGGCATGTTGGACGCGCATCGATGGATGGCGGCTCTTCACGCGAAGGCTGGCTATGTGGCGTACGAAGGCGACGCGCGCGCGGAAGTGGAGCGATTGCTCGCGACCGTGCCCCCAGGTACTCGGCCGAAGGACATGCCGTTTGGCCCCGCGGCATTTGCGGCGAAGCACGGCATTGATCCTGTTTGAAATGCGCGCGTTTGAGTTCGGCGGAAGTTGCGGTCACGCGCGATTGCGGTGAAGCGACGGATCGACCGCGCCGCTCATGGCATCAATATCGAGCGTGAGACCGTTGGATGCCTGCAGAAACTCCGCAAAGCGTGCGGCTTGCGTACGTGCGTCGTGGATGAGGTCCGCGTGCCGCACCGCGAGCACGCTGAAGTTTGGCCGCGCCGCCAACCATGCGTGCACTTGCGCGAGTTGCTGCGTGTAGACCGCGGCAAGTCGATCGGGTGGAAGTCCGCCGCCCGATTTTCCGCTGCGTGAGAGCATCGTCGACTGACTCTTCACAACTTCACGTACGTCGCGGTCGAGAAACACCACGCGATACGCGCGATCGTCGGGGAGTTCTGGCACGAGCATGTGAATCACCTTGACGACCTTGCCGCGCGCGTCATCAAGCCACGCTTTGTCGGTGCGCAGAGATTTCACCCGTTCAAATTCGAAGTAGCCGCGCGGATTGTCATCGTCGGCGGTGCGAACGCCGTCGGTCAATGGCGCGATCCCGCCCGCGACGATCATCTGCATCGCCATGCTGGTGCCCGAGCGGGGGAGGCCGGAAACAATCGTGGTGAAGTCGCGCATTCCCGAAGAATGTACACGGTCGAACTCGCGCGTCGCGACGCTTGCGCCGTACTTGTGCCTCACTTGCGCCTCACTTGCACCTCACAACAAGCGCTCGCGCGATACCTTTCCAACATGCAAATTTCGCCCGACGCTCCGTTCGCGCCACGCACTCTTGAGATTCCGATCGATTCGATCGAAGGAGCGCGTCTTGCCACGCCTTTTGCGACGCGGCTTGAGGTTTGTCACGACCTTTCGACCGAGGGTTGGACGCCCAAGATGGAACTCGTGCGCGCGTGCCGCGAAGTTGTCGAGGGAACGCAGGCGACGATCGTGGCGATGATTCGGCCGGAGTTTCCCGGTTGTCGCCGTGAACTCGATGTTGCGGCGTTTGCCACGACGCCGAAGTTGCTCGATCTTTCGCTCCGCGAGATTGAAAGCGCCGCGGCCGCGGGCGCGCACTCCGTTGGTGTGTCGTTGCTGACGCCGGATGGCTTCGTCGACATGGAGGCGAACGCGAAACTCATCGCGCACGCCCGCGATTTTGGCCTGGTGGTCGCATTCCTACGTACGTACGACTTGCTGGTCGACCGCGCGCGTGGCATGCGCGATCTCTCGGCGCTTGGCTTCACGCGATTCATCACGGCGGG
>Ga0209617_10001075_pt1 | contig 12662 bp, 10 predicted proteins | sample LakEriepJuly2011_2_FD_187459 | JGI IMG/M metagenome (GOLD analysis project Ga0209617, IMG submission 187459) | Freshwater microbial communities from dead zone in Lake Erie, Canada - CCB epilimnion July 2011 (SPAdes) (version 2) | ecosystem: Environmental > Aquatic > Freshwater > Lentic >... | reverse complement strand
CACTTCTTGATACTATATTTGACATATCATATCATCAATTTGCCACACAATCCATACCATTTACAGAAAAATTAAAAATGTTGAAGACTCAATTAATTCAAAAATATAAATTTAATGAACTGTTACAAGAAATGTATGAATGTCAACCTAAAAGCGTTAAAGATAAAAACACATCATGCCCAACTGTAAACGATTGGTTTTCTCCAACGCAAGTAAGTTATAATCATCAATATTCATTTATGGCGTACGACCGTACTGATCCTTGGGAAAATAGTCAATTTGGTATATGGCAAGTTGATGGTAGTAATTACACCCGTATACATAAAAAACATAGTATTATGGACAATATTGGTATTCCTAGATGGGACGCTACTGGTATTCCAAAATGGCCCTATGATATAACACTATTTGAATTAGCAAATAGGCTTAAACAATTTTTTAATGTTAAATATGTTAATTTTATCGATTTAAGCTGCCGATATGTTGCTCCTGTTGCTTCTGGTGTGTCAGACAATGTTACATCGGCAGAATTACGTGATATAACACCCAAAGGACAGCGATTGACATTTCTTCCGAGTCAACTAGAAATTATGGATAAACAACCGCACCTACCACCTAATTGGCAATATGTTAAAAATCCAAAAGATGGTAATTATGTTTTTTATAATACTACAATACGTGAAATATCTACTGATTTTCCAGGTACACTGCCACCCAATTGGATATTTCTTAAAAATCGTAAAGATGGCGGTTATTATTTTCATAATACCGCAACAGGTGACATATCTAGTGATTTTCCAGGAAGATACCCTGGAGGTTCTAAAAAGTATTCTAAAAAAAACAAAAAAACGAAAAAGAGTAAAAACAAATAATAAGAGCAGGATTAAGATTTATTTATTATTATTTTATTTATTATTATTTTATTTATTATTATTTTATTTATTATTATAAACAACACGTTTGAAATATTTTAGATGTTACAAGATATGGGTCAGCGTTAGATGCAGGTCGTCTATCTTCGAAATAACCTTTATTGTCTTCAATTGTTCCATATGGAATACGAACACTTGCTCCGCGGTCGCCATCTTTCCATGTAAATTTTTCCATAGAACTGGTTTCGTGGTGGCCAGTTAGACGTTTATCATTATCTTTACCGTATACAGCGATATGTTCTTTATGTTTAGGTTCCATTTTTTCAAGATAACGCCTAATTACGTCTAGACCTCCATCCACCCGAGTATCATCCGTGCTAAAATTAGTGTGTAAACCAGACCCATTAATGTCGTGTCTTATTTTTGGTTCAAAACTAATATTCACTTTAAATTCTTCACTTAATTTAAGCAATATATATCTTGCTAACCATAATTCATCTGCAGCAGTGATGCCAATACATGGTCCAATTTGAAATTCCCATTGACTAGGAGCTACTTCACTATTAATACCACTAATGTTTAATCCAGCATTTAAACAATATAAATAATGCTTTTCAGCTAAAGCACGACTTGCTATATGTTGATTACCAACACCGCAATAGTATCGACCACCGCCTATTCTGTTTTGAGAATTTGGGTGAGTCTCAAGTGAATATGCTAATGGTATGCGTGAATCTTGTGTAAAATTTGGAGCCATCACAAAATATTCCTGTTCAATACCAAACCATGGATGTAATTTGAGACATTCATTAAATATAAGATTGGCATTGTGTCGTGTATTACCTATGGAAGGTTCTCCATTTCTAAGATATGTTGCGCATAATACTAAAAACGCTTTTCCTTTTTCAAAAAAAGGATTTGGACGAAGTGCTATAGGCACTAGTGTAATTTCGCTTGCATTTCCAGGTGCTTGGCCAGTAGATGAACCATCATAATTCCAGCGAGGGATTTGTTCTAAACTATTCAATAGAGTATTCGCATATATATATATAGTTTTATACTTTGAACGTAATACATTATCCGCACCTAACCAAATATATTCTAAAATAAACGATTCGTCCTTAAAACTAAGGTGTTCTAATGGTGCAGATGACGGTCTTCCAGATATTGATGTCATACTATAGAATTTAATTATATTAATAAACTACTATTAATATTTTATATACTTTTAAACTTTCGGTAATCAATTTTAATACATAATAAAAAAATAATATTTACATCATTCTAAATACTATTTTATTTATATAAATTTAATTACATACTAAAATTGAAAATATCACTATGTTTTCTATAAAGTTGAGCAATAGCTTGTTCTTTCATTTTGGCTTCAACCATGATATCTACACCAATATTGTATTTATCGACGATATCTAAATAGTAATCTGGCAGTTCCGTGATAAAATCACTATGATGACCTGTTCTACCACAACCTTGCTCGCTAATATGTAACTTTGGTCGTATTCCGCGATGTGTCCAAGTATCTAATACATCGGGTATATATTCATCAATGCGATATTTTAGTTTTGCGTCTGGATGCATTAAATTATAGCAATCAAAATGGTGATTATCCAAAACAACAGGAACACCTATTCTCTTTGATATTTCGAGACAGTCTTCTATATTAAAACATTTTTCACAGTTTTCCAACACAAGTCTATCGCGAACATATTGTGGCAGTTTCATGTAATTTTTACACCACCTATCCATTGCCGCGCGCTTATCACCATACATACCACCGCCATGAATGACCATGATACTGTCTGCAGGACATTCCATATAATCAAATATGGATGCATGAATGTGTAATTCGTAAGTTGTTTTTGCTAAACAATCAAGATTGGGTGTTCCTAAAACATTAAATTGTCCAGGATGAAATGTCAATCGCTGTCCAAGTGCACGCGCATATTTTCCAAATTTTTTCAATTTATCTGAAAATAAGTCTAACTGGTATTTAGATAAATCTATTAATGGATTTGTAATATGTGGAAATATATCACTACTAAGACGAAACACTGATATATTATGCATTTTATTCCAATGAGCCATAGTGTATAAGTCGTCAATGTTTTGATTTGCTAATTCAATACATTTTGATATGCCAGTTTTTTCAATTGTATCTAAACGACATGTTCTGCTAGCAAATACTGTAGGTTTTTGTTGTCTAAGCTCAGTATTTAGACAGCAAAGACCTAGTCGAAGTTCAGCCATGATATTGGTGGATAATTTATTGTTAATAATAATTATAAATATATGTAATCAATTTTTATAATTATATAAATATATATACTGGCTATGAATAAATCACTTCAACTTTATAAAAATAATAAAAACCTTAGAAAAATGAGTGTATCAATTAAAAAAGGTGGAAAAATGAGTATATGGTGTAAAAAAGTTAAAAAAATAAGTAAAACACATAAAAAAGGTGGGAAGCCAATAATAGACGGAATTCAATCACATTGTTCCGTATGTTTTGACTCTTTTGAAACTATAATGGAAGATAAGAGAACTATTATGCGATGTCCTTCAGGCAACCATTTTTATTGTAGTCAATGCTTTGAAATAAAAGCGAATACAGACTGTGATGAAGCTTATGCTGACCCAGGCCAATGGGATGGTCGTGCACCTCAGCATATTAGATGTGCAATTGATCCAACGTGCAGACATGGTAATGACCCACCTGGATATAGTATGAAAAATCTATCTAATATTGTAAGTCTTGAGACATATGAATACATTAAAGAAACAATATCAAGAGTGAAAGCTTCTAAAGATATATGCGATTTTACTTCCAATGAAGAGGGAGCTAAAATTTTAGTGTGTCCTCGTTGCTTAACCGGTCCTAAAGAAAAATACAATTGTAGCATGATGCTTTCACATCATGGAATACAATCACAGCATACTCAGGATAATTCGTGCAACGTTTGTGGATTTATATCTGATAAATCAGATGATTGGATTACATGGAATAGTGGTAGAGATAATTGCAATTTTTGTGTTAGACCAGAACATATTCTTGAAGCGATAAGAGATTTTGATAGATTTTTTAATGGTTGGGTTGACCAAATGAAGGCATTAATTGATACGCAAATAAGTCACAGACCAGAACATAGAGATTGGGCAAAAGTTCAATTAGATAATATAGAAATACGATTAGCAACAAATATAGACCATTTTAAAACTTCGTATGAAGCTGAGAAAGAAGAACAAGATTCCCCAGAATCCCTCGCTCTTTTAGAATTAGTTACATCGGAAAGATGCGTGCGAGCAAAATTAAGTCTAATCGATTTGGTTAGAACACGTACACGCCAGCAAAATAGTGTATTTATAGATGCAACAAAGTCAAACGCTTTTATTGAGCACATTACGCCCCGTGTTAATGCAAAGAAGGAAGAATTACAGCTTACCCGTAGCGGTATAACATCTCGGCCTGTTCTAAATGCCGAGGAATCCCGTAAGTCTGCTAAACGAATGGCTAACGCTAGGGGTGTAGTGAATATTGCAACAGGTGTATATAATCGTGCTAATTCTGCAATTACTAAAGGTAAACTAGCGGATGAACGTATTATTTTAGCTGATGTTCGTGTCCTTTTCACTACTATAGTGGATGAAATTGCTGATGATATATTGGAGAAAGAAACGGCAGTTGCTACTTCAAGTGGAGATAATGCCGAAGATCTTGCACGTGCCACTGAAATAAAAGCTAAATCAAATGAAGATAAGACTAGTTCTGTTGCTAAAGCCACACTCGCTCGCACTAATCGGGCTCATGAGATTGAACCCGATGGTGATGTCAATATTTTAGAGGTGAATAAGTTATTAGATAATGCTCTTAGTTTTATAGTTGAAGTTCTTGAATTTATATCTGTAGAACGTAATGAATTTTATAAAAATGCCAATGATGAATTGCGTAATGATGCAGAATCTATTGCTATTGTGGCGTATGGTGATTTGGCACAGGCTTTGGTTAATAAGGCGAAACATCGTGTCACTGTTGCACAAATTCTTTACGATTCATCTAAGGCTAATTATGAATTAGATAGGACAGATGCAAATAATGTTAAAATGCTTAACGATCATGCTGATTTAACAGAAGCTCTTGCTGATTTAGCCGAATCTGTTGCGAAACATAAAAGAAATAATGCTGATCAAGCGCAAATTTTTTGGAGGGACACTCCTACACGTGAAGCAACGAATAATCGTGATGCGAAGAATTTAGAAGCTACCGAATCGGAACGCATCGCTATTGCAGTTCGTAATTCAGCTAGAGAATCTCGTGATAAAGCAGAGAGTGAAGAACAACGCGTAGCTCTAGAGGTATCGGTTCGTAGCTGATCTAATTCATAATAATTATTATAAAAACAATAGCTTTCTTCTCGATAAATTGTATATAAATAATAATTTTATATATAATTTATACTATTTATACGATTTACTAAAAATTATCACTTAAGTCAAATTGGTCATTGTCATTTCCATTCATACTATTTTGAACACTCGCTAATGAATATTCACTTACTCTTTTTTCGAAAAAATTTGTCTTTCCTTGTAAACTTATCATCTCCATAAAGTCAAATGGATTTTCTGTATTAAAATATTTTTCATAACCTAATTGAACAAATAAACGGTCTGCTACAAATTCAATATACTGTGACATTAATACACTATTCATACCTATAAGTGCACACGGGATACTATTTACGATAAACTCTTTTTCTATAGTAACCGCTTCTAAAATAATTGTTTTAATATCATTATAGGATAATCGATGAATAAGCATATTATAAACAGCAACTGCTGTTTCTACGTGCATACCTTCATCTCTCGAGATCAGTTCATTTGAAAAGGTTAACCCAGGCATTATCTTACGAGTTTTCAACCAATATATTGCGCAAAAACTTCCACTAAAAAATATACCTTCTACACAAGCAAATGCCACTAATCTTTTTGAAAATGATGATTGTGTATCATTAATCCATTTCAATGCCCATTCTGCTTTTTTTGCGACACACGGTATCGTTTCTATTGCCGAGAATAGTCTATCCTTTTCTAATTGTTCGCGAACATATGTATCTATCAGTAAACTATATGTTTCACTATGAACCTGTTCAATATACCCTTGAAATGCATATATTGCTTTAAGTTCTGGAACTTGAATTTCTTTTAAAAATCGCATATCTAAATTTTCAAACACTATGCCGTCACTTCCAGCGAAAAATGCTAATATATTTTTAATAAAATGTTGTTCATTTGCGTTTAATTTTTCCCAATCTTCGCGGTCTTTTGTGAGTTGGATTTCTTCGGCAGTCCAAAAACACGCTTGCTGTTTTTTATATAATTGCCATAATAATGGTTCTCTAATAGGAAACAGCACAAATCTATTACTAATTGGATCTAATATAGGTTCTTTATGGTCAGTATTATCGGTATTATCGGTATTATTTGTATTATTTTGTAAAAAATCACTATCTAGATAAAATTCGGACATTTATATTTATTATCAATATAAAATAGTTTTTATATTACTTTAATATCTATTACAAGTAAAATAAAAACTAAAATGTGTATGCATATCACTACAGTTTATTATGAATACACTGTTTCCATGAAGCCTACAGTTCTAATTTCTACATTATTATTATATTTACAATGATAACAATGTGGAATTATCTTTAATGTTCCCGATTTCGCTTGACATTTGCGACACTCAATTATATTTTGGTCAACATGTTCAATTACATCTTCTTCTATTTCTTTAATTGGTTTGATATGTATTCCTAAAAGGTCTGTAAACCGAGCTATTAATTTTTTAGTATGTAGGGATGAAGTGCCTGAAAACCCATCACCATACCATATTTTAACATGTGTAAATTGAATTGGTGTTTTATATCGCGAAATGAGTTGATTTGCTATCATTTCTACATCTGTTTTTGCATCTATATGCACCATAAAAACATCATTTTCATTCATAATAAAACTTATTGCGGAACATGTTGCTAAACCAGCAGTCATCAAACGACCATTAGATTTAGCGATTATTCTATAGTTACCTTGCAATACTTGTTTATTATCAATATAGTTCATTATTTTGTTAAATAATAACGGAATAATGAAATAATCAAATCAATTTTATAATCTATTTTTACAAACTATTTAAAAATCCACGACATAATCAAATCTTATATTATAGAACTGTTAAATATGGATAAAACGATTTATTATAAATAGTTTGATTTCTAACAATATTCACCGTAATAAAATTACTTGGATTATACATTTTATATCTAAATAATGAATGTGTGTTATTTATATTGCCGTTTTCCATCCAAAAATATTCATCTATTTTAAACATACTCGAATTAGTATAATTATATATTGTATTTACCCATCTTGGATAGATAGCACTCATATTATGATGTTCATTATCCATAATAATTAATAATTTATAGAAGTTATTTAGATTTTTTGATATTAATAATTTATTTGTTATTTTATTCGTAGAAAACACCATTGATACAATTTTTAATCCTTGCATATTTAGCACATTATAATCTGGTTTTATATACACTAATTCATATTTATTAAGATTTGTATAGTTATACATCAAATTATTATTAAGATGTGAGGATGAACTACTTATAGCTGTAAATATGCAACAAAACATAATAGAAATAAAGATATTTCTTAGAAATATCTGTAGATTTATACTTGTATCACTATCATATAGATTTTTACACCCTACCATATCAGGATCAATATATGTTGATCCCTTGGGTTTAATATTATTTTCAAAATATTGTTTATTCATAAACATAGTTTTATTTTGGTGTTTGGCCGAAGAGCTAATTTTTCTGTTTCGCAATTCCATTAGAATATGATAAATATATTTATACACTTATTATTTATATCATTATACATTAAACAATAAGTATATAATTTTTATCGAAGATAAATTAAACAATAAGTATATAATTTTTATCGAAGATAAATTAAACAATAAGTATATAATTTTTATCGAAGATAAATTAAACAATAAGTATATAATTTTTATCCAAGATACACTGGACTATCTAGTTTATACATAGTCACTTTAAATTTGGTATTTTCACCATATTGTGGGACATATATCTGGTCACCATCATATAATTCCTCACATCCCGTTTGGTCTTGACAGTCACGTTTTTTAGAATACACGGGTAATTTTAGTGAATTATACTGGTCAGTGCTTGTATAAAAATTCCATCGATTAGCACCCTTCCATTGTGGTCTACCATAAAGGGGTAATATCTTACCTCCCTCATGTGTGTCGGATGTGATTACACCTACTTGTTGATAATTTGATGCAACGCCACGGGTTGGTATATTTATTGGTACACTATATGTTGTATTATAGCTACGTTCTGGTGGTAGCAATGGATTTATTAATCTTTCATGTTCCTTATTTATAATCATTGAATTATTATTACTAGGTGGAACAACATATATATTGTTATTTTTAATTAATAAATTCGTGCGTCTTCCACTTAATTCGCTATCTAGTTCCATATCTAGTTCTTTATCTAGTTTAGTATTTAGAAAAATATCCCGCTCAATCTTTTTTAATGGAGCCGACTCCGCTTCTTGTATATCGATTTTATTACGAATTGTTTTCATATACGTTTTTAATAAATCTTCTTTATTTTTACTTAGGTCATTATATTCTACAAGTTTATTATAGTGAATTTTATTGATAGAAGCGATATATGCAATAGCTAAAAATATAATAGATAATGCCAGTATAAGTGTATTATTATCTAAACATAAAAACCCTCGTGGACACGTTTCCATATAATATATAATTTAAAAAGAAATTTAATTTATTTAAATTATCTATATTCTTTGTGGTGCTCCATGTATTCCTGGGTCACTATTTCGGGTATTCATAAAATTTTCATAATCATTATCAGATATTTTAGAATTGTCATTCATTGGTTGTCGTTGGGGGTCTTGAAAATTGGGCATTTGACGGTTTCCGGCATTATTTATTCTTGCTTGTTGCTGTAATCTGATATTATTTTGATGCGACATACTTACTGTGCTTATATCGGGATTATACGTGGTAGTTGAAGCTGATTGATTTGAACTTTGTCTGCTAACATTTTCACTCTGCAACCATTGTGGTAGTTGGGTTCCAGGTGGTGTTTGTTGTTGATTTTTTTGAACATTTGGTGGAGCATTTCCAGCGGGCACGCATTTTACTTGTTTTGCACCATTTTCATCAATAAATGTAAAACAATGTTCTTGCACTTCTACACCAGCATTATCTAAAAATGAAAATGTGTCTCCAAACCCAGACATTTCCATTGGATTATATGATAAAGGTCCATCCGCATTTTCAGTGGGTTTTACTGGAACATTTGCTTGCTTATTCGGTAAAGAATCCATTTGATTTGTAGATTTTTGTTGATTGGCCATACGTAATCTCGTATCTATCCACATGAAAACACTATCCCCTGTTAAAGGTCTATTATGTGACGGCACAACCATTGTAGGAACCTCTGTTATATACGTCGGTAGTTTATTATTACCATCCACCAAAATATACAGAAATTGCTCTGAAAAACCATTTATTGTATTTTCACCTAATCTTATTTTATTTAATACTTCTGCACAATGAGGGCATCTCTTTGAATAATATAAGATAGCTTTGCTATTATTATGTTCGTTCATATAGATATATTCTAAAAATAAATAAAATATTTTAAAATTAAACCCAATTAACTATATTTAATATTAAAATTATTTTAATTAAAACTGTTTTAATTAAAATAATTTTAATATGCTATCATACATTCAAATTTAGTAATCCAACGCTTCAAAAGCTACACGATGGTCATAGCCATTTTCATCTTTAAATTTTTTAGTTAGAACAGTCATTAATTTAGTTGAAATATCAAATGAATTTGTATTCATTTTTGTGATATCTGCCCAATTTCGTTTAAGAATTGCAACCTTACTTAAATATGAGTTTATGGATAAGATGATAAGATTAATAGCAATATCAATTGGATTTGTTGCTAAAGGTAATCCATATCTACTAAATAATGTTAAATAATCTTTTGTGTTATCAATACCTAATATTATAGTGATTGTCTCTTCCAAAGGATGTGGCATTTTATATGTAGCAAAATTGCAATATTCTCCCAATACTTTATCAATTATAAATAATTTCTTCAAATAGCTACTAATCAAATTGCCTAGGGTATGGTCTTCATTTTTAATATTTATCTCTACAAATCCGTTTGTTGCATTAATTAACTTAGTAATTCTGTTTTCATTAACTGTAAATGTGCCTAATTTACGATCCCATGTAAACATATTGGTGATAATAATAGACCGTATTTCTAATATAGTTAGTGTATCATACATTATTTGATTGCTCTCTAAATTTCCGACACTTTCGATAGAGAATTTTATAATATCGGGTTCACCAAATTTATTTTTCTTATAAATACGTTCAGCATCTAATAACATAAAACTGTTTCTATATTGGTCTTTATCACTTTGTTTAAAAGGTGGTAATTTTTCTGTTTCTGATGTAGTTACTTCTTCACGCTGAGATGTTAAGTTATCCATGTACATATCAAATCGTTGATTAATAACATCAACGCTATCCTTTTGAAATTCATATGTTACCGTTCCTACAGGACAATATCTAGCATTTAAATAACCAGTTCCTATAGTTAATTCCATATCTATGTCAATTTCTTCAGCGTCATTCTGTTCATCAGAAGTGCTATTCGGTTTGAGACGATGTATTAGAATATAATCTCCAGTGAAATAATCAGGTATTATAAAATTTTGAACCTCTTTATGCTCATCATCGCCCTTGATAATAATATAATTACTTAAAACATCTATATTATTATCCGGATTTTGAACTTGATGCTTCTGGCGAGTAGCAGTATCATTTTTAATATGCAATGAAAATGTAGGAAGATCATGGGGGTTTTTAAAATGATAAACTACATTTGAAATTTCTTCATCATAATCCGCTACAATTTTAATACGTTGAGATTTCGATTTATACATACAAACAGGAATAAGACTTATTCGGTGTGCAATAAATTCATTGTGAAGTGAACTTACATTTTTTCTAATTTTAATCTTATTATCTTCTGGGTCATCATAATATGTATGGTCAAATCCAACAATTGGAATAGATGATAAACATACTCTTCGTACTGCATTGGCTAATGATGGATGAACTCCAGTTATAGTAAAATTAGTAACGTAATTGTCTCCCTTTATTATTGTGTTTTCTATAGTAGAATTTGTTACGTTATGATTTCCAATAAGAGATGTCATAATATTATATATGTATTATATGTTTATTTTTTAAACATATATATTGTCTTCAATTTTTTATTATTTTATAATAAAAAATTATTAAATATTGTTAATATAATATAATATGCAAAAGGATATTGTAAGACGTTCAAAAAAAATTAGAAAATCACGATTATATCGTAAATCAAAACTATCTAATAAAAAATATAATGGAGGTGCACCAAAACTCGAACGTCGCCCCATTACACATATTCACTATAACGGTCCAAATATTACACCCGAATTATTTAGACGATTTTTACAAGAGTTCCGTATGGGATATGATGTAACAGCAAATATTTCGAAACAGTTATCCGACCCCTATTTAGTATGTAAATCCAATGCCGATATAAGTGCGATTGAACATAATAGTAAGTTAAATTTATCACAATTGGATGACTCTATAATGATATCATGTGATATAACCATTCCACATTATTATTTATTTAAACCACATGTTGTTGAGCTTATCCGTAGAGTTATATTACAAGGTTCATCTGTGCACAGTGTTAATCTATTTATTAACAATGCTGGGTTTCCTAGTGGTGAAGTAATTACTCTGTAAAATAATAGATACTAAAGTTTTTTTTTTAGCACTTCGTTTGGTAAAATAGAAATTCGATAAAAATCTTTACAATCTATAATTTCTAAAGCTTCTAATCTATTAATACCACTAAATGCGCGTGATATGGCGGTATCTATACGGAATACCCGATTATTACATATTGAATTTATACCCTGTGGTTGAACAGTATGACCTATTACTAATTTTCCATCATTTCCAAAAATTGTATCAAAATCATCACATACAAATTCATTTGGCATAAATCCGCCAAAGTCACGATTCCAAGCAATATCCTTAATATATTCTAACTCTCTTTGATATGAGGTTATATTACCATTAAGTATTTTAGGTAATACCCGATTAATATGTTCAACAAATCTATCAAATGTATCCCATTCTTTAGTTTGCATAATCGTACTATATAATTTATATGAAATACCTCCATGACAAAAATATATATTACCTATTTTAATAACCGATTTTAGTACACAGCTTAATTTTTTTGCCATTTCTGAACCTGCGGAAATAATATTTGTGCGACTTATATTTAGAACATCGCTATAATATTTTTTAGTGTAAATATTTACATAATCTACATTATTTTCTAAAATATTAACTATTTCATGATTACCTATACACATTAATAGGGCACCCCCCAATTTATTTGCTTGAGTATTTAAATTAATTAATAAATTATATATTGCAATTTCGTCTGCACTATATTCATTTTTATTAGTATCATTACCTCTGCCACCATCATCTAATACATCTCCTGTTTGCACAATTATAGTATTAGATCG
>Ga0209617_10001073_pt1 | contig 12669 bp, 6 predicted proteins | sample LakEriepJuly2011_2_FD_187459 | JGI IMG/M metagenome (GOLD analysis project Ga0209617, IMG submission 187459) | Freshwater microbial communities from dead zone in Lake Erie, Canada - CCB epilimnion July 2011 (SPAdes) (version 2) | ecosystem: Environmental > Aquatic > Freshwater > Lentic >... | reverse complement strand
ATGAGGGTGCCCGCGGAGACGTTGGTCGCGCCGGTGTAGATGTTGCTTACGCTCAGCACCAGCGTGCCGGTGCCGACCTTGGTCAGGCCGAAGCTACCGCCATCTTGGTAGAAACCGGATATGGTCAACGTGTCGGCGTCGACGCCAACGACGGTGTTCGTGCGGAGCGCGAAACCCGCACCGCCACCGGGACTGTTGGTCAGGGCGTTATTGCCAGAGAGGCTGCGGATGGCGCCGAGGCCACCGACGCCGGCGCCCCAGACGTGAAAGTGCTCGTCGAGGCTGACCCCACCCTGCAGGGCAAGCGTTGCGCCGTCGCGGATGTAGCTCATGGTCTCTCCGGAGTGGCCGCCGGCGCCAATGGCCGTGTTACTCGCCGCAATCAAGGTGCCGGCGGTAATATCGGTGATGCCGTCGTAGCTGTTGGCGCCCGCGAGTACCAAGGTGCCGCCGCCGTTCTTGACTAAGCCACCCCGACCGGCGGAGTTGAAATCGCCGCGCTTGAGCACGTTAGTCAGGTCAAGCTGGCTACCGGAGTCGACCGTGATGCTGTTGTTGTTCCCGTTCAGGCCGATACTCACGCCGATGGTCGAGACCACGCCACCGCCGGCCGTGATCTGCTCATTGCCGTTAAACAGGAAAAGCGCACCGCGCGTGTCGTCATTCGCACCGCCCGTGACGGAGCCGCCGCCGAGGAAGAAGTTGGTGATGCCGTTGGCAAACCCGTTCGTCGGGTCCATATAAAGCACCGCGCCAGCGTTCAGGGTCACGGAGGCCACATTGCGCGACGGTTCGCCGTACCCGTTGATTCCGCAGAAGACCCATTGGTCGTTGGCGTAAAGCGTGGCCCCGTTATTCACGATGACCGCGCCAGAGCCCAGGGTGTTACGGGCGGCTTGGAGGGTGCCCGCGTTGAGGATGAGGCCACCCGTGAAGGGGTTGTTCCCGGCAAGCACCAATGTACCGCTACCTGATTTCCTGAGGGACCCGGTGCCGGAAATCGCGTAACTGGCGGTCGTCGTACCGACCACGCTGAAGTCGGTGGTGGCATTGTTTATCAATCCCCCATTCCGCAGTAACCCGACACCATCGTTTTCGAGGATGAGTAGGCCGGCGTTGACCGTGAGGCGGCCGATATCATTGACTCCGCTAATCTTCATGGTGCCGGCGCCGGCCTTCGTGGCATAGCCCCATGAATTATTATTATAGTGGCTGATTTTACCGGAGATCAGCAAGTCGACGCCGCTACCACCGTCGACATCAGCGATGGTGAAGACACGGTCTTCGTTGAAGCCGACGCGGACGTCGGCCGAGATCGTGGACAGCACGGTGCCACCGATGGTCACGTCGCCACGGAGCAGATAGTTGCCGAGATCCCAAGCCGGGATGTTGGTCGCGGCGAGTTCGCCGCCCGTGATTGTAAGGGCGCCCAAGGAGAGCGAGTTGCCATTCGTGGTGGCGTTGACGAGCCGCCCGGCGGCCGCGATGACGACCGCGCTACCGCCAGCCAAGGAGCCGCCGCCCCCGTTGCCGATCTGCAGGGTGCCGCGATTGATGGTTGTACCGCCTGTGTAAGCGTTGTTCGCGGTGAGTACCAGCGTGCCGGTGCCGACCTTAGTCAGGCCGAAGCTGCCGCCGGACTCATAGAACCCGGTCACGGTGAGGGTGTCGGCATCCACACCGACAACAGTGTTGGAACGCAAGGCGAAGCCGTTGCCGTTATTACCCCCGATCGTCAGGGCGTTATTGCCGGAGAGGCTGCGGATAGCGCCGAGGCCACCGACGCCGGCGCCCCAGACATGCATGTGCTCATCAAGGCTGATGCCACCGCGCAGGGCGAGCGTGGCTCCGTCGAGGACGTAGGTCATCGTGGTTCCGTCCCACCCGCCGACGCCGAGGGAGGTGCTGTTCGTAACTAACAATACTCCCGCGTTAATGTTCGTGACGCCCAAGTAATTTCCAGCCCCAGCGAGTACCCAAGTTCCGGTACCTTCTTTGCTCACGTTAATGGTCGTGGCGCCGGGTAAATCGTTAATGCCCGCCGTCAGGGTATTCTCCCCCGTGTTAATTCCTGTCAAAGTAAGCGTTCGTACGCCGGGGGCCTCCCACCAGTTGGGCATCGATGCACGGGTGAACGACAGGGTCGCCGATGGGACACTGCCCGAGGCGTCGATGGTGCCGCCGCCACCCGCCGTGCTCAGGCGGATTGCCCGATTGGTCGTCTGGGTCATCGAGCCCGCATACCTCAAGGCGCCGCCGCGAAAGAGTAGCCCGATACTATCACCGCCGGGGTCGCCCGTGCCGACCCCTAGGCTGCTCGCCGTGCCATTATCAGCCAAAGTGGTGGCTTGCACGACGCCGCCAGCGAAAACCGTGACGCCAGAATATAGGTTCGTTCCCGACAAGACCAAGACGCTATTACCTACCTTGGTGAGATTAGAGGCATTTAACGCACCGTCGCCGTAGATAGCATTCGTTAACGTCAACGTGCCTGCATTCACGCCGATGGTCGTGTCGCCATCTAAGCCAATGGTCATGGTCAAGGCGTTCGTACCCGCCAAGTTCCGAATGGCACCCAGCCCACCGACACCAGTACCCAGCACGTGCAGGTGCTCGTTCATGCTGATATCACCTCTCAGCGCCAGCGTAGCACCATTGCTAATCCATGTCATCGTGGCACCATCCAGTCCGCCCGCACCCAGCGCACCGCTGCTCGCAGCAATCAATGTACCCGCGTTTATGTTCGTAACACCCACGTAATTGCCGGCCCCAGCGAGTACCCAGGTGCCGACGCCGCTCTTGGTGAGGTTAATCTTCGTACCTGCGGTGTCAGCGATACCCGCCGCGAGGGTGTTTTCGCCCGTGTTCGAGCCGGTAAGCGTCAGGGTACGAACGCCGCCTTCCTCCCACCAGTTCGGCATCGATGCACGCGTGAACGACAGGGTCGCCAAGGGGACACTGCCCGAGGCGTCAATGGTGCCGCCTCCGCCCGTCGTGCTCACACGGATCGCGCGATCGGTGGTTTGGGCCGTCGAGCCAGTATACTGCAGCACGCCGCCGCGGAAGAGCAGACCGATGTTGTCACCGGCGGTGTCGCCCGTACCCACGCCGAGGCTACTTGCCGTACCGTTGTTGGCGAAGGTGGCCGCATTAACCACGCCACCTCCGAGGATTGTTACGCCACTGTAAGAGCTGCTCCCGGTAAGCATGGCCGTCCCTGCGCCGGACTTGACCAAGGCCGCCGGGCCGGTCCCCCAGTCCGATAGACCCTGACTGAAGGTCAGCGTACGGCCTGCGCCGACATTCCACGTCATTTCGCCGCTTGAGTTGATGTTGGTATTAATGGTCAGGTCCCGACTGTCCGCCGCAATCGAGATTGAGCCAATGTGTCCCCAGTTTCCAGCGAAGACCAAAGGCACCGGGCCGTTGATGGTGATATCCCTCGTCAGCCCGCTCTGCAAAGATAGCGTATCCGTCCCGCAGAATACATTGATGTTAACCGTCCCATTAACGACATTGCTGTTGAAAACGTAATTGCCCCACTCCGTCCAAGAAGCTTCGACCCAGTTCGCGCCGTTATCGTAGTTCTGATTCACGCCCGAGTTGCCAGTCCACTGGTAAGTGGCGGCCGGGGCCGAGGTCACGCCTAGGAGGGCGGCCGCGACCATGAGCGTGGCACGGGAAAGCAGGGCACGAGAGGACTGGGAGGGCATCGGAAGGGGCGTGCGACCGGGGTGGGTCGTCACGAGGGGTGTTTAAAAAATAAATTAGAAAAGAATTCTTACAACTCATATCAAAGGGAAAGGCCTATTTGATTGATTATGGAACAGGCGTCACGGCACAGAATGCCGTAGGTCGAGGGCGCCGACACAGCGGTGAGGGCGAGGGCAACCATGCCAGCGGCCCCGTTGACCTGCTCACCCGCAAAAGGGTCAGGACATTAGTCGGCGGACCAGTGAGTTAATCGGCCGACTTTCTCCGTTCTAGCTAACAGTCTAAGCCACTAACGGCCGTTTTGACATTCAACCAACCCCTTTTCCCTGGTTAGCCTATTAAACCTCTGGTACCTGCAGGTGGCCGACCTTAACCAGAATCGTGGCGCCTTCGGCTTCGGTGAAGGGTCTGTGGTGACTCATGTGCGGGCTGCGAATCCAAGTGCCGGCGGGATAGGCTCCATGCTCATCGCGGAAGACGCCTGCGAGGACGAGGATCTCCTCCCCACCAACGTGGGTGTGCGGATTGAACCGGGTGTCGGGCGCCCAACGCACGAGAGCGGTGTGCTTAGTGAGGCCTTCATGGAGCGAGGTGACTTTAAGCCCAGGCACCATGCCCTGCCGCCAATCCATCCGGTCGCCGGCCAAGGCAAAGGAGCCTTCTTCGGCTTCCGTCCAATCGCGGCGGTTTTCGTAAAGGACACAGCCCGTTTGGGTCTTAAGGTCGAGGGCTTGGCCGGGGAGGAGTCGGACGTAGGACTGCGGCCCAAAGCTGTCTTCGCCGATCAAGAGGGCGCCTTGGAGCACCAGGAGCTCGCAAAGCTGCTCGCCCGGGTGCGCCCAAGCGTCCCCGGCGGGATGCGCCACGACCTTAATCTGCGCATGGTCACCCTGCCCTTGGCGTTCCAGCGATACCGCCCCCTGCCCTTGCAAGGTCGCAGTAGCGTCCACCACAACGCGTTCAGAATGGTCAGCATGGAGGTCCATGCAGAACCATTAGGAACCTCAAACCATGAAGTCGAACACCATGACGCGTTCGAGGCAAAGGTGGTATTACTCAGGGGTCGAGCATCCTTGCTACGACCTAAACGTGAGTCATATTGGACTTACCCCCATGAAGTCCCTCCGCGTATTGCTGGTCTTGGCTAGCCTTTGCCTTTACGCCGCGCCAGAATCCTCCGCCGCGCCCACTAAGAATTCCGCGGTCACGACCAAAACGCAGACCGCGAACTTCGACCGCGAACAGGGTGAAGGATGGAATCAGGGGCCAGCCAAAGATGTCGCTGGCCTGCCCCGCGTTTTGCTGCTCTGTGATTTCGTCACCATCGGCTACGGCGATCTCGTCCGCCAGCAACTTGCCGGCAAGGCTAACGTGCACAGCACGATGCTCTCCGGCCGCCAGACCCTGACCGACTGGGCGCCCAGTGAGCGTTGGTTCCAATTGGGTAAGTTCGACGTCATTCACTTCGGCTGTGGCCTGCACATCCTAGACCTTCCCGAAAAAGGCAAGGTCCAGCTACAACCCATCATCACGCTGGCCGACTACGAGAAGGACGTCCGCGCTTGCGTGGCCGCCCTCAAGAAGACCGGCGCCAAGCTCATCTTTGCCACCATGACGGCCGTCCCCGCCGAAGAAGACGTCGCCACCTACAACCAGGTTGCCCTCAAGGTCATGAAAGAAAACGGTATCGCCATCGACGACCTCCACGCCGAAGCCGGACCCCAAGTCGCCAAACTCCAGAATGCCCACAACATGGTCGGCTTTGAATTCTACACTGAGGAAGGCTATGTCGTGCTCAGCAAAGCCGTCATGAAGTCACTAAAGCCCGTCGTCGCGAAGTAAGCGCGGAGGCGCAGCGAACCTTCCCAGGCTCGACCCTTCTCAGACCGTGAAGTCGAACACCAAGGCGCGTTCGAAGTTGGGACGACTATTCAAAGGCATTCACCCTCAGGCCACAGCGTTCGGCACTTCCTCCGCCGATGGGTCCTTGCCGTGAACCATGCGGTAAAGCACGGGCAGCGTGAGGAGCGTCAGGATAGTCGAACTGATGATCCCGCCGATGACGACCGTCGCAAGCGGACGCTGAACTTCAGAGCCTGCCCCGGTCGCTAAGGCCATCGGGATGAAACCGAGGCCAGCCACCAGTGCAGTCATGAGCACCGGACGTAACCGCGTGAGGCACCCCTCCTCAATCGCCAGCTCTAGCGGACGTCCTTCGGCGCGCAAGGCACGAATGAAGCTAATGATGACTAGTCCATTCAGCACGGCGACGCCCGAGAGCGCAATGAAGCCGACGCCAGCGCTAATCGAGAAAGGGATGTCGCGTAAGATAAGCGCGGCCACGCCGCCCGTGAGCGCAAGCGGCACCCCACTGAAGACGAGGAGGGAATCCTTGACGCTACGGAAACTGGCATAGAGCAGGCCAAACACGAGGAGCAACGCGGCCGGAACGACTAGCTTGAGCCGGTTACTCGCCGAGATGAGTTGTTCAAAGGTGCCACCGTATTCCACCCAGTAGCCCGCGGGAGCCACCGCCGCCTCCTGCACCCGTCGTTGCGCCTCTGCCACAAACGAACCGAGGTCGCGGCCACGGACATTAGCCGTCACGACGACCCGGCGTTTACCGTTTTCTCTGCTAATCTGGTTAGGGCCCTGAGCGAGTGAGATCATGGCGACTTCCCGCAATGGGATGAAGGCCCGCACCGAACCTGCCCCGCGGGCCGGTAGCGGCACAGGCAGGTTACCCAAGCCATCGATATCGGTACGCACTGACTCAGGTAGCCGCACGACGACATCGAAGCGGCGATCGCCTTCAAAGATCTCACCGGCCACGGTACCGCCTAAGGCCGTGGCCACGACCTTTTGGGCATCATCAACCGCTAGGCCATAACGAGCGAGGGCCTCGCGGTTGAGCTGGACAGTGAGTAACGGCAGGCCGGTGACCTGCTCCACCTTAACGTCCGCTGCGCCCGGAATCGCAGTCAGGATGGCTTCAATCCGCTCGGCCGAGGCGAGCATGACATCGAGGTCGTCACCATAGACTTTGACGGCTACGTCCGTCCGCACGCCGGAGATGAGCTCGTTGAAGCGCATCTGAATCGGCTGGGTGAACTCATAATTATTACCTGGGATAGACTTGGCAGCGACCTCGAGCTCACTCACGAGCTGTGCCTTGGGCTTGCGAGGATCCGGCCACTGCGCCCGCGGCTTCAGCATCACATAGGTATCCGCAACGCTCGGAGGCATCGGGTCGGTGGCAATCTCAGCAGTGCCAATCTTACCGACGACTTTATCGACCTCAGGGAAGGCCTTGAGTCGTGCCTCGAGGACCGACTGCATCGCAATAGCCTGCGTGAGACTAGTCCCCGGAATCCGCAAAGCATGGAGGGCGATATCACCCTCATCTAAACTAGGCATGAACTCACTGCCCAGTCGAGTAGCTGCCGCGAGGGCTATCGCCAGGACCGCCACACTGGCGGCAACGACGGTGAGCCGCGCCTTCATCAAAACGCGCAGAATCGGAAGGTAAGCGGCTTTGGCCCCGCGCACGGCGATGTTCTCGTGCTCCGAAACCTTACCCGTAATGAAGATCGCCACGGCCGCCGGGATAAACGTCACGGAGAGAATCATGGCACCGAGTAACGCGGCCACGACCGTGAAGGCCATCGGGTGGAACATCTTCCCCTCGACCCCCGTCAACGCAAAGATCGGGATATAGACGACCGCGATGATGAGCTCCCCGAACAGGGTCGCCCCGCGCACCTCACGGGTGGCCTCGAAAGCCAGGGCCAACCGCTCAGGCTGAGTGAGGAGGCGGCCTAACCTCCCCTGCTCCTTTGCGAAACGCCGGAGGCAGTTCTCGATGATGATGACGGCGCCATCGACGATCAGGCCGAAGTCCAGCGCGCCCAGGCTCATCAGGTTACCCGAGACCTTGTTGGTAGCCATGCCGGTCATGGTGAAGAGCATCGAAAGCGGGATGACCGCCGCCGTGATCAGGGCGGCCCGCAGGTTGCCCAGTAGGATGAAAAGCGTGAAGATGACCAATAGCGCCCCCTCGACGAGGTTGGCTTGGACGGTGCGGATAGTGCTATCGACCAGAGTGGATCGATTGTAAACGGCCTGAGCGACAACCCCAGCGGGCAAGCTTTCATTCACCTTCACCAAGCGGTCCGCCACGCGGGTGGAGACCTCCCGGGAGTTCTCGCCGACGAGCATGAAAACGGTGCCAAGGACGACCTCTTGGCCGTTTTCTGTGGCGGCGCCATTACGCAGTTCGCGGCCCAAGCCGACTTCGGCGATTTCCTTCAGACGCAGCGGGACGCCACCGCGCTCGGCGACGACCACCTGACCAATATCCACGATGCCCCCGAGCTGTCCAGGGATGCGAATGAGGTACTGCTCTCCGTTTCGCTCAATGTAGCCGGCGCCGACGTTTTCATTATTCCGCGCGAGCGCGCTCATGATGTCCTGCAGCGTGATCCCGTAGGCACGCAACTTGTCCGGCGAGGGAGTGACGTGGAATTGCTTCTCAAACCCACCAATCGTATTCACCTCCGTCACCCCTTGAAGGTTACGCAACTGCGGGCGCACCACCCAGTCCTGGAGTTCCCTTAAGTCCATCGGCGTCCATTCCTTGCCGTCAGGGCGCCGTGCCCCAGGTTTAGCCTCCACCGTATACATGAAGATCTCGCCGAGACCCGTCGCAATCGGCCCCATCGCCGGCTGCAAGCTTGCGGGGAGTTGTGAGCGGACCTGCTGAATGCGCTCATTGACGAGCTGCCGTGCAAAGTAGATATCCGTCCCATCCTCGAAGACGACCGTAACCTGCGAGAGCCCATAGCGGGAAATCGAGCGCGTGCCGCTGAGTTTAGGCAGGCCAGCCAAGGCAGTCTCCACGGGGAAAGTAATCCGCTGTTCGACCTCAAGCGGCGTGAACCCCGGGGCCTCGGTATTGACCTGTACCTGGACGTTAGTGATATCCGGGACCGCATCAATCGGAAGGTTGCGGGCATGATAAACGCACACCAACGCCATCATGAGCACGGCCAGCATGACGAGCCACCGGTGGCGGATCGAGCCCTGCAGAACTCGCTCAAGCCATGACAAAGGTTCAGTGGTCATGGGAGGCACCCGTTTTGCCGATGTCGGCCTTAATGAGGAAACTGCCTTCGGAGACATAAGTCTCGCCAGCGGCTAGGCCCTTGAGCACTTCCACGCGATCGCCGCTCCGGCGGCCGAGCTCGAGGGGACGGGCTTGGTAAACGTCGCCATGCTGCGAGAACACGACGGTGAAACTAAAGAGCGTCTGGAGAGCCGAGGCTTTCACCGTGACGGGGGCACGCGCGGAGCTGAGCGTGACCGCCCCCTTAACAAAGCCACCGGGCCGCCAACGACCTTCGGGGTTAAGGACGACCACGCGGGCCAGAGCCGTCTGGTTCTCGGCGGAGACCAGAGGCGAAACGGAAGTAATGACGCCCTTGGTCGCCTCACGCCCATCATCGGCATGCAGCACGACAGCTTGTCCAGCCTTCACCCGACCAAGGTCTTTGGACGGGATCTCTAGCTCGACCCAGACCTTATCTAGGCCAGCGATGGTATAGAGTGCCGCACCCTCGGCGACCACCTCACCCGCGGCGGCGGTGCGCGCGATGACCACGCCAGCTCCGGGCGCCTTTACCTCAGCGGAAACGAGCGTCTGGCTATTCTCCACGCGGGCAACGACCTCGCCCGCGGTAACCTTATCGCCGAGAGACTTACGGGCCTCCACGACGACCCCAGCAAAACGCGCGGTGGCTCGGCGGACACCGTCCAAGTCGAGGCTAACTCGCCCATAGACTTCAAGGACCTCGTCCAATTCCGCCGGAGCAGCCTGCGTGACCTGCACGCCCGCTTTAGCGGCGGCCGCAGCCGTGATTACCGTCTGCATCTCCGGCGCAGCGAACGACCACTTATGCACGGTACCGGCATGGTCCGCGACAATGACGTAGTCGAAGGAATGGGGCTCAACGACCTCGTGGTCACCGCGGGCAAAATCCGCCTCGGACGCGAAGGTGAAGCGGTCCTCAACTTTCCCAGGGCGGATGAGCGTCACGGATAATTTGACGTCGGCGGGCGCCACGGGCTTACCCGCCTTGGTGAACCAAGCGCGAAACTCTGGGGGGACGCCGGCTTCGAAGATCGCGAGCTCGAGCGTGAAGTCGCCATCGGTGAGCAGCCGGCCACGGTGCGGGCCCTTGGCCTCCGCTACTTCCTCTGCGTCGTGTCCGTGGGCACCGTGGTCATGGTCGTGGTGGGCATGCGGACCTTGCAAGAGCCAGGCCGCAGCGGCCAGGCCCGCCAAGAGAATGAGCGCGGGGAGGATGATTTTCTTATAATTCATAATTTTTAGATAAAGGGAGTGATCGGAGGGAATGATTAGGGGCGTTCGAAGAGCGCCTTAGTCTCAGCGAAAGATGCGCCCGCGAGGGCCTCGGCCCGGACGAGGGCGAGCGCGTAGGCGAGCTCGGCGTCTAGCAAGTCGCGGCGTAGGGCGATCAGGGCCCGCCGGGCATCGAGCACATCCATGAGGGCAAGCGACCCGCCGCTGTAGGCGGACTGCACGGAGGCACAGGCCTCTTCGGCTGCAGGCACGGCCTCACGGCGCAGGGTCGTCGCCTGGGCATGGGCAGCGAGGAGCTCGGCGTGAGCATGCGCGAGGGCCGTGCGCTGTTCCAATTCCGCTGCCCGCAGCGATTGCTCGGACGCTCGGACCATCGCACGGGCCGCGCGGATGTTACCAGAATTATCATCGCGGAAAGTCAGCGGGATCGACGCGCCCAAAACGAAGGAGGTGGCGGCGCCTTCATTGAGACGACGAACGCCCGCGCCCAGGGTGACATCGGCCACACCGCGGGCGGATTCTAAGTCGAGCGCAGCACGCTGGCCGGCGACCAGCGAGGAGACCAAGCCCAAACGCGGACTGCCCGATACGGTCAGGGCGGCCTCAAAACGGGCAAGCGCAGGCGGCTCTACCGGGAGGAGGAGCGCCCCTTTGATTTCAGCGATTTCTGCGGCGTTACCGCCCCAACTAGCGGCGAGGGTCGCCCGGGCCAACGAGACCGCAGATTGGGCACGCCCCAACTCAGCTTGGGCGGATGCCAGCGAAGCGCGGGCGCGGGCAACTTCGGAAGGCGAGGCGGTCGCGGCCTGCAGGCGACGAGTCGCCGAGGTAAAGGTCTCCTGGGCAAGCTTGAGCTGCTCACCCGCCAGGGCGAGACGGCTATTTTCAACCATGGCTTTGACGAAGGCATTAGCGGAGGCGGCGAGGATATCGGACCTGCGCAGGACTAATGAGGCGGCGGCGACATCACGATCAGACTCCGCGAGCGCCACGCGTCGACTGGACTTATCACCACGCTCGATGAGCTGGCTCGCCTGTACCGTCACTTCCATCACCTCAGTTCCACGGGCCAGCTTGGTACCGCCAAAATTCTCGACCGAAAGCGACAAGTTAGGGTTAGGGCCCATGCCGGCCTGCGCCACGCGGCCATCGGCAGCCTGATTGCCAAGACCAAGGGTAAGTAGTTCAGGGTTTAACGCAGCGGTCCGAGCGAGGACATCGCCCAAGCTGAGCGACGCCGGAGCGCGCACTTCCAAAGGGCTAAGGGGGGCGCTATCGGCGGAGCTGGGCGGCACGATGCCCGTCTGGTCGATGGCGGCCATATGGCCGGCCACGGGTAAGATTACCGATAAGAAAAGGATGCTGGAATGGGTCATGGATATAAATGCATACGGGCGGTAGCCCAGGGTGCCCCCTTGGACGACGAGAGTGAGTACGACCCACCCGCACCCGTCGCGGATGCAAGGAGGTCGGGCGGCCAGGGCCGCCAACCGTCAACCGCTCAGAGCCGAAGTGACATCGTCCCGGCCCTCAAGGCAGGCGGACGATAGGCAGATAAGGCTAAACTAAAAGATAACGCGTCGGGCACGGCGGCCAAACGTTCAACAAAGGTAAGCGGCTCGGATACACGGACCAAGCAGGCCGCCCCCTTGACGGCAGGCAGGGAGAACAACGGGGCCTCGACGAGCGCAACCTCGTGATTAGGAACCAGGCAGTCCGAGCAGTCAGCAGGCTCTGCGCAGGCCTGACCCGCATGCTCGCAAGCAGACGCGACATCTTCACAGGGGCAATGGTCATGTGCCAAAACGCTCACCGAAGCCAAAAGCAAGAAAGCTAGGCAGGCGAAGAATCTGGAGCGGGCGAAGAACACTCCATCTAGATTTCCCGCCTCGCCGGAGAAGTCAAGCGACCCGAGCAGAGTCCAGGCCCGCCAGGGGGATATACCCCCGTTACTCTTCGAAACAGAACCTCAGACCGTGAAGTCGAACACCATGACGCGTTCGAGGTTCGGGACGACGACCAGCTTCACGCGCTCATGCTCAGGGTGCGGGAGGTAGGTGTCGCGGCTCTGAGGGGAATCAAATGTCATGACGAAGCCGTGCGTAAAGCCGTCATTCAGGCCTTCATCACTCTGGTACACGCCATGCTGCATGGTGAGGAGCCCCGGGATCTTACCGACCATGCCACGCATCTCGGCAAAGCACTGTTCGATGGTCGCCGGCGTGACGCCCTGCTTGAAGGTAAATGTGCCGTAGTGGAAGACCATGTTATGAGGGGTTGGGGGATGGGGGATAAATGAGAGTACGGAGTTCGGATTACAGAGTACGGAGGGAAAGACAGGAGAGTGCAAAGAGAGTTCAGAGTTCTGAGTTCTGAGTAAGGAGTTCTGAGATGAAGTATGAAAGTACGGAGTTTGGATAGTGGGTCGCTGTAATCTGTAATCTGTAATCTGTAATCCGTACTCTGTACTCTGTAATCCGTACTCCGTAATCCGTCCCCCGTACTCTTCTCTTCGCAGTTACTTCTGCGAAACCCAGCTCAACGAATTCAGCAGTAACTTCTGATAAGCGGGG
>Ga0209617_10001071_pt1 | contig 12673 bp, 10 predicted proteins | sample LakEriepJuly2011_2_FD_187459 | JGI IMG/M metagenome (GOLD analysis project Ga0209617, IMG submission 187459) | Freshwater microbial communities from dead zone in Lake Erie, Canada - CCB epilimnion July 2011 (SPAdes) (version 2) | ecosystem: Environmental > Aquatic > Freshwater > Lentic >... | reverse complement strand
TGCGGGTGGAGAAGCCTTATTATCTGGTTCCTCCGTTATCGGCCCTAAAACTACGCCTTGCTCATCATACTTTGCCTCATTTTTCGACGGCCCGACTCCTCCTGAGAGAACCGCCTCAACACTCGCAGCTGCATTAGAGGCGGAAGCCCGAGCGTGGAGTCTGAACAGGCGAGATCCCCACAAGATCTCAAAAAATGCCCGCCATCAGATGGGCTCTCTTATGATTGCGCAAAAGATTTTGACCCTCGCCTCTGAGATCAATCCCCTTGACCTTGGGAAGTCGTGAAAATCGGGATCTTTACATTTCACCACGTGGATAACTTTGGAGCACTGCTTCAGTGTCTTTCCCTTACTCAGGCCCTTAAAGAAATGCGCCACGATGTTCAAGTTATCAACCACCAATCCCCAACTTCAGGACTTCTAGCGGGCTTGCGCCACGACCTCAGCAATTGGACCCAGCTTTCTTATCGTCTACGAGGCCTCATCCATGGAAATAAACTCCGTACCGCTTTCGACTACTTTCGTCGCCACTCGCTTCCCCTAACTCCACTTTGCGAAACAGAGTCTCAGTTGGCCCAACTAGCCAACTCCTTTGATGCTCTGGTCGTCGGCAGCGATCAGGTGTGGCACTTTTCCAGAGAACCAAAGTACTTTTTCCATTGGCACCCCTCTTTTCCAAACCGCAGGATCGCCTATGCCGCCTGCTGTGGATCCGATATGCAGCCCGAAGCAGACAAAGCCCTTCTCTCCGCTTGCCTGAAAAAGTTTAATTTCATTTCAGTGAGGAACGACTTTTCTGCCAACTTGATTCAACAAGTTTCCGGAACTCTTCCGGAGGTCGTTTGCGACCCCGTTCTGCTTGTAGACCCGACCCCTTGGGTCAAGCCCCCTCCCCTTCGCGCCGGTTCATACCTTTTGAACTACCGTGTTGGATCCCCTATTCGAGGCGGGGAACATACGCTGATGAAGTATTTTCAAAACAAACAAGGCGGCCTTCCTTGGGTTTGGATCAATGCCCAATCCCGAAGAATTCCGTCCCCACCTTCTGCTGAACACAAGATCTGGCATGCTTCCCCACAGGAGTGGTTAGGGTGGATTCAAAACTGCAGTTTGTTACTCACCGACTCATTTCACGCCATTCTGTACGCCTTAAAATTCAAAAAGCCGTTTTTGGGCTACTTTACGGAACCCTTCCGAAGTGCCCGCCTGATGGATCTGTCAAAACGATATGGCCTCACAGCTCATATTGTGGGCTCTGTTGCTGAGGCGCTTCATGCTTCGGATTTGCAGCCCACAGAGTTTTCAGATCGATTGATTCAATCCCAAGTGGCCGAATCACGGCTTTTTCTGCATCGCGCCACCTCCTCCCCTCTAAAGTAAATCTATGCCAGGCCTTCGCCATCAACGCTTCACCTTGGCCCTGTTTTCCGCTTACGGCTCCATGCTGTGCGTCATCGCTTACAGCTTCCTCCTTGTTCCTCTCTCCCTTGCTCACCTCCCTCTTGGGATCTTAGGGCTCTGGTTTCTCGCTCTCCAAGCCTCCCGCTATATGGAGCTAATCGATTTGGGAATCAGTGGTGCTTCTCTGCGATTGATGGCTCAGAGCCACGGCACTCCAGCCGATTATCGGAGAATAGTGACATGCTCCTTTGGGTTCCAATTGGCCCAGGGATCCTTGATCGCAGGAGTGGGATTTTTTGGTTCCGACCTTCTGGCTCAACTCCTTGTCACTGACCCTTCTCTCCGCCCCATCCTTTCAAAGTTTATTTTTTGGATCTTTGTTCTTAACGGGATGCGCTTTTCCCTCCGCATCTTCCCAAACCTGATCCGTCTGAATCAGACTCAACATCTCCTCAATCTTCTCTCCACCATAGGGGTCGGACTCAATCTTGCATTGCTTGCTTATGGCTTTTTTCAGGGCTGGGGGATTCAAGCTTTTCTCGCTGGATTCGTTGCGGAGTGGGGGGCTCAATCGTTCGGCCCGATTCTAATTGTCTTGTTTCACAGAAATCTGACCCATCGCTTGCAGTTTTCCACTCCCACTTGGACCCATTGGCACTCCCTCACAGGATTGGGCTTCTCTATATTTCAGATCAACTCGTTCCGCTTTATTTTAGAAAGTGCTCCTTTGGTTCTGGCAGGTCGCTTCTTCGGTCCCGACGCGTCCGCCATCTGGTCGATTGCCACCCGTGCAGGCTCCTGTATTCGGGATCTTCTGGGCCAGATTCATATTTCTGCCGCTCCCGCATTTTACGATCTCATGGCCAAGGGAGAGCGAGCCAAGCTTAGCGCTGCATTTACCCGCCTGAGCACCATGTCCCTATCGCTCGGCCTGCTCCTCTTTATTGCTTACGGCCTCTGGAACGAATCTTTTGTTCAGCTCTGGACTCATGCGAAGTGCCAACTCCCTCCCTACCTTTCGTTCTTGATGGGCATCATCCTTTGGATCCAAATTTGGAACGCATGGTCGGTCGAGGCCTCTCTATCATTAATTAAAACCAAAGTTCTTTCGACTGCTTTTCTTTGGGAATTCTTATTCTTTGTCGTAGCTGTTTTTGCTTTTCGCCCTTTTGGACTAACGGGAATCGCCTGCGCTTCCCTTCTTGCCGCTTTTCTTGGCTCCTTTCCTCGTGGAGTACGCTTATTTCGGGAGCTTTGGAGTTCTGCTTATTTGGGGCGCCCACTCCTGCCCTTTGTTGGCTTCGGCTTTGTTGCGCTTATCTTGGTGGTCGCATCAGGCAACGCAGCTCCCCACTTCCTCAATCTGGATATCCGCGGATTCGCGATCGGAGTCGTTATCACCGGAGCGGTTTTACTTCCGCTTTGGGTGATCTGGCTAAAGCCCTCTTGGCTAAAGGAGATTATTTCAGGTCGGTTCCGCTTTCCGATCTCCTCCTAAGAATCTCTCGGTAGAAATCGGCTGTTTCCCCCGCTACCACATCGGGGGCATAAGTTTTTACGCGATTCTGGCTCTTTTTACTGATTTGCCTTCTCTGTTCATGATCTAAAATCACGCTCCTCAACGAATCCACCGCTTCCTTGAAGTTGTCTGTAGAAAACATGCCCCCGCATCCTTGCCCCAAAAGCGGAATGTTTGCCTCGATCCGCGAACCCACTACACAAAGCCCCTTCGCCATCGCCTCGCAAACAGCAATCCCCATGCTTTCCCATGTGGATGGAGCAAATAAAATATCTGCTTGGTCTAACTCCGCAGCAACATCGGCCACATTGTATCGAAGTTCAATCTTTCGTGACGCTGGCAGGCGTTCGGCCATCGCAACCATTTCGATGAAATAGGAATGTTTTGGGTTTCCCATGCAGAGCATTCGCGCTTTGAAAGAGAGCCCCTCCTTCCACAACGCATCCACTGCACGAATGAACCAATCGGGTCTTTTTACATGAGTTAAATTGCCGACAAAGAGCACCGTGGGCACATCCCCCTTTTTCTGTCGTGATTCCAGATAGAATTCACTCCGGACTGCGTTGGGAATGAAGCGGGCCCGCGGCGTGATCCCTAATACAACCCGCAATGCATATGGGGAAATTGCAACCACCCCATCTGTTCTCTTGATTGCAAGCCGCTCCAATAAGGCCGCAACCCAATAGTGCCATAAAGTCCGGTTCCCTTTCATTTTGACAACTTCCCCCATCAGGCCGTGAAGAGTGATCACGCTGGGGATTCCGGAAAAAACTGCCGTCCATGCGCTCTCCCGCTCCGAGCCTTGGGCGTGAACAAGATCGAACGAGTGAGATCTAACATAATTCCTCAAGCTAAAAAACCTTCCCAGAAAACCGCCCCCGGATAGTCCCCCGCACACCCTTCGATATGGAATAGAATGATAGTGAACAGCCCCTTGAGCAGAGCGGATCCGTGTCGGCGGCCTGAGTGATCCAAACAACACGTGGACTTCGATTCCATCCAGACCTTCAAATCCTTGAAGAAGAGCTTCAATCGCAGGATGCACATTGGGAGAGGCCTTTGTGTCGCTTTTCATGCTCGAGCCCCGGACGTCATTACCATCGACAACCAGCATCGCGACCTTGATTCGGAGTTTGCTGGTTGCAGTCATCATTGAAGATATTACTTTAATGTCTGTGAGCAGTCTCGCCAATCTTACGCCCCAGAAAGTTATTACAGGGCTAGTTTTTCTGGCAGGTGTGATTGCTGCGCCCATCCTGACGAATCAGTTCCTTGCGGGCGATTATCTTCCAGTGATTGCAGTCATTTCCTCAATCGGGGCAGTTTTCTTTCTAACCTACCTTGGGAAGCAGTGCTGGGTCCTGATGCCCGCCTTTTTAGGTCTAAACGGTAGACTCAACTTTCTCCCTGCAAACTTGAGCATGGTTGAAACGGCGATTCTCATTTCCCTTTTATTTTTGCTTTACCAGACTGTATTCGAAAAGAATCTGTCCATCAGCTTTGGCCCAGCCTGGATATGGGTTCCGGCCTCCCTTTTTTTATCGATTATTGCTTTTCATTGGGTTCGCAGCGGGGATGTCGGCCTTCGTCTTTTCGGCGGAGAAAACTTCGGGGGGCGAAAGAACTGGAGTCTATTATTGGGGTTTTTAGCGATGCCGATTCTCTACTCCATGGTCAAACCCGGAGATCCTTTGTTGCGAAAAGTTCCCTTACTCTACTTTATCATGGTGGCTGCCGATTTTTTTCCTTTTTTAATATCCACGGCGGCCCCTTCCGTTGCGCCGTATATCTACCGTTTTTATAGCTCCGTAAATCTGGATGCGTTTCAAGACACTTTGTACGGATCCTTTGGCGGGGTCGATCTTGTCCGAGTCGGGAATGTGGGTTTTTTCGCAACGGCCGCTCAAATTACGATGCTTTCCTACTTTCCTGCAAACCTATGGCTAAGACCAAAGAACTGGTGGTGCTTTGTCGCTTCGCTTATCTGTCTTCTAGCAACGATTTTTAGCGGCTTCCGCAGCTATCTCTTTCGCTACTTGGTGACTTGGCTGGTGGCCGGATTTTCTGCCTCTCGCTGGTTGGTTATTCTTTTTGTTCCCTTCGCCGCAATAACTCTCTTTTTACTCGTCGCTGCTCAAGGCACCTACATTCATTTGCCACTCGCAATGCAAAGAACCTTAAGTCCCCTGCCCGGCAAATGGGATGCGGTTGCCCTCGACTCGGCCTCTGGGTCGTCCAAATGGAGGGAAACAATGAAACGGGTGTACTGGACCGAGTTTGCGGATAAGGCGGGCTGGTTCGGCGCAGGGATGACTTTTAGTCGCAACCTTGCTCTTGAGGGGATTGACGACTTTTATCTGAAACGCCAACGCCTAGCTTTCGAAAACGAATTGGCAGAAGCGAGATCCTTTATTGAGCGCCGTCAACCTCACGAAGGACTCTTGGACGTTCACTATCCAACCGGCTGGGCGGGAACAGGCTTGCTGATCTTCTTTTTCATTACGACTTCCTTTTATGTTTTAAAAAACATTTACAATACTCGCGGCTCCGAAATGACCCCGGAGGGAATTTGGGTCTGCTCTCTCACCCTCATTGAGACCCTTTCCTACTTCACTGTTTATGGCGATCTTTCGGTTGCACTGCCCCGTCTTTTTATCCTGATTCCATTAGCCGTGCGCTCTTTCGAAAAAGTGAATCCGCAGGGAATCTCCCCTCAAGCTGCCTCACCTCTTCCGCCAAGTCCCTCTCGAGATTGAAAAGCCTCGTGAAGTCGACCCAACTTCTCCTGATACTTCCCCAGCGTAAAATATTGTTTTATCCTCTCTCTCGCCTCCTGCCCTTTTTGAATTCTAAGATCTCTGTTTTGGCATAGTGGGAGCAGCCTTCGGTCAAGCTCCTCTGGAGCGAAAGTGCTCAGCACAACTCCACCCTCATCCTTAAGTACGGCCTCTTTTGCCCCTGTATCATTACTAACAATGGCAGGGATTCCCGCGCTCATCGCCTCCAGCACTGATACAGGGAAGCCCTCCTCATAACTCGGGAGCAGGTAAAGATCCCAATGAGGAATCAACTCCTTCAAAGCCTCTCCTTTTTTTACCCCGTGTAATGTGTAGGGTCGCCGAAAACGTTGCAGAATTTCTAAACTTTCCGGATCTTGGATGGGGCCTACGAAATGAAACTCGATTAAAACTCCGCGCTGATCTGCCCACTCCGAGATTCTCCTAACTCGGTCCAACCCCTTGCGAAAGCCGATCACCCCAAGCCAACCCACCCGCAGATTCCTCCCCTCTACCGGTTCGTGGGTCGCGGAAGAAAAGCGATGCGGATCCACCCCATAGTGAACCGTATGAAGAGCTTCCGCTGGAAAACCCCGCTTTAAGTATGACTCTCGAATCATTTCGCTCCCGCAGATTGTGGCTTCGGCTAGGCGCGCTTTCTCCATCTCGTCTACGATCTCGCTTGGAAGGTTTTGCAGGGAAGAATACCCGGCTTCTTGCCGCGCCTTTTGCGGAAAGCGAAAAAAGTCCTCGGGAAACATTGAACCCCTCTCAACCAATCGAACTACAGGTCGGCTCATTAATTGGGGGAAGAGAAAACGATAGGCTGTCCCATTCACCAAGACCGCAGGTGCTAACTTTCGCTGCTGAGCTACCCAATTCCCGATCCGCTTGGGCTCATCCATTCTCAGCCCCGCCGGAAGGCGCATCTGATCTACCCCGTAATTCCAAAGAGCGGCCCCTGGTTTTGTGCGGATTTTTTCAGCTGGGATTCCCAGTCTTAAGTAGCGGTATTTGGGGAAACCTCCGTACACCGTCCCAAGATATCCCAGCCGCAAGAGCGCTCCACTCACTAAACCCAAAAACCAATCCCGCTCCCAAACCATATCCACCTTCCACTCCTGCTTGGGTTTCATTGGATTCAATTAACTATGTCACGATTTCGCGATGCGGATCAAATCCTCAACAAAAGTCGGGTTTGCTCCGAGTTTGTATCTAGATTCGTAACGCTGGCGATTCTGCAAGCCAATGATCGGCCAGCGCTCTCTTTCGCTTGCAGCTTTCACAATAGCTTTGCTTAAATTCTCCGTTCGCCCCGGTGGAAAAATAAAGTTTTCGCCTGGACCCACAACCTCTCGGTTTGCTTTCCAATCCGATGCCACGATGGGCAAGCCCCACATCATCGCCTCCGCAAGAACCAAGCCGAATGATTCATACGGTGCTACCGACGGAAAAATAAAAAGTCCTGCTGAGGAGTAAAACGCTCCCAATTCTTCAGGGGCACGAGACCCCATAATATTGACCCTCTCTGATACCCCATATTGCTTGGCCAAATTCCGAAACCTCTGAAGGCTCCAAGGAGGAAGCGGGTCTCCAACAAGGGTGAGGGAAAGCTCTTGTGGGACAGAGGCCATCGCTTGGATCAGTCCGGGTGTTCCCTTCTCATCCCCAAGGTGTCCCACATAGAGCATGCCATTTCGTTCTTTCGAAAGCGTCGATGAAGTTGTTTGATCAGGAATTTGGTGCGGCCGAACTCGAATATCGGAAATCCCACAAACCTCGGGATCGGCACGGTTTGCCTCAGCCATAATAAAAGCCACATCCGCTTCCCCCAAAAGCCGTGACACTCTTTTGGCCAACCAACTTGGCCTGTTTTTAATTTTTTCAGCCAGTCCGGCGGCATGGAACTGGATCGCAAAGCAACGGCAGGCTTCTCTTGCCCAAGGAACCAAAAACAGATCCCGGATTAGGGGGATTGTCTGCGGGCCTCCTACGGGAAACAGCAAAACATCCACCCCGCCCTGCTTCTTGAGCCGAGCCAGACGACTTCTTACTTTCAGTAATTCCCATGCTTTATGCCAAGTCGCTCGTCGTACCTGACCTGTTGTTGGAGTAAATTGGAAAGGGCAAAAAACCGAATCGATATCCGCCCGAGCCTGTAAATCTTTCCACAACGCAGCAATCGCAAGGTTTTGTCCTCCCAAAGGAGGCGGAAGCTGACCGGCTATACCAATGCGGGGCTTAGAACCATGCATAGATTTGCTCAAGACTCGCATCAAAAGGAGTTTATGCCCATCTTAAGGTTATGCGCCGCCTTTTGCTAACAGGAGCTTCCGGATTTATCGGCACCAATCTTATCGAGAAGTGGAAGGGACGGTATGAGGCCATACTGAATCTTGATTCCCGACCCCCTTTGGACGCCACTCAGCAATCCTTTTGGCATAAAGCCGACTTGCTGGCTCCAGACGAATGGACCCGACAGATAGCGGATTTCCAACCCACCGAAGTCATTCATCTGGCCGCCCGGACGGATATGGATGAAACAACAACACCTGAGACTGGCTATCGGGTGAATATCGAGGGAACCCGCAACCTTCTCCAAGCCCTTTCCAATTTTCCATCGATCCAGCGCTTCGTCCTAATCAGCAGCCAATTTGTATGTGGTCCAACTTACACCCCTAAAAGCGACACAGATTATGCTCCTGTAACCGTCTACGGCCGAAGCAAGGTCGAAGCCGAAAAAGTTCTCCGTGCTTCCCGAATCCCTTTCCCATGGGTCATGGCGCGGCCAACGAACGTATGGGGGCCTTGGCATCCTCGGTATCCACAAGAGTTTTGGAAAGTTCTGCAAAAAGGCTGGTATGTTCACCCTTCCGGCTCGCCAGTCCGTCGTGCATACGCTTTTGTGGATACTGTTTTACATCAACTGCAACAGATTCTCTCCTTGCCTGAAGAGAAGGTTGCGGGTCAGGTTTTCTATCTGAGTGACCCTGTCGATGATATCGCCCACTGGGTCGATGCGTTTTCGTGCGCTTTGCGGGGCCGTCCCGCAAGAAGAATTCCGCGACGGTTTCTCTTTGGCCTTGGGAAGGTAGGCGATACGATCGAAGGCCTCACACGTCGCCCCTTTTATATCAACAGCTCAAGAGCACGAAGCATGACTACCGACTACGTCGTTCCTTTGGATAAAAGCTTAGCCCTTCTAGGGCCCGGGCCCATGTCTTTGGAAGATGGAGTCAAAAAAACCGTAGCTTGGTTGCGTGAAATTTGGCCAGAACTCTTTTCTCCTTCGAAATAACGTTCGATCCTTGCACAAAGTTACTTCTGCCAGAGTCGCCCAGGCCACGTGGACCGAACTTGTTTCCCCTGAAGCGGCGTCCTTTTCTTGCCGCCCTGTAAATAGAAAGCTGTTTCGATATCCCGAGGACGATGACAACCATTTGCCAGCCGTCTCATTCGATGCAGCCACACCCAAAGCCAGCTAAGCCAGTTCTTAAATAAGCCCGCGCTTCGATTGAGCCTTTTTCTTTCCTCTGCCGCGGTCGATGTCAAACCAAGGTTACCCCCGCCATCTGTGAAGGTGCTGCAAAAGAAATCAAGACTTTGGATCGTTTTACGCTTCTGTAATAGCCGAACGAACCACTCCGCATCCGCCGCCGCACGGTAGCTGGTGTCGAAGAAAAAGCCCTCCTCGATCAGTCGTCTTTGAAAGAAAGTAGCCGCAGTAAACGCGGGAAGATGACAGGTCCAAACATGGTTCAAAAACGGGGCCAAAACTTTCCTTTGGCAGAGAGCCTGCCCTTTTGGATCCACCACAATCACATCTCCGACCCAAAGATCTACAGAAGGTTTCCCCTTGGCAATCTTTCTAACTTTTTCAAGGACCCCTGGCAAATACTGCTCATCACAGTTTAAATAAGCGCATATCTTTCCTGCCCCATGCTTCAGCCCTTTGTTCACCGCGTCGTACATGCCTGAATCTTTTTCCGAGATCATGAGCCGCCGGTACCCGGGTCGTTCGGGCCACCTTGTCTCCATCTCTTTTGCAAATTCAGAAAAGCCAACCGTTCCCCCATCCTGAATAATATGCTCACACGTAATTCCAGCCTGGTCGGCAACAGATGAGATACAACGAGCCAGATAGTCGAGCTGATTAAAACTGGGGGTGACAATGGTAAAATCCATGCGCCGACCCTTACCTTATCACATGCCATCGAAAGACGAGCTTTTCCTCGGCTTCTTTCTGGTGTTCTTTTTTTAGCACAGTAGATTGCAGGATGCTTTTTTTCTTTGATCTACAGGTTGTCTCATCCTTTTGGTGCTGCCTTTCTTGCGGTCCTGGCTCTAGCGAAATGTGAATATATACCTCAACTTATTTCTGTTGTTTGTTGGGATTTGGATCTTTGTTAGAACTCTTATTCAAGAAGGTGTTATTCAAAGCCCAAAAGCTGGTTTTTTTATCACCACTGTGATGCTCATTGCCGGGGCAGGGTTTATCGTTTTTTGCCTTTTCCATTTTTTTTCTGATAGCTGGTGAAAATCTTTTCTCACCCATTTCTTCCAGGAAAAGGCTCGCGCTTGTGAATCCATCGCCAAGGGCCTAGATTGGGTCAGTTGAGACAGTTCGTTATGTCAATTTTACACCATCTTTTAAGAATCAATCTTCCCATCGTACTTTTCCTTACTGACTGGTTTTTATGCTTTCAGCTCGATCGCTACGGACACGATCTTTCACTTGCCCCTTTTTTTTCCCTGATTTCTTTTTTTATCCTGTCCTTCTATTGCAGTCCTTGGGTCGTATTGCTTTCGATTCCTCCCTTTGCTGCCTTAACCTACTGGCTTATCTCACCTCTCTCCCCTTTTTCCGCAATTCGGACGATCACCTTAATTGCAGGCGGATTGCTTGCAGCATATGCGTCCCTTTTAAGACTTCGGGCCGAACAATTAGCAGCAAGTCGTGGAGCCATTTTTTCTCTGCTCCCCATTCCTCTTTTAATCTCTGACCCCACCAGCAAGATTATTGAGGCAAACGATGCCGCTGTAAGGCTTCTCAAGTACTCCAGGAAAGAGCTTTTGGATTTTTCATGGTTCAATCTCCTTTTAGATACCCCCAAGAAAAGAGCTGATATGGAATCCTATATCAAAGTCGGTCAAAATCCCTTGCCATCTGAACTTAGCTTTATTTTTGTTGGGAAAGACAATGCCCAACACAACGTCTCGCTTGTTGCTGAACGAATTGGGTCACGAATCAACCTGATTACTACCTTTCGCGAATATCGCCAAAACTAGAGCGCCCGTGTTCGGCGTGCTCGCCACGCCTCAACCCGAGTTCCTATCAGTTTTTCAATTCCAATTGCGGCGAGTATCGATGCCCCCAGCAACACAATGCCTGCAACCCTTTTTTCTCCGCTTTGCTGAACTCCCAACACCCCCAACATGATCCACTTTACAAGTATGTGGACCACATAGATGGGATAGCTTAATTCTCCAAGAAATTCTCCTGCTTTCCCCTCTATGTGAAACAAGGCTGGTATAAGAAGCCCCATAACTCCGCACGAAAGAATCGGGCCCACCGCAGCGGGAATCCATCCGTATCCCATTACGACCATCAAGGCCACCCCTCCGCCTCCGATTCTCATCCAGCGGTTCTTCCAAAGATCTGTTGAGATCTTCATCCACCGATAACTCAATATTCCCAAAAGAAAGAAAGGAATTTGAAGCGGGAACCAAAAGTAATTTAAAGACAAGCTCTCGTGCGGCTTCCAAATGGAAAGGCCTGCGCGGATAAGAATGCCAGCACCACACAGCACGATCAGCCATCGACTTCGCATCTGAACTAAAATTGGTGCGACAAGATAGAACATGAGCTCAACGGCTAGAGTCCATGCTTGGGGCACGAGACAAAGAAAGCCGGCTGTCTTTCCCCCGCTTACCGTGCCGCCCAAGCCGAGAATGGATCCTTGAAAATCAAAAAGGCTAAACCAATCCAACCCAAAGAGGATCAGTTGGCTTAATCCTATCCCCACCAAAAATCCGCTATGCCCTCCTTCGCGCAAAAGATTATACCATTGAAATCGCTCTGGCATTCGCTGGGTCCAAATCAAGGCGGCCCCATACAATGCCGCTGCTCCGATTAGAACAACCCAGTAAACAGGAAAAATTCTAGCGGCACGGTTGGTATAAAATATCCACAACCCTTGTCTGTTAAGTGGATACTTCTTCCCAAGAATTAAGGCCATATAAAACCCCGAAATGATATAAAAAAGCCGCACAGCTTGGTGACCGTCCACAATGGGCATATTCCAAGGAGTTGTAGAATGTTGAAAAACGACTGCTGCCGCTAATAGAAATCTCATCCATCCCATCTTTTAAAACTACTGGTAAGCCTATCTTTTTGCCCTCTTAAACTTTATTTCCCTGCGGCTTTTTACCGTCATTCGAGCACCTACATCTTCACTTTCCTCCTTATCAATACTACTTAACATCTTCTCATGCGTTCCTGCCTTGTCCTGCTTCTCCTCATTTGCCCCTTCTTGCAAATGGCTCACACTGCCCCGCCCCTCGTCCTGCCACTCAATCCATCTTATCAGGACACATATGGTCTCTTTGGTGGACTCTCCTACTCTTATGACGATGATCTGATGCTCGACTCGATGACCGCCTCCGCCAGCATGAACGTTCTCAAGAAGACGGAAGCCGCCATGGAGAATCTTCGCCGACTCACCGATCCTCTTGTTTGCGCAAAGCTTAGTGCCCCAGGCGGAATGCAGAGAAATCTTCTTCTTACCCTCTACTGGTTGGCCGAAGCCGATATGGCCGGGGCCAGCGTCGAACAGGTCCTCCAGGAAATCTCCCGCCGCGGCCGCGATCAGGCCACCCCAGCCGACTCCACCATGGCTGAAGTCCTCCTCTTCAACTACCACACCGCTCGCCATCTCGGTGTTCTCAGCTTCTCCTGCCTCGTTCAGCTCGGCCA
>Ga0209617_10001070_pt1 | contig 12682 bp, 11 predicted proteins | sample LakEriepJuly2011_2_FD_187459 | JGI IMG/M metagenome (GOLD analysis project Ga0209617, IMG submission 187459) | Freshwater microbial communities from dead zone in Lake Erie, Canada - CCB epilimnion July 2011 (SPAdes) (version 2) | ecosystem: Environmental > Aquatic > Freshwater > Lentic >... | reverse complement strand
CCTCGGCGAAGAACTCGCCGCCCGCGGTCATGAGATCCACTTCATCAGTTACGAGCGCCCGTTTCGTCTCCCCACCGACACCGCGCACATCCACTTTCATCCGGTCGAGATCAACAGTTACGGGCTCTTCAAATATCCCGATTACACGCTTCCGCTCTCGGTGAAGCTCGCCGAGGTTTCCCGTGCTCACGACTTGGACGTCATTCACGCGCATTACGCCGTGCCCCACGCGACCGCCGCCCTCCTCGCGCGCGACATGCTCCCGGAGCACCGCCGGCCCAAAGTCGTGACGACGCTCCACGGCACCGATACCACCCTCCTCGGCGCCGACGCCGGCTACGGCCCCGCCATCCGCCACGCCCTCGAAGCCACCGACGGCGTCACCACCGTCTCCGAATTTCTCCGCGCCGAGACCCAGCGCCTCATCGGCGTGAAACGCCCGATCGAGGTGATCCATAATTTTTTCACCCCGCGCGCCCCGGTCCACACCCGCGCCGCCGTCCGCCGCGAACTCGGCGTCACCGACGACGAACTGCTCCTCTTTCACTCGTCCAATCTTCGCCCCGTCAAACGCGTCGACCTCGTGCTCGAAGCCTTCGCCCGCGTCGAGCCCCGCACCAGCAAACTCCTCGTCCTCGCCGGTGGCGACTTCACCGCGTTCAAAGCGGACGTCTCCCGCCTCGGCCTCACCGGCCGCATCATCGTCCGCGAAAACGTCACTGCGATCGAAGACTACCTTCAAGCCATCGACCTCGGCCTCTTCGCCTCCGAGAGCGAGAGTTTCTGCCTGAGCATCCTCGAAGCCATGGCCTTCGCCTGCCCCAGCGTATCGACCGCCGTCGGCGGCATCCCCGAAGTGATCCTCGACGGCGAGACCGGCCTTCTGACCCCGGTCGGCGACCCCATCGCCCTCGCCGCCGCCGCGACGTCGCTCCTCACCGATCCCGCCCGTCGCGCCCGCCTCGGCGCCGCCGCCCAAGTCCGCGCCGCCGAAAAATTCTCCGCCCCAGTGATCGTCGAACACTACCTCAGTTTCTACCGCGAAGTCTGCGCCGCCGGCACCCTCCGCGACGGCGCCGGCCTGTAGCGGCCAAGTGTTTCGTCGCCTTAACGACGTTCCTTTTTTCACCTCCCTCCGCGTGAACGGGTCAAACAACGAACCCCACCTGACCTTCGCCCCCGTCACCGCCGCCGACTTCGAGTCGCTCGCCGAGCTCCGCGTCGCCGCGATGCGCGCGAGCCTCGAACACCTCGGCCGCTTCGATCCGATCCGTGCCCGCGAGCGTCTGCGAAATTCGTTCTACCCCGAGCACACACACCGCATCCTCTGCGACGGCGTCCCCGTCGGCTTCTACACGTTCCGCCCGGTCCCCGAGGGCCTGCGCTTCGAACACCTTTACATCCATCCCGACGCCCAGAACCGCGGCATCGGGGGACGCGTCCTAACCAAACTGCTCGCCATTGCCGACGAAAAGAAGCTGCCGGTCTTCGTCGGCGCGCTCCGCGACAGCGCGTCCAACCGCTTCTATCTCCGCCACGGTTTCGAGAAAGTCACCGAGAGCGAATGGGACATCGCCTACCGCCGGGCGTCGGCTTTTTCACGCGCGCCATCGCTCAAACCTGCGTAAATCCCGCCGCCGGCCCCAGACCCTTCTCAAACGTGTAAGTTGTCCGGCACCCTGCCGAGCGCGCGAGCGCGGCAATGAGATGATCGGCAAAATGCCCCTTGCCCGAACGGCTTGCCTTCACCGCCGCCTGCAACTCCGGCCGATGCTGAAACGCGAACTGCGCATCCGCCAGAACCTGCTGAAACGCCGCCGCGAGATCCGCCCGCTTCACCCCATACAATCGCGTCAACACCCACGCCGTTTCACAGAGCACGATGTCGGTAAGCAAAATCAGTTCTCCTTCCTTCGCCGCCTCGGCCCAAAGCCGCGCCACCTTGGCCGCCTGGGCCGGATCGTCCTGCGTGAGGTGCCGGACGAGCAGGTTGGTATCGACCGCGATCACGCCGAAACCCGCCGCGCCGCGCCCTCCGCCGCTGCCCGCCGTATTTCTTCCGACGTCGCGACTTTCCCGTTGGTCTTGCCCGCAAGCGCACCCCGGCTTGAACCCGTCTCCGGTGCCGCCCGACGAAACGACACTTCGCCCAGCCGATTGAACACGAATACGACCCGTTCACCCGCCCTGACGCCCAGCTTCCGACGAATCTCCACGGGGATCGTGACCTGACCCTTGCTGGTGATTTTCGTGGTGAGTTCCATGCCTTACTTCTTCGAAAAAAGTAAGGACTGGCAAACGCTAAACTCAACCCTCCCGCCCCGCCCATTCTACTTCAGCGTCTTGATGTAGAGCACCAGCGACTCGATCTGCCCGTCGTCCAAAACGCCCGCGTAACTCGGCATCGCGTATTCACCTTTCTCAAAACCGGCCGCCACCTGCGCGGTCGGCTGCAAGATCGACTCGCGCAGATAGGCCTCGTCCGCCGTCACTTTTTGCTCCGCGCCGCCCGCGAACACCGACCGTTTTTCCCGCCCAAACAGCCCGCGCCACGTCGGCCCCGATTTCGGAATCGCGCTCTCCTCCGCCGCGTGACAGGCGACACACGCGAACAGTTGGGCGAGCCGCTTGCCTTCCTCCGCACTCGCCGGCGCGGCGACCAACGCGACCGCGGCCGCGCGGGGCGTCAGGTCGATCGCAAGGTCCCCGAAGCCCTCCGCCTTGGGCTCAAATTTTTCCAATTCATACGGCGTCACGTAGGCGTTCTCGGCAAACGCTGCGCCCGCCGCCGTCGCCAGCGACCAGCCCACGCGCAACTGCATCACGGGCTTCAGCCCCGGCACCGCCACGAAGACACTGCGCCCATCCGGCGCGAGATAAGCCCGGCTCGCCGTGAGCGCGTCCTGCCCCGGCGTGCCGTCGGCCTTGTATTGCGCCGAGCCGTATTTGTGCGTGCGCCGGTAGCCCCAGGTCTGGAGCGAGTAGCTCGCCGGATCGGTCGCCCGGGCGGGATCGAGCGCCGTATCAAAGCGCAGCAGTACGCCTTCCGTCTTCGCGATTACCGCGCGCGGCAACGTCACCGGCGCGCCCGTGTAGCGCACGCGGCCCAGCCCGGCGATCGTGTCGATCACGTTACCCCAGCCCGCCACTTGAAACCCCGCGAGGTAGAGCTGCCCATCCGCCGGGTTCACCGCGCCGTTCAGCGGCGTGAAATCAAACGCCCGCGTGATGCTCACGACCGTGGCTTGGTCACGCGCCCCGCTGCGATGCGGCAACACGCGGAACACTTCCGGTTGGTTAAATCCGATATGCACAAGACTGTCGTTGAGCGGGCCCATCTTCGCCTCAAAAAGCCACACCTGGGAAATCGCCGATGCATTCACCGCGTGCGGCAACCAGACGAGCGCGTCGGCAATCGGCGCGGGATACTTCTCTTCCGGCAGAAAATCTGCGAGAAAGCCGTAGAACTGCCCGTCGCGCACGATGTGCAGCGGCGTGGTCGGGATATAGTGCCCCTGCTGATCGCTGGAGGTGACAAGCCCCGTGCGGATATTCACCCCGATGTTCGGCTGACGAAACCCGTAGCCCAGCACCGTCGCGCGGCGCCCGTCGGCCGAGATGCGCAGCACCGTCCCGTTATGTTTGCCGAGTGTCGTCGCCTGCTGGTTGCCCTTCGCGATCACGAACTCGCCGTCGGGCGCGAGCCGGATCGTGGCCGGAAACTCCCGCATGTCAGCCGTCTGGGCGAACGCGTTCGAGAACAACTCATGCGTGTCCGCCTCTCCGTTTCCATCGGTATCGCGCAATCGCCAGATACCATTGCGGTCAAAGGCATAGATCTGCCCCTCGCGGATCGCGACCGACATCGGCTCGTGCAGACCCGACGCAAATCTCCGCCAACTTACCCGATCGGCCGCATCGGCCAGGCCGCGCGCCAGCCACACGTCGCCCTCGATGGTCACCACGACGCCCGTGCCGTCGGGCAAGAATTGGATATCCGACGGCCGCACTTTGCGCTGCCACGAGTTGGCTTGGGGCAACTCCACCGCGTCCACCACGTAGGCGCCCTTCTCGGTTGATCGCTTGATCGCCGTCACCACTTCCTCCGGCCAACGCACCTTGGCTGCCACCGCCGCGTGAGCCGCACCCGGCGCGACGCCGCCGGGCCCCCGGTGTTCGACGGTGAACGTGAGCGCCTGCGGGTGCGCCACAACCTGCACCACCCAAATCCCGGCCTCCTCCAGGAGCGTGACCGCGGCCTCAACTTCCGGGGTTGCGCGCAAAACGAGTTTCGCCTCCGGGCCTTTTCGACCCACGACAAACCGCAAGGTCGTCGTTGCCGCAGCCACTTCAAAATTTCGCGTGATCATCGGACCGGTTGTCCCAGCGGCGACGCTCCACCGTTCGCTTACGGCCACGCCGGCTACGGTATAGTCCAAGATCGCATCGCGGCCGGCCAATCGCACCGCGTCAAATCGGCCAAGGGCGGACGCGATCGGCCCGCGCCCCACTTCTTCCGGACTCGGCGCCGGTTCGCGCGGATCGACCAAGACGGTCTGCGCCCCGGCCTGCGCGCCGGGATAAATCCCGTTGGCTAACCACACCTGCCCCAAGGGCTCCGGCGCCGGCGTTTGTCCGCCCCGGGTTTTGCGCCCGAGATCATTGTACGAGAACGGCGCGAGCGCTTTAGCGCTCACCCCCGAGCCGCTCCAGACGGCCGCCACGCGCAATAAATCCGGGTCGAAACAGGCCCAGCAATCATGGCCTAGATTGAGCACGATTCCCCGCGGCGTGAGGTTGTCGGCCGGCAATCCACCGCCCACGTTGCGCGCGTCCAGCACCGAAGAGAAAAACGGAAAGTCCGCTTCCACCCAATTCGTATTTACCGTGAGCGCGTTTACGGGCGCAGGCGCGCCCGCCAAAACCGCCGGCATCCACCCCGCGAGCAAAATGCCCGCGACCGGTTGGAGTCCGCCGCGGAGCCAACGGCCCATCCTGCGGCTCATGCGCCAAAATTGTGCTTCACCATCAGCGCGCGCACCGCCGCGACATCCTTGCGCGTCGGCTCGGGCAATTGCGCGAGTTGCTCGTCAACCGTCAACGGCCGCGGGTTGCGCTCGAACGGCGCATATTCTAGGTGCAGCGAGATGGGCCCGGTGACCACGAGCTCGCGCAACAGTTGGAAATACGCGTCGAAGGGCACGATGCCCTCGCCGATCGGCACGTTCTCGATCGTCGCCTTGCCGGGAAGCTGCTGCCACTTGAAATCCTTGATGTCGGTGCAGCGAATCCACGGTGCGATCCGGCGGATGGCGAGCGGCCACGATTGCCCGCCCTCGGCGAGGCCGTGACGGATATCGTATTGCACGCCGATCGCGCGCGGATCGAGGCCGCGCAGCAGTTCATAAAGATCCCAAATCGCACTGCCCACGCGCGCTCCGGCGTGGTTTTGAATCGCCCCGTGAATTCCGACGCTGGCATTGAGCGCGGCCAACTCGGCGAAGTCCGGTTTGATTTTCTCCAACGTGCCCGCGACGCCGAGCTTCAGGTCATAGTTGAAGGAACCGAGCCGGTAATATTTCACGCCCAATTTCGCCGCCGTGCGAATCACGTTTTCCGCGTGCGGCGTGCGAACGCTCGTGATCTCGGTCGTGATCATCTCGACCTTGAGGCCGGCGGCGCGCGCTGCGTCGATCGCGCGCGGCAGATCTTCGCTTACATTCTTCGGCAACACGTGGCCCTGCGGCACGCGCACCGTGTAATCGATGCCGCCGCCGCCCGCCGCCGCGACGAGCTTCGCCGTCTGGGCGCAGGACAGCTGGTGAAACGGTTTCGAAAACACATGCAGCACGCTCGGAGCCGTCGCAGCGGCCGCCGGCGCCGACTGCGCCCGACCGAGCGTAGCGCCTAACGGCGCGGCCGCACCGGCAAGTGCGAGCATCGAGACAAAATCGCGGCGGGAGAGGGGCGGAACCGAGGCAGTATCCATTTTCATAAAGGGAGAGGTTGGGGAGTTACGAAGTGAGCTCTTACCCGGACACAAGGCACCCTCGGGAGGCAAGCGAACTCAAGCGCGCGCTCTTGCCCGGCACGATCTGGCCTGTTCATTTTCATCCCATGATCTACCCCGCCCGTTTCCTCGTGGCCGTCGCGCTGCTTTTCACGGCTTCGAGTTTCGCCCGCGACTATCGCCTCTCCCTCGCCGCCCCCGCCGCTGATTTCGCTGGTCAGGTCATTTCGTTTCGTCTGCCCGCCGATGCGGTAAAACCCGCCGCCCTCCGCGATGCCTCGGGAAAAATCATCCCGCTGCAAACCGACGCCGACGGCACCGCCCGCTTCATCGTTCCCACCCAGAAATCCGGCCAAGCCCTCTCCTTCACGCTCACGCAGGCAGCCCCCACCGGAGCCACGACCGCCGGCGTCGCGGTCTCGTCGGAGCCGGGCGATCTGCGCGTTACCGTCGGCGGCCAGCCCGTGCTTTCCTACCGCGTCGATCCCGCCGCCGTGCCCCGTGCCGACATCAAGCCCGAGATTCTTCGCGCCGGCTACATTCACCCCGTATTTTCGCCCGCCGGTCACTTGGTCACCGATGACTACGCGCCGAACCACGTCCACCACCACGGCATTTGGGCGCCGTGGACCAAGACCCAGTTTCAAGGCCGCTCGCCCGACTTCTGGAACATGCACAACAAGACCGGCGCCGAGCATCTCGTCGGTGTCGACCGCACTTGGTCGGGTCCGGTTCACGGCGGCATTGAGGCCCGTCTGCGCAGCGTCGATCTCTCCGCGCCGACTCCGATCACTGCGCTGAACACCACGTGGGCTCTCACCGTCTATTCGCTGTCGGGGACGACGCAGCCCGCCCAGATCTTCGACCTCGTTGTCACCCACACCTGCGCCACGAGCGACGCGCTGGTTCTCCCGCAATATCACTACGGCAGCTTTGGCATCCGCGGCGCCCGCGGCTGGAACGGTCCGGGTGACATCGCGCGTTTTCTCACCTCCGAAGGCCTCACGGACCGCATCAAAGGCAACGACTCCCGCGCCCGCTGGGTTTACCTCGGCGGGGCCGTCACTCCGGGCGGCGCGCTTGCCGGCACCACCGTGCTCGGCCACCCCGAGAACTTCCGCGCGCCCCAACCCGTGCGCCTGCACCCCAACATGCCCTATTTCTCCTTCGTGCCGCAACAGCTCGGCGAGTTTTCCATCGTTCCCGGCACACCCTACGTTTCCCGGTTTCGCTTTGTGGTGACCGACGGCGCGCCCGACGCGGCGTTTTTCGACGCGTGCTACCGCGCGTATGCCACGCCTGCCGTCGTAAACGTCTCACCGCTCTAGTCCGCGGTGATGTCCAAAAATTCGAACGACGGCCGCGCCGCGTCGCGGTAGTGGTACTGAAACATGCCGGTGAGGCGTTCGCGACGGCGGATCGTCCCGTTCGTGCAGCCGATATCGCTGCCGAGCTCGATCATTTTGCCCATCACGAATGCCACGTAGCAGATTATCAAGCCGCCTCGGGTTCAGACCTCAACGGTCGTAAAGTCCATCGCCGCGATACCGGTCCCCTGTGTTTTCAGGAAACTGGCCCACGATCGCCGGCGACCGCGTGACGGCGCCGGCGCCAATCCGTGTTCTTTGAGAGTCTTGGCAAAGGTCGCACGGCTGAGGTGATGCCCAAAGCTGCGCGGCCGGTTGCGACCACTCGTTTAGCCCCAACGGGGCTCGGTCCTCGCCATCTCCACGATCAGGACGCGTATGCCCTTCATCATCGCCGGCCCGCGAGAGTTGCGGGGCTTGAAAATTGGTGTCCCCACGGGGATTCGAACCCCGGTTATCTCCGTGAAAGGGAGACGTCCTAACCGGGCTAGACGATGGGGACTAACACGGAACGGCGGAACTTAGGTCGCGCCCGAGTTCCTGCAAGCGTATTTTCCCGCCCAAAAACGCCGCCGCCGGCTCGCCGTTCGCCCGCGCTTGAGTTCAGCCGCCGCTCTCTGTCTTCCTTCGCCGTCACCCTGCCCTCCGGATGATTCTCCGCTTCACACCTTACACCGCCGAACTGCGCCACGCGTTCACCATCGCCACCGCTTCGCGCACCTCCACGCCCGGGATGCTGGTCGAAGTCGAACACGACGGGGTCATCGGCTACGGCGAGGCCTCGATGCCGCCGTACCTGGGGGAAACCCAAGCCTCCGTCGCCGCGTTTCTCGCGCGAGTCGACCTCGGCCGTTTTCCCGATCCATTTCAACTCGGGGAAATTCTCCCCGCCATCGACGCCCTCGCCCCCGGCAACACCGCCGCCAAGGCCGCCGTCGACATCGCCCTCCATGATTGGATCGGCAAAAAACTCGGCGCACCGTGGCACCGGATCTGGGGCCTCGACCCCGCCAAAGCTCCGGTCACGTCCTTCACCATCGGCATCGATACGCCGGAAGTCGTCCGCCAAAAAACCCGCGAGGCCGCGCCTTATAAAATCATCAAGGTCAAACTCGGCCGCGATCCCGCCACCGACCGCGCGCTCATCGACGCTATTCGCGAGGTCACCGACCGCCCCATCACCGTCGACGCCAACCAGGGCTGGCCCAACCGCGCCGAGGCGCTCCGCATGATCGAGTGGCTCGCCACCCGCGGCGTCATCTTCATCGAGCAACCGATGCCAAAGGAAAATCCCGACGACACCGCGTGGCTTCGCGAGCGCAGCCCCCTTCCGCTCATCGCCGACGAGAGCGTGCAACGCCTCCTCGACGTGCGCCGCGCGCTCGGCGTTTTCGACGGCATCAACATCAAGCTCATGAAATGCACCGGCCTGCGCGAGGCGCACGAAATGATTACGGTTGCCCGCGCCCTCGGCCTCAAAGTGATGCTCGGTTGCATGACCGAGACGTCCTGCGCCATCTCCGCCGCCGCCCAGCTTTCGCCGTTGGTTGACTGGGCCGACCTCGATGGCGCTTTGCTCATCAAAAACGACGTCTTCCTCGGCACGACCGTCGTGGACGGCAAACTCACGCTCAACGATCTGCCCGGCATCGGCGTCGTGAAACGCTAAAGCTCCCGCCCCAAGTCATCCCGTTTCCGCCGTTTATCGCCATGCCCGCTGCTCCCACGCTCCGCGAAAAAATCGGCCAGCTCCTCAACGTCGGCTTCCGCGGCTGCGCGCCCGCCGACTGCACCGCCATCGAGCGCGACATCCGCGAACATCACGTCGGCGGCGTCATTCTCTTCGACCAAGAAATGGCCGGCGGCACGATCGATTCCGGCCCGCGTCGGCGCAACATCGAGTCGCCCGAACAGGTCCGCGCGTTGCTCCGCCACCTGCAGTCGCACGCGCAGATTCCCCTCCTCACTTCGATCGACCAAGAGGGTGGCCGCGTCAACCGGCTCAAACCCGCGTATGGTTTTCCCCCGAGCATTTCCCATCAGGAGCTCGGCGCGCTCGACCGACCCGCCGAGACCTACCGCCACGCCGCCACCACCGCGCAGACGCTCGCCGAACTCGGCTTCAACCTGAACCTCGCGCCCGTCGTCGATCTCGACGCTCACCCCGATAACCCGATCATCAAGGGCAAGGGCCGCGCCTTCTCTTCCGATCCCGCCGCCATCGTCCGCCACGCTGCCGAATTTATCCGCGCCCACCGCGCCCACCGCGTGCTCACCTGCACGAAACACTTTCCCGGCCACGGCAGCGCCGCCGGCGACACGCATCTGGGCCTCGTCGACGTCACCGCCACTTGGACCGAGCGCGAACTCATCCCGTTTCAGCAACTCATCGCCGAAGGTCTCTGCGACGTGATCATGACCGCCCACGTTTTCAACGCGAAGCTCGACTCCGACCATCCCGCGACGCTTTCCCGCGCGGTGATGACCGGCCTGCTCCGCGAGCAACTTGGCTTCGACGGCGTCATCACCAGCGACGACATGGAAATGAAAGCCATCTCCACCCGCTATGGCCTCGCCGAATCCGTCCCGCTCGCCATCGAGGCCGGCCTCGACGTGCTCTGCTTCGGCAACAACTTGACCTACGATCCCGCCATCGCCGGAAAAGCCGTCGCCATCCTCGTCCGCGCCTTGGAGTCGGGCCGCATTCCCGAGAGCCGCATCGACCTTTCCTACCACCGCGTCCTCGCCCTCAAACGCAAAGCCGCCCTCATCCCATGAAGCCACGCCTCAATATCATCGTCGCCGCGCTCTCCTTGTCCGCCGCCCTCGTGTTCTCCGGCTGTGCCACGACTCCCGGAAAACTCTCCGCCCGCAAAGGCGACGAGATCATCGTCGCCGGCCAGCTCTTTCACACCGGCACGCCCGTGGTCACGTGGATGGACCCGGGCGGCTACGACGCCTACCGCGTCGAACGCCGCTTCGGCCCGTTCGACAAAAGCAGTTACGAGCAGACGGTCGCCGCCGCCAGGGACATCACCACACCCAACCGTTACAGCGCCCGCACCAACACACTCTCGCCCGATGAGATCGAAAAAATTCGCGGCGGTGGCTGGACCCTTCCCCAGCTGCAGCAAGTCGTCGATCAATTCGTCCTCCACTACGACGTCTGCGGCCTCAGCAAGATTTGTTTCAACGTCCTCCATGACCACCGCGGTCTCAGCGTCCATTTCATGGTGGATATCGACGGCACGATTTACCAAACGCTCGATCTCAAGGAACGCGCCCGCCACGCCACCACCTCCAACAACCGCTCCATCGGCATCGAGATCGCCAACATGGGCGCTTACCCGCCCTCCGATACCAAGGTCCTCGACGAGTGGTATCAACGCGACGCTCAGGGCCGCCTCGCGATCAAGATTCCCGCCCGCGTCGGTGATCCGATGCTCCGGGTGAAAAATTTCACCGGCCGTCCGGCCCGGCCCGATCTCGTGCGCGGCGTCGTGCAAGGCCGGGAACTCGTCCAATACGATTTCACCCCCGAGCAATACGCCGCCCTCATCAAGCTCACCGCCGCCCTCTGCAAAATATTTCCCCAGATCAAGCCCGACTTCCCCCGCGGTCCCGACGGTCAGGTCCTCCCGCAGAAACTCCCCGATGCCGAGCTTGCTGCCTTTAAAGGTGTGCTCGGTCATTATCATATTCAGACGAACAAGACCGACCCCGGACCCGCAACGCAGTGGGAGAAAATTCTCTCCGGCGCAAAATCTCTCCTGCCCACCTCAAAATAATTCCCTCTCCCCTGTAGGAGCGGCTTTACGCCGCGATCCACGCCCACGCCCCAAGCCATGCCCACGCCCCTCCCTACCAACCTCGCGGCGTAGAGCCGCTCCTACCCGCCGCCCGCGTCTCGTCCTGCCATGCAACGCCGCACGTTCCTCCAAAACCTCGGCACCGCGGCCATCGGCGCGGCCACCTTATCGTCTCACCGCCTGTTCGGCGCCTCGGTCCCCCGCCAGCTCCACCGCTGCCGCGAATTCAAGCAACGCGGCCACCTCAACGGCGTCCTACTCTCACCCGACGCCGGCTGGTTTGATCCCGCCAAACCCGGCGGCGGCACCTTTCGCCCCTTCGACCTCCTCTCCACTGTTTTCTTGCCTCTGCTTCGCCGCGAAAATTTCACTGATTCCGAAATCGAACAACTCACCGTCCGCAACCCCGCCGCCCTCGCCGTCCGCGTGCGCGCCACCACCTGAATCCAGCCCATTTATGAAATCTCCGCTCCTCGCTTTCCTCGTTGTGCTCGCCCTCACCCTCGCGGCACCGCTCCACGCCGCCACGCCCGCCACCGCTGCGTTCGTCAACGTCTCCGTCCTGCCCATGGACACCGAGCGCGTCCTTAAAAATCAAACCGTCGTCATCACTGGCGACCGTATCGTCCGCCTCGGCGACTCCGCCACCACCACCATCCCCGCCGATGCCCGTCGGATCGACGGCACCGGCAAGTTCCTCATGCCCGGCCTCGGCGAGATGCACGGTCACAACCCGCCCCTCGGCTCCTCGCCCGAGTATATCCGGCAGATCTTTTTCCTCTTCGTCGCCAACGGCGTCACCACGTTTCGTGGCATGCAGGGCTGGCCCGGCCAACTCGAACTGCGCGACCTCGTAAACTCCGGCGCCATCACCGGCCCCACGCTCTATCTGGCCGGACCTGCCTTCACCGGCAACGGCCCCGCTGCGACCCGCTCGCCCGCCGCCGCCGAAGCCCGCGTGCGCGAGCAAAAAGCCGAGGGCTGGGATCTGCTCAAGGTCTTGCCCGGCCTCAAACGCGACGTCTACGACGCCATGGCCAAAACCGCCGACGAGTTAGGCATCCGGTTTTCCGGGCACGTTCCCGCCGATGTCGGCCTCGTTCACGCGATCGAGCGCCGGCAAGAGACCATCGACCACCTCGACGGCACCATCGAATACCTCGGGGCAGAGACGGCCCCCGTCGATGCCTCCAAACTCGCGGCGATGGTGAAACTCCTCCGCGATTCCGGCACGCTCATGGTGCCCACGATGCCGCTCTGGGAAACGATCATCGGTTCCGCCGATCTCGCCCCGATGCTTGCCTACCCCGAACTCCGCTACATGCCGCGCGCCGAAGTCGAGCGTTGGAAAACCGGCTACGAGCGCCGTCTCGCGGATCCGAAATTCTCCGCCGCCCGTGCCCGGCAAATCGCCGCCAATCGCAAGATCGTGCTCAAAGCCCTCGTCGACGGCGGCGTCACGATTCTCTTCGGCACCGATGCGCCCCAGCAATTCA